>JAEEGL014253604.1_pt1 | contig 25101 bp, 22 predicted proteins | sample 9134231 | NCBI WGS metagenome assembly JAEEGL01 (sample SAMN16246548, study PRJNA631951) | gut metagenome | biome: gut microbiome; feature: rumen; material: fiber-attached | host: Bos | place: Iran: Karaj | collected 2018-10 | reverse complement strand
GTACTTACAGTTGGGCGTGGTGGTGGCCAGCTCGACAGCCTCGGAGATGGCAGTGCCTAAGGAACCGGGGTGGGTCGGGTCGCGGGTGATGATGTCCTTGCCGGCACGCGTGGACATAGAGGGCGAGCCCGTGACGGCAGCCCCGAAGGTGCGCATGACGGTAGAACGGTAGGGCTTTTGCTGCATGGTGATCTTCACCTGGTAGACGGCGCACTCCAGTCCGTAGAGCTTGGCGGCATACGAGAGTGCCATGCCCCACTGGCCAGCACCGGTCTCGGTGGTGACGTTGGTGGTTCCTTCCTGCTTGGCCTAGTAGCACTGGGGCAGGGCGGAATTGATCTTATGGGACCCCAGAGGGTTCGTCGACTCATTCTTGAAATAAATGTGAGCGGGTGTTCCCAAAGCCTCTTCAAGTGCATAGGCACGAACCAATGGGGTTGAACGATAGAACTTGTACTTCTCAAGTACTTCTTCGGGAATATCAATCCAGCGATGTTCTGTGTCAAGTTCTTGCACACAGCATTCACGAGGGAAGATGTGTGCCAGGTCGTCGACGCCCAAAGGCTGCTTTGTTGCCGGATGGATGGGCGGCATGGGCTTGGTGGTCATGTCGGCCTGGATGTTGTACCACTGCTTGGGAATCTCACTCTCCTGAAGGATGAATTTCTTCTGTTTCATAAGTCTTGATGTTTAAAAGTCCTTGTTTGTATTATTAATTATGTATGTGTTCAAAATATGAAAAGAGGCCTGTCGCAAGAACGGCAGACCTCTTTGTACTTTATTTCGATACTATACACGGGTTGACGCCTCACGACTGTTACTGCCTTGAGCGCCACCACCAATATGTAAAGCTACGATTTGTCATATTCTTATGTTTACCGCTGCAAAATTATGTTTTTTTCTTGAAACGTCCAAATAAAATGGGGGAAAAATGCAGAAAAGATTTGTTTTTTTGTAATTTTGCAGGCGATTATGACCATTATAGCTGTTGTTTTAGTGTATTTCACCCTGCTCTTCACCATGAGCAGATGGACGGGCAGAAAGGCTACCAACGAGACGTTCTATCGGGCTGACAAGCAGTCGCCGTGGTATATGGTGGCGTTCGGCATGGTGGGGGCGAGTATTTCGGGTGTGACGTTTGTGTCGGTGCCGGGCATGGTGATGAGTACGCAGATGACGTATTTGCAGACGTGCATGGGGTTTGTGGTGGGATACGTCTTTGTGGCGTTCGCGTTGCTGCCGCTATACTACAGGTTGAACCTTACTTCTATCTATGCTTTCCTGGGCCAGCGGTTCGGGCGGAGGAGTCATAAGACGGGCTCGGCGTTCTTTCTGCTATCGAAGATGACGGGGGCTACGGTAAGGTTCTATGTGGTGTGCATCATCCTGCAGGAGTTTGTGTTTGAGCCCATGGGGGTGCCTTTCGTGCTGACGGTGGTGCTGCTGGTGGCGCTGATATGGCTGTATACGCAGAAAGGGGGAATAAGGACGTTGGTGTGGACGGACTCGGTGCAGACGTTGTGCCTCTTTGGGGCGTTGTTGCTTATTATATATAATGTGGTGACGGACTTGGGCATGACGGTGGGCGAGGCCGTCGGTGCCGTGGCACAGAGCGAGCTGTCAAGGGTGTTTGTGTTCGACGACTGGGTTAGCAAGCAGCATTTTGTGAAGCAGTTTGTCAGTGGTGTCTTCATTACGATAGTGATGACCGGACTGGACCAGGACATGATGCAGAAGAATCTGACGTGTAAGGACTTGCGCTCGGCACAGAAGGATATGTGCAGCTATGGCGTGGCTTTCCTGCCGGCCAACCTGCTGTTTCTGTCGTTGGGGGTGCTGCTGGTGATGTGGTATCAGGGGCAGGGGGTGGCAGTGCCCGGCAGTGGGGACGAGTTGTTGCCTACGTTTATCCAGAGCGTTGCCGGTAATCCGCATTCGGTGTTTAGCGTACAGTGCTTGTTCGTGCTGGGAATCGTGGCGGCGTCGTTCTCAAGTGCTGACTCAGCATTGACTTCGCTGACTACTATCTTCTGCGTGGACATTCGTGAGAAACCTGATGATGTGGGGCTAAGAAAGCGTGTGCATCTGGCTATGTGCGGGCTCTTTGTACTCTTCATCCTGGTGTTTAAGGCTATCAATTCTACTAGTTTGATAGATGCTGTCTACATTATCGTGGGCTATACGTATGGGCCGCTGTTGGGACTCTTCGCTTATGGACTGCTGACCAAGCGGGGCGTCAACGACCGCCTGGTGCCGTATATTGCCGTGGTGGCTCCCCTGCTGTGCTATGCCATAGACAGCGCGGTAGGCTGGCTGACAGGGTACAGATTCGGCTATGAACTGCTGATGCTCAACGGACTCCTGACGTTTGTCATTCTTTGGACTACGGGGCGTCGTTCCTGAATCGCTCGTGGCATTGGATGTCGTCGTTTCTGAACTGTTTGAGCTATGAGGCGTCTTCGCTCCTGAGCTGGTCGAAATACTCTTTAGGCTGCATTCCCATTGCTTTCTTGAACGAGGTCGCAAAGTACTTGGGATCTTTGAACCCCACGCGGTAGGCGATGTCGCTGACGCGGAGATGGGGGTTCTCCTTGGCCAGACGGCAGGCAGTCTTCAGACGGATGTCGCGAATGAAGGCGGTGACGTTCATGCCGGTCAGCATGCGTAGCTTGTTGTAAAGAGAGCTGGCGCTGGCGCCCATGTCGGCGGCAAAGGTGTCGCGGTCGTAGTCGGGATCGTCGATGTGCTGGTTGACGCAGTTGATGGCGCGTTGCAGGAATTCATCGCTCTGAGAGGGTGGGGCAGTATCAATATCTTCTGTGTCTTCACCGGCAGGCATGGTGCGCAGGATGCGTTGGCGGTTCTCGACGATGTTGTTGATGCGAAGAATGAGGTCGCTGAGCTTGAAGGGCTTGGTAATGTAGTCGTCGGCGCCGGCGGCCAAAGCTTCTTCCTGGTCTTCCTGCTGGGTCTTAGCCGTCAGAAGAATGATGGGCAGGTGCCCGTATTCAGGATCTTGTTTGATCTCGCGCGTGAGTTCGTACCCGTCCATCTCGGGCATCATGATGTCTGAGATGATGATGTCTACCTTCTCGTGGCGGATGACGTTAAGGGCTTCCTTGCCATTGGTGGCGGTAATGACGTGGTACTTAGATTGCAACAGGTAGCTCATCAGCATGAGCAGCTCTTGGTTGTCCTCGGTAATGAGGACTTTGATGGCGTCGTCATCTGCTACTCCATCCGCTCTTGTCCCTGGGATTAAGTCCTCGCCCGTAGGCAACGTGCCGTTTGCTGGTTGTCCATTGGCTCCAATGAATTGTGAGGGTGACGTGAATGGTGAATCAAGGATGTTATTGAACTCTGTGCTAACCTCAATCTTGTGACTTTCGTCGATCTGCGAGGCGGAGAAGGCTTCTTTATTGATGGGGATATCCACGATGAACGTTGTGCCCTGTCCTTCAATGCTCTTGCAGTGGATGCTGCCCTTGTGCAGATAGACAAGGTCGCGCGTCAGCGACAGACCCAATCCGGTGCCTATCGTCTGGTAACGGCGGTAGTCGCCGTCGTGGAAGCGGGTGAAGAGGCGTTTCATCTTCTCCTTTGAGATGCCGCTGCCTGTGTCTGAGACCTTAATGACGACGTGGTCGAAGTGGCGGTTGGTGGTGGCTTCAAGCGTGATCCTTCCCTTCTCAGGCGTGTACTTGACGGCATTTGAAAGGAGGTTGAAGATAATTTTGTCCAGTTTGTCGGTATCTATCCAGCCCATCATGCTCTCAGGTGTGCAGCTGATGGTGAATTCAAGCTGCTTTCTACTCATTAAGGGCTCTATGCATTGGGCTGTCTCTGTGATGTACTTCATCACATCGCCGTTGCTTACAAGAAGTTTCAAACTTCCTTCCTGGGCCTTGCTGGTCTCAAGAATCTGCTGAAGTAGCCTAACTGTCCGCTGGATGTTGAAATCCATCAGGTCGTATTCCTTCCTTTCGTCAGGTTGCTTTGAGCGAAGATGCTCCACCGAGGCGGCAAGAATCGTCAGCGGCGTGAGCAGTTCGTGGGTGATATTTGTGAAGACGTAGTTCATTTGGATGCGGTTGCGTATGCGCAAACTGCGTATGTATAGCCATCGCCCAGTGATGATAATGATGGCTAAAAGGCATATCACACCCATAACAAGGAGCTCTTTATGTTCCCAATACGCTATTTTCATGGTGCAAATATACGTATTTTCTTCTAATTATCAACAATAATGAAGAAATAAATGCAACGGAGAGGCAAAATTAGTTTGAAATGCGTGATTATTGGTTCGATTTTCGTTATAATCACGTATTTTAAACTATTATTATCTTTAAGTAAACCTGTTTTTCATTTATTTGTTCTATCTTTGCAATGTCTAAAGGAATTTTGTTTAATTCCGGCTTGAATGAAAAGAGACGTGATGTTTCATGGTTTAAGCAAAAAAGTTTTTAATGGTTAAGGTTTATGGTTGATTAATTTAGTTTTTTTAAGAAAGAGCCTCGCTGGGAAGCGAGGCTCTTTTGATATTTGGCCAGATGAAATGCAATTACCTGTATGATTTGCTATTTGTTAGTTCGTGTACTATACTAGACGTGTTTTGGTTGTACCATTAGGCTAGCAACTCTTCAATTTGTTTGGCAATATGCTCTATCTTCTCTGTGGGCTCGAAGCGGGCTATGACTTGTCCTTTCTTGTTGATAAGGAATTTCGTGAAATTCCACTTGATGTCAGGCTTCTGTTTGTAGTTAGGGTCAGCCTTGGTCAACATATCGTCGAGAATGTGGGCAATGGGGTGTTCCATGTCCCAGCCTGCAAAACCTTTCTGCTCTTGTAGGAACTTGAACAGAGGTTCAGCGTCTTCCCCGTTTACCTTAACCTTCTTGAAACGAGGAAATTCAGTTCCGAAGTTAAGTTTGCAGAACTCGTGTATTGACTCGTCAGTACCTGGTGCCTGTTGGCCGAACTGATTGCAAGGGAAGTCAAGAATTTCAAATCCCTGACTATGGTATTGTTTGTAGAGGGTTTCCAACTCATCGTACTGGGGTGTGAATCCACACTTGGTTGCGGTATTGACTATCAACAGAACTTCGTTGGCATACTCTTTCAGTGATACGTCTTTGCCCTTTCTGTCCTTGACAGAGAAATCATAAATGGTTTTCATTTTTCTTTTATAATTATGTAATTAAGTGTTGATAGCTTATTTTTGTGGTCAAAGATACGCATAAAAAACGAGAATTCCAAAAGTTTTAGGATTTATTTCAAATTCCAATTGCTAAGTGTCAGTGTTCTTTCCGCTTTGTCCTCGATTTCATCGGGCAAATTACAGAAGAAATCCAGTCCAGTCAATTCTTCTAGGCGGTCTATGCTGACGGCATAGTTCTTTAGTGGGTCGTATGAATGGTCTTCTCTAAGGTGTTCTACCCAGAAGCCTAGGGCCTTGAAAGAACTGCCTTTTTTGCTAAGTACAGCCATGAAGAAGAAACGTGGTACGGGAATTATGTTCTCACCTTTGATTTGGTCTTTTAAGTGTGTCAAGATGTTCTCTTGATGGTCAATGGTGCCGCCCTTGCAGACGAAGAGCGTGTCGCTCATACTAGCCCAAGTTCTTACTTGTTGCTCCATATTGTTCCATATTCCGGCGTTGAACACATTCCACTGCGGTTGCATGTTGGTGATATAGAAAGTTTGGTAGTTTGATTCCGTTGATCTCAGACGATCTGCTGAGGGACAGATGTGCCCATGGTCGAAGCCATTGTATTTGTAAGGGTCTGTCGTCATCTGGTATTGCGTAGGAAGATCTGGATCGTTGGGGTATTGACACTCTGGCGACAGTGATCCGTCATTATCTGCGTAGTATCTTGACACGTTATAGCCTGAATTGTAGTTGATACTACTGTACATCTGGTAACAACTCCAACGCTGTGCATTGATAGCGGTATCCCACTCTATACAGTAGTTGATACCCTCCTGTTTGGTGTTTTTGTTCAATATAGCCCGATGAACGATAACCAAGCTACCATTGCCCTTCAGTTTGGGAAACTCCAGACGGGTCTGTGCTGCAGTTACCCCTGTCGTATTTCTGTTTTCGTTGATAACAGGTGTGCTTGGATTTTCCGTTTGCTTTGAGTTGCGCTCTATGATGATGTCCTCGCTATCATCACCGCAGGCGATAAGCGTCACCATGATAGTGCAGAGCAGTAGTAGTTTGGCTATTCTCATTGTGTTGGCGCTCGTACTGATATAGACTGTTGTTGGCTTGAGTTGAAAAGAGGCGCGGCCACAGGCATATGCAACTACCTTGGACGCGCCTCAAAATAAGTCTGATAAAGTATCCTTATTTCTTCGAAGCTTTACCGTAGCGGCTCATGAACTTGTCAACGCGGCCTGCGGTATCGACGAGCTTGCTCTTACCAGTATAGAACGGGTGCGAAGTGCTCGAGATTTCAATCTTTACTACGGGGTAAGTTTCGCCTTCGAATTCCACGGTGTCATTTGTTCTTGCAGTGGAACGCGAGAGGAACATATCGCCGTTAGACATGTCCTTGAACACGACGGGGCGATAGTTTTCGGGATGAATTCCTTTTTTCATTTCTGTTTAATATTATAATGTTACTTGATAAATATGCGTAAAAGCGGCTGCAAAGGTACGAACTTTTTTCTGACTGTGCAAATTTATCAGCAACTTTTTTCACTTGACTATTTGATACTTACGGTTTCAATCTCCCATGTAGCAGCAGTGCTTGATGTGCTGGTATAGCGGAAAGCAACACGGACGGTACCTGCAGGCAGCGTTGCCTTACTATCGATGAATGTCCAGTTGTTGCCAGCAGGCCAGGTGTCTACAGAGGCTTCCTTCCACTCACTGCTCTTGATGTCTCCTGTTCCGTTGCTGGTGGTATACATTATCTTCACGTATTCGCTGGTGCTATAGTTCAGGGCCTGCTTGAAGGTCATCGTAGCCCCATTTGCCAGACTCAGTTCAGGACTGACCAGCCAACTATCAGTTTCATAGCGTTTGCTGTTCGCGTAGGCGGAAGCCTTCATGCCATATCTATCGTCGTAAGCCCAGACGTATTTCAGTCCGTCAGGCAGCGCCTTCACTTCTGTGATGGTCCAATCTCCTTGACCATTTGTTTTGAAATTCGTTTCAAGCGAAGTCGCTCCTGATGATGTGCCTCCGCCGCCCTCATTTGTCTTCTTACCGTTGATGGTAACAATCTGAGCAGCGCTCTTTCCTGCTGTTTCAGGCGTGTTCCCGTTGTAATTGTATATCGGTCCGTAGACAATAACCTCGGCGCCGACATTGACAGTATAGCCTTCAGCGAGTTTCTCACCGTCAGAGCCCGCAACCTGGAAGGCCTTGAAAAGGTCTGTGGCATCCTCTGTGTCACCCATGTCGAAGGTCACGTTCCCATAGGTCCCGGAAGCGGTACCACCCTTGACAACAATGCCTTTCACATAGTATTTCTCTGTAGAAGCCTGAGTTCCTATTTCTTTGCACTTAGCAATAGCTGCTGCAATGTTGAACGGGTCGCTTTCTGTGCCGCTTCCCTTTGCATCACTGCTGCCGCCAGAACCCTTGGTCAGTTTAACAATGTAGTTACCCTGAGCTACTTCAGGAGTCGTCTTGTCGTCCTTGACATACTTGGTGAGTTTGCCGAATACTACTACTTCGTCACCAATATTGATTTGTCCCGCTTCTGTGAAGTCGGTATTGTCAATGTTCTTTCCGCGGAACACCGTCAATTCATTTGTGCCGTCAGAGATGACGTAGTCTATGTTCTTGTATTGGGCTATGTCTTCTGCCTTGGTTTTAATCTGGGTAATCTTGCCAGTCACGTAGGCATCCTCCTTTGTGGTGCCGTTGGCGTCAAGCGCATTGATATATTCAAGAGCCTTGCTCACGCTAATAGGAGCATCCTTGGTTCCCAATGTCTCAACAGGCTTGTCACCACCGCCGCCGCCTTTGCCATTGACGGAAACAACATAGGCAGCGCCTTGAACAGTCTCAGGGGTGTTGCCTTTGTAGTTGGTCACCTTACCGCAGACGACAACAAAGTCACCTTGCTTGATGAATTTCTCGTCAGTAACGTTGTCGCCGCCCAGTCCCTTCGCACGGTAGACTGTGAACTTGTTGGCCGTTCCGTCTTCAGTGTCAGACATGTTAAAGGTGGCATTGCCGTATTGTGCAGAGATGTCAGTGGTCTCGCTAACATAGCCTTGTATATACACTTCCTTATCTGACGGAGTGTCAGCACCCAGTCCTGAGATGAACTCCAGTACGCCTGCCACGTTATATGGGTCAGCTTCTGTACCGGCCCCTGCAGGGTCGATGACGACGATGTCGCCAGAGTCGGGCTTGACGATGTCTCCATACGGAGAGGGAACGTCCTCACAACTGATGAAAGTGAAGGCCGATACGGCCAGCGCAATCAGATAATTTGCTACTCTTTTCATAATATTCTTGTTTTTATTTTGTTTCGTTATAGATTACTTGATGGATACGATGGTACTGCCCTGGGCGTATTGCGGGGTATTACCCTGGTAGTTGACAACCTTTCCTTTGATGATGACTTCCATGCCCTCTTTGATAATCGTTGCACCCGCAACATTGAATTTTTGTCCGTTCAGGCCTAGGCCGCGATAAATCTGGAAGGTTCCTGTGGCTCCGTCTTCACGGTCGGAGATGAAGTAGGTGGCATTACCATAGGTACCGGTGGTGTCGATGTCGCTGATGCCGACAATGATTCCCTTTGTGTATATGTCAGTAGATGACTGCTGGTTGGCTGCCAAGCCCTTGGTGAAGGCTGCCACTGCTGCCACGTTGTAGGGGTCGGCCTGAGTGCCGCTGCCCTCGGGCGTTGCCGTTGGAGGAGCCTCTGTATGTGACCCCACGATATCGTTCTCCGTACGCATCAGTATCTGCCATACGTCATTATAGCGGGTGGCGATACCTGTGATGTCGACGCGTCCTGTAAGCATCGCCTTATTGGCAAAGTCGGCATAGGTGCTGGTGCGTAAAACTACGTTGCTTAGTCCGGTAATGATTCGATTGGCGCAATTGGCAGTCAGGTTAACGCTGCGGTCGTCTGGTGCATATACTGCCGTTCCGTCAGCCTCAGCTAGTTCAACGCCTCTAAGGGTGATAAGGCTGCCGCAGTATCGAGCGATGTCCAGGTTGTTCAGGTTCCACTTGCACTCGATGGGGTAAACAGATATTCCGTCTGCCAGGGCGTCGCCTTTATCCAAGAGACGATAGTGCTCCTGCCACAGGTAGCGGCTCATGCGGCCAACCTGCGGTTTGGCATCCTCCTTATTGGGGTTGGTATAGGTAGTACCTATTTGCGGTTGCTTGCCGTAGCCTCCCACATAAAGTCCCTGCAATTCTACAATCACAGGTTGTCCCACGGAGAAAGGTCCGTACAGTCCGCCTTGGCTGATGCTGATGGCAATGGCACCGGTATTGTCCTGTAGGTAGATGGTGTTATAGATGTTGCCGCCTTCGTCGTTGCCAGTAACGAGACCAACGATTTGCATCGGTTCCTTCACCTGCTTCAGGCTGTTGTTGTTTATTTCGTTGTTGTATAGCTGCTTCACCTCGGCAATGGTCTTCACGTTGGTCGCCTGGACGTATTTGTTGCCATAGCTTTCCAATCCTCTTTGTGTCGAGGTAGCATCCCATTCGCTGTCGTGACACGAGGTCAGTGCTGCAGAGATACCGCAGCATACCAGGCTGGCATAAAACAGTTGATATATTGTCTTCATAGTCATCTGCATTTTAGAATTTATAAGCGATGTTCAGCATGCCGTTGATACCGTAGGCATAGTACTTTTTCGGTTGGCGGTCAAATTTATAGACGCGGGCATTACCCACCTCACCCGTCGTAGAGTTTACTGAGTAGTTGGCGCGACTCTGCTCGTATCCGCCAGTGACTATGCTGCGGTTGTTGAGAACGTTCGTCAGCATCAGGTTAATGGAGAGCGAGCCTTTCTTCAGGTAAAGGCTCTTACCGATGGAGAGGTCAAGCATGAATCCGCCCTTACCCTTTTCCTGAGCGATGGCATCCGACATCAGGACTTTGTCGCCACTCTCATTGTAGGTATATACCTGCATGGCCTTGATGCCGCTGTTCTCATACGACGTCTGACGGTTGTCCAATGTCTTGCCATAGCGGTAAGATGGCGAGTAGTACAGGTAAATGCGGTCGTAGTAGTTGCCCATGACGTCTATGAACCATCCTTTTGAGTGGTAGCTAAGCGTCAGGTTGAGGGCCGTTAGTGGAGTGCCGGCCTCGCGCATGTTCTTATTATATACTAAATCTCCATAGTACTTTCCTTCGGTAGAGTTCATGTAGACTACATTGCAGTTGTTAGTGTTCTTAGCCTCACTGATGTGTCCCAGTGTCCTGATGTTGAAAGCAGAGTTGATCTTGAAGTTCAGACCCCACTCCAGTCCGTAGTAGGCTTTGTTGATGCCTGTCATCGATACATATGAGAACGATGAGATGTCATCGTAGAAGAAGCACTGCCACTCCGTAGCGTTCCTGACACTGCTGTAGTAGGCGCTTATGTTTGCCTTGAGCCATGAAGTCTCAAACTGGTAGCCCAGCTCAGAGCTGAACACCTTTTCGTTCTTCAGGTTATGTACGAAGTCATTGTTGACCTCAGGTGATACAAAGGCTGTCGAGGCTTGAGGAGCCTTCAAGTCATAGCCCAGTCCCACTTGGATGGTGTTGCCAGCCCCCAGATAGTAGGCCAGTCCGGCCTTGCCGCCGCCTTCCAGGAACTTTGCCTTGCCGCTCTTGCCGTATGATGAGATGCCCAGCGCTTCAGCAATACCGTTGCGCATCTTTCCGTCGCGCTGCATGGTGACGCCTCCTATACGTCCTGCCACGAATGCTGCCAATGGCCCCTGCTTGTAGCTCAGCGAGCTCCACAACTGGGCCTTTTGTACCAAGATGTTGTAGTCATAGCCGAATCGGTCGCCCTTTTTGACGACACCGTTAGGATTGTTCAAGTCGTACTGCACGCGGGGGTCTGTCGATGGGTAGTTGCCCAAGGCGTAGGTGTTGATGTTATGGAAGTTCTCTGCCCCCAGCAGGTCCTCCATGGTCTGGTAGTGCATACCCTTATTGGTGGCCAGCTGCAGTCCGGCATTCCATGTCATGTTCTTGTTCAGCTCGTTCTTGTAGGCCGATGCCAGAGTGAGGTTCAGGTTGTTGTTGTGCTTGGCCTGTACGTAGTACATGGCGTCGCGGCCTGAAGCATTACCTGCCTGGTTGGCATAGTACAGACGGTCCCACTGGACCTGACGGGCCTCCTCACTACCCATCAGGTAGGTGCGGGCACGGTAGTAGTCGTCGTACCCGGTCTGGGTACGTCCTGCCACATCCTCCTCATACCAAACGTCGTAATAGCTCGACGGCAGGTTCTTCCAGTAGTCTGGCTGCGGATTCTCGGCGTTGTTATAGTTCAGCTTGGTGCTCTTGTATATCGAATAGCGTCCAGTCAGAGTAGTCGTCAGATTCGACTTGTCGTTAATCTTCCAGTCCCACGTCATCAGCAGTGTCGGCGCAAAGTCGTTGATGACGCGCGAGTTGCGCTTCTCTCCATTCTGATAGCCCCAATAGGGGTTATAGTACCTCGAGTTGGCCAGCCAGTAGCTCTCGTCCGTGGCAGCACCCTGTCCGGCGCGCTCCGTGGGATTACCCCATGTTACGATGCTCAACGAGTGGCGGTCGTTCAGCTTCTTCTCGGCTCCGAAGAAATAGGAGAGCGAGTTATAGAACGTTCCATCCACATAGCTTGTCGCCATGTTTGCCCAGCGGTAGGTCAGGTTAGCTGAGAAAGCCCATCCGTCCTGACGCAGTCCGCTATTCCATGTATACATGGCGCGTACCGTGTAGTTGCGGTTGGCTCCGCTTAATGTCAGACGCTGGCCGGTAGCCATATGGCTTGGGCGGAAGTCGTAGTTGTTCGATCCTCCCATGGCAGATACCGAGAAGTTGTTGGTCTCGAATGGCAGGGAATTTTCCACGCCACGGGTCTGTTGGTTCAGACCGCCCACCAGTGAATAGCGGAACTGTCCGCTCTCCATATCGTTCATTGGGGCACCGTTGATGTAGATCTCATTGTACTTTTGATTGAAAGCACGGTAGCGGAATCGCACGGGGCTGAACAGGTAACCCACCCTTGAGGCATAGATGTTCTGGTTCGACGAAATAATGGACACGTTCTGCGACATGTCTTCGTCCTCGCCCAGCTGCGCTTCCGTGAAGGTGAAGGCCTGTTCGTCAATAATGCCGTTCTGGCCCTCAGGCTGCTTGTTCTCAGTCTGGGCAATTGCAGTTGACGTGATGATAAAGGCCATCACAATTAGTTTCAGCTTTTTCTGCATAAGGTAAGTTTTTAGTAATGAATTCATTTATTTGGTGCAAAATTACAAAAAAAAAATGAGATATCCTATTTTCAACGAACAAAAATTAATGTTTTAGAAAAAAAAGTCCCAAAAAGTTCGTGGAGTGAAAAATAATCCGTATCTTTGCCGATAATAACTAAAAAAGAACGAAATATGAGTAGAAAACTATTCCTTGCATTACTCTTTCTGATGACGAGCGTTCTCACTGTCAGTGCCCAGAACTACCTGATTTATGGTGTGGGCTTCTATAACCTTGAGAATCTTTTTGATACTGAGCACGACCAGGGTAAGAACGACTATGAATATCTGCCCGATGGGCGCAACAAGTGGACACAGATGAAGTACTCCCATAAGTTACGCAACATGTCGACGGTACTGGCAGAGATGGGCACTGATGTCCTTCCCAACATAGGCTGTGCCGTTATTGGTGTCAGTGAGGTTGAGAATGCCAGATGTCTGACTGACTTGTGTAACCAGGCTCCGTTGAAGGCACGCAATTTCAAATTCTGCCATGTTGAGGGCCCCGACCAGCGTGGTGTCGACTGTGCCTTGCTTTACAATCCTGCCTTGTTTACGGTCCGTGATGTGAAGCTCGTACCTTATGTATATAAGAAGCAGGAGGATATCGAGAGTGGGCGTGCCACTCGCGGCTTCCTTGTAGTCAGCGGGACCATGTCAGGCGAGCATGTCACCGTCATCGTGTGCCACTGGCCTAGTCGTGGTACCACTTCCTACTATCGTGAACTGGCAGGAACTCAGGTGAATGCCCTCAAGAATCAGCTCCAGAAGGAAGACCCCAATGTGAAGCTGATTATTATGGGCGATATGAACGACGACCCGAAGGACCGCTCGATGTCTGTAGCCTTGGGAGCTAAGCGTGAGATTAAGGATGTAAAGCCTGGCGAGCTGTATAATCCTTGGTGGAAGACGCATGACAGTGGTACCGGTACGCTGATGTATGGGGGAGCATGGAATCTGTTCGACCAGATTGTCGTCAACTACAACCTGATACATCAGGAGCACCAGAAAGACTATAGCACCTTGAAGTTCAGAAAGCACCAGATTTTCCGTCGTGACTATCTCTTCCAGACAGAAGGGCAGTACAAGGGCAACATCAAGCGCACCCATGGTGGTGGTGTGTGGCTTGACGGTTATAGCGACCACCTGCCGACTGTCATCTACCTGATGAAGGAAAAGAAGTGATCTTGGAGTAAGCAAATAACACTTTTATACTGTTAAGATGACTATCATAGGAATAGCAGGCGGAACAGGGTCAGGCAAGACCACCGTCGTCAAGCAAATCACCAAGGTGCTGCCCGCCCATTGTGCAGCTATCGTCCCCCTCGACTCGTACTACAATGACACGACGGGCATGACTGACGAAGAGCGCAAGGCCATCAATTTCGACCATCCTGATGCCTTCGACTGGAAGCTGCTCACAGAGCACATCAAGATGCTGAAGAGTGGTCAGGCCATCGAGCAGCCTACCTATTCATATATTATATCCAATCGTCTGCCCGAGACTATCCATGTCGAGCCCAAGCCCGTCATCATCCTTGAAGGCATCATGACGCTGCACTATAAGAAGCTGCGCGAGATGATGGACCTGAAGATTTTCGTCGATACCGATGCCGACACCCGCCTCATTCGCAACATCCGGCGCGATGTCGTAGAGCGCGGACGTACCGTTGACATGGTGCTCGACCGCTACGAGAAGGTGCTCAAGCCCATGCACGAGCAGTTCATCGAGCCCACCAAGAAGTTCGCCGACCTCATTATTCCCTGGGGCCATGAGAACAAGACGGGCATCCACATCCTGAAGACCTACATCGAGGGCATCGTCACCAACGTATAGATAATCGTCATCACATCGGCAGGTAGACGACGTTCTTCTGCTTGAACCACTCTTCGTCGAACCACCGGCTAAGCTCCGTCACCTCCACGATGTTGCGGAAAGGCTGTGTCTCGGCCTGCAGGTCGCCGCCCTTCAGACAGATGATGCCATTCGCTATGCTGTTGTGCTGTTCCTTTGCAATGTTCTTGCGGACAATCTTCACCAGGTCGGGTAGGGGCATCACGGCACGGCTCACCACGAAGTCATACCGGCCCTTCTCTTCCTCGCCGCGCAGCTGGCACGGCTCGCAGTTCTTCAGCCCGATGGCCTTAGCCACCTCCTGTGCCACGCGAATTTTCTTGCCTGTGCCGTCAATCAGCTTCAGGCGGCACTCAGGGAAGAGTATGGCCAGCGGAATGCCCGGGAAGCCGCCACCCGTGCCCAGGTCCAGGATGCGTGTCCCTGGTCGGAAGTTCACCATCTTCGCTATCGCCATCGAGTGCAACACGTGGTGCTCGTACAGGTTGTCTATGTCCTTGCGCGAGATGACGTTAATCTTGGCGTTCCAGTCACGATACAGTTCGTCCAGCATCGCCAGCTGCCGCTGCTGCTCGTCCGTCAGTTGCGGAAAATACTTCAGTAACCTTTTCATGCCTGCAAAGGTACGAATAAAAACCGTAACCGACTAAGATAATACTCTTTTTAACCTTTGCTCTTTCCCGTCATTTCAGTATTTGCATGAATTCTTATTCCATGCCGGGTTCCAGCTCGGGAGTCGCGCGAGGTCAAGTTCTACGCTGATTTGCTGAACCTCACGCCCAAGCATCTCAGCAAAGTCGTCCACGCTGCCACCAACGGTCTCTCGCCTGCCAGATGGATTGAACAGTATGTGATGGCACAGGCCAAGCGCCTCATAGAATCGCGCGCCACACCGACACTTCAGGAAACAGCCTTTATGCTTGGCTTCACCGAGCCCACATCCTTCTACCGCTACTTCAAGCGCGTCACTGGCATGACAGCAAAGCAATACCGCGACAGCAGCCTGTCAGAGTAGTTCCCTTCAGAACCACGCTGAAATCTCTTGCTGTCGGAGGCCAAGTAGCACTGTAAACAAAAAGTGCTCCCGTCTTGCTCCAGTGTAGAAAGATTTTTATAAGCGCTTGTTGGGCGCTTGTTGGGCGCTTGTTGGGTTGGAGTTAGATTTGAGCAAAATGGGCATGCTCTTGTTTTTGTCTTGTCAGAAACTTTGCCTTAAGTAAACTTGGAGTTTACCTTAGGTAAAAGGGAAGTTTACTTTAGGTAAACTCTACGATTCCTTCGCTGGAACGAAATTTTTTCGTGTTTGTCTTGCAAAAGGGTTTTCAATGTTGTATCTCTTGCAGTATGATAGAACTCAAGAAACGACGAAGACAATGTGGAGGGTGTGGAGGGTGGCCATCCTCCACTAAATAAAAAGAGTAGTGACAGAGTGACAGGTTGACCGGCGGTTCAGTGGACGAGGAGTTTCTTGCCGTTCCGGATAAAAATGCCTTTGGACAATTCGGTCGCGGGGCGGTCTGTCACCAGTCGGCCTGAGAGGTCGTAGGTACGGGCGTCGGTGTCGGTCTTGTTGCTGCTGACTGTCGGAACGGCCGTGACGGGTATTCCCACCGCCTCCATGGCCTCGTGGATGCCGTCCATCATGTAGGGATTGTAGATGGTCAAGTCCTTGCGGTTGACAATGGTCATCTGGTTAGTCCCAGTGCTGTTGGTGTCCCAGGCCATGGGCACGATGCCGCGCTCCATGCACATTTGGTTCATATACTTATAATAGTACTTGATGGAGGCATTGTGCTTCTCCTGACTCTCGTTGGCTCCGCTCACCGTGCGCCAGATGACGCCATACTCGCCGTTGATGACGGGGTAGCCCTTGTCGACGAACTTCGCCTTCAGGTTGTCGGCAATAGCGGTCATCTGCGACTCCTCGCCCCAGGTGGCATTATGCTTCGAACCGCTGACGTGGTTGTCCTTTCCCCAGTAATAGAACATGTTGCCCCAGTTCTCGTCCTTGTCCATGCCCCAGAAGTTCCAGGGATAGTAGAAGTGTATCTCTACGGCCAGCTTACCGCTGGGGTCTGTAGGCATCTTGTCGGCCAGCCATTTGCAGGCCTTCTCGGCATCGGTGCTGGGTCCTTGCACCACCAGCAGGCGCTTCTCGTTGTTGCCGCCAGTGGCACGAACGGCATCGATGAAGGTCTGCTGGTATTCCACCAGCTTGCTGACGTCCGACTCTTTGTCGATGGGGGGCTCATTCTGGCCGGCAAAGACGAGATGGTCGTCGTAGTCCTTGAACGTGGTGGCTATCTGCGTCCAGATGGCTGCCAGCACCGTCTTGTTCTTCTCCTTCTGGGCCCCTGTGGCCGTCAGGTTGTCGTCGAGCCATCCGCCGTCCCAGTGGTCGTTCAGCAGCACGTAGAGGTCGGCCTTGATGCAGTAGTCGACGATTTCCTTTACGCGGTTCATCCATGCAGCGTCGATGGTGTAGTTGTCTGCATCGGCGATGTGGCCCCATACCCAGGCACATGGGATGCGCACTGAGCGGAAGCCCAGTGACTTCACGTAGTCGATGACGGCCTGTGTGGTCTTCGTGCCTTGCCAGGCGGTCTCGGCAGCCAGTCCGCCGTTGTTCTCAAAGAGTTTGGCAGGGTTGCTGCCCCACGATATGTTCCCTTCGAGCGTGTTTCCGAGATTCCATCCGGGCATCATTCGCTGGGCCACTTCCTGGGCCGTCAGTTCCATGTTCTTTTGCGCGTGCAGCGGCATCATGGCAAGCATGCACAGCATTGTGGTAAAAAAAAGCTTTCTCATAGTAGTTCATGTTTTGACTGCAAAGGTAAGCATTTTTTCTTTAAAACGCGCTTCAATTCAAAAATATGTTGTATATTTGCATCATTAATGTGCATAATGATGAAAAAAGGAAGGAATTATTTGGGCTTGGGCGTCATGTATTTCTGCATGCTCTTCGTGCTTGCTACGTTGCTGGCAGGCTGTGAGAAACCTTTGGCCGAGGACGAGACGCCTGTGGAGAACCATAATGTGACGCTGCGCTTCTCGCTGTACGAGCTGGTGCCTTTCAGCTCGGCTGCACCTGTGTCGCCGACGCGAGCCATGCAGGATGTGTCGCAGCTGTGCTCACGTCTGAACGTGGCCTTCTTCCAGAACGGCGAGAAGGTCAAGACGGTCACGCAGAAAGCAGGCGACGACACATACGGCACTGTGGGCGTCACACTGCCTGAGGGCACCTACCAAGTGGTGGCCATAGCCCATAGCAGCGATGGCTCGGCAACGATTTCCACTACTGAGAAGGTGACCTTTCCCAGTAACCTGGTCAGTGATACGTTCTATTACTATGGCGACCTGACGGTGGGCAGCACCCCACTTGACGAGCAGCTGACCATGACGCGTGCCGTGGCCATGTTCCGTCTGGTGCTGACAAGCCCCCTGCCAGCTGCGATAACCATGCTGAGGTTTTACTACACAGGAGGGTCGTCGACGTTCAGTCCCCTGGCTGGTTATGGTATTGTCAAGTCGCGGCAGACGGTGCTGCTGGACGCTACCGAGGGGCGTACTGTCTATGAGGTATACTCCTTCCCGCATGAGGAGACGGATGTGCTGAAGATACAGGTGGCAGCCTACGATGCCGATGCGAACGTGGTCTACGAGCGCACCTTCGAGAATGTCCCCATTACCAGGGACATGGTCACCGTCTATACAGGCAGCCTCACGGGCGAAAGCACAGGCTCCGGCAAGCTTTCCCTGCAGGCTGAAAGCGACTGGGCGGGGTATTACAACTACGAATTCTGAAAGTGAGGCGGTAGGAACGGCTACCACTTCAACTGTTGCAACAAGAGGGCAACCTGCTCATCGACGTCGCTCAGACCGTCGTTGACGATCTCGAAGTCGGCGCGCGCCCTGACTTCGTCCTGTGGCCACTGCCGCTGCATCCACTGGCGGGCCTTCTCGGCCGTGATGCCGTCGCGCTGCATGATGCGCTGCAGCCTGACGTCCTCAGGGGCTGTCACCACCACCACCTTGTCTACCAGCCGGAAGATGCCCGACTCGTACATGATGGCGCTCTCCATCCACAGCATGCCGCTCTGCTCGAAGTCGCTGAACACGGCAGGGTGTACGATGGCATCAATGGCCTGCGCGTTCTGTTCACTCTCTAACAGGAAGCGCGTCACGGCCTGCTTGTTCAGCCTGTCACCGACGTATGTGTCAGGTCCGATGAGACAGGTGAGCTGCTGGCGGATGACTGGCGATGTGCGAATAAGCCGCTTGGCAGCCTCGTCGCAGTCGTACACCCCTATGCCGTGGCGTGCGAGACGCTGGCATACGAAGCTCTTTCCTGAACCTATTCCACCAGTAATGCCTATCTTCATTCCTCCTCTATGAGATAGTCTATCTTGTTGACGGTCAGCTTAGCCCTGCTGACGCCGTGGGGCACCTTGGTAAGGTAGATGTTGCACTTCTCCGCCTTTGTCTGCTGAATCTCCAGGTAGTCTGCTATCACCACGAAGTCGGCAGGGCGAAGGTTCTTGATTTCACTGACGCCAGTGACGAAGCTGACCTTAACCTTGGCGGGGAAGGTGCGCAGCACCATCCCTTCCGGCAGGTTGAGGCACTTCACGGGGACGGTTATGCTCTCCTCGGTCAGGACATCGGTGAAGAAGTCAATGCGCACGTTCTCAGGGATAACCTTCACGTCCGTAGGATGGCTCAGCTTGCAATGGATGCTCAGCGTGTCGCGGAACCCTACGTAGTTGAGGGGTTCGCTGTTGACGAAGAGAATGCTGTCCAGCTTCTCGTTCGATGCATAGACATCGACGCTGTCCGGATGGTAGGCAACGTGCGAGATGAAGTAGAGCTGTTCTGGTATGACGCGTCCTGTCCAGCGCACGGGCACGCGCTTTCTCTCGCCGTTGTTGTAGAAGAACTCCAGCTTGTCGGGCTTCGTGGCCGTAATCTTCGACGATGACTCCAGCTGTTGGTCAGTGAGTCGCTTGATGTCCGAGGCGGACACGATGCCGGCACCGTTGCCACGGTCGTAGTTCTTGAAGTTGATGCTTATCTGGGGCTTACGCTCCCCGTAGAGGTACGAGAGCAGTATCCACCCCTTGTCGCGTATGGTTACCCTGAGGGTATCGGTTGTCGGCGACGTGAGCACCACGTTCTTGGGTATGTTCGTGATGGTGGCTGGAATCTTGACCTCCTTCTCGTAGGTCTCGTTGAGCGTCAGCACGAGCCAGACGATGGCCGAGAGCAGCAAGAAGAACAAGAAGATGAAGAACTGCTTGCTCAACAGGGCGAACAGGAAGTTCCTCACCTTCTGGTATGTGCTCTCTCCAGCCATAGTTGGTGCGTTTTATCTCTGCACGGGTGTGCGCTTATTTCTGCACGGGTGTGCTTGACATATCTTTGAAGACGTAGCTCTTGTCGACTTTGATAACCACGCCGTCGGCTATCTTCACCTCAATGATGCCCGTAGCCAGGTCAATCTTCTTGACAGTGCCGTAGATGCCTCCGCCAGTGACTACCTCTGTTCCTTCCTCCAGCGAGTTCTGGAACTTCTGTATCTCCTTCTGGCGTTTCTGCTGTGGGCGAATCATAAAGAAGTACATGATGGCGAAGATAGCCACCATCATAATGATGAAACTCATGCTTCCACCGCCTTGTGCGGCCTGGGCTGCTAATACAATCTGTGTCATGTCTGTTTATGTTTATCTGTTTATGTTTTTTCCTATTCTCTGTCTCCCATGCTCTTCAGCAGTCTGCCTGTGCCAATGAGATGGCGGGCTATGGTGTCGAGCATGCCGTTGATGTAGCCTCCGCTCTGGGGCGTCGAGTAGATTTTTGCCAGCTCCACATATTCGTTAATGGTAACGTTGACGGGAATCGAGGGGAACATCATCATTTCGGCGATGGCAATCTGCATGATGACAATGTCCATGTATGCCAGGCGCGAGAAGTCCCAGTTCCTGGATGCCTCGCTCATATAGTGCTGGTACTCCTCGCCGTTCATGATGGCCGAGCGGAACAGCTTTCTGGCATATTCCTTGTCCTCCTCCGAGTCATACTCGGGCAGCAGCGGCTGCGAGGCCTTGTTCTTTTCGTCGAAGCGCTTGATGGTCTTCAGCACGAAGGTGTCGACCACCTCTTTGTCGTCGTTCCAGTAGAGGCTTTTCTCCTCGAGCAGCGCTGCCAGGTCTTCGTTGTCCTGAATCAGCGTGCGGTACAGCTTCCTCCACAGCTCGCGGTCGGCCAGGTAGCTGTCTTCCTCGTCAGCCATGTATTCTTTATAGGTCTGGCTTTCTACCACCTGGTTGTATATCTTCTTGAGGAACTCGGGCTCGTCGTTCCAGCTGATCTTCTGTGTCTCGAGGAAGTCGTTTAGCATCTTGTTCCCTTCGAGTTGGAGCGCAAAGCGGTTATAGACGAACTTGCGCGACGGCATTTCGGTACCTTCACGTTTTGCCTTGGCTTCTGCCACCTCTATGTGTCGCTCGGCCTCGCGGGTTATGCCGACTATAAGTGCCAGCAGGAAATTGTACAGGTCATACGCTTTCGAGAGACTGAACACCAGTTCCTTCTCTGCTGCATCAATATTCTTACTGCCGTTCTGGTAGTATGCATAGGTCAACTGAACGGTCTTAATCCTTATTAATTCTCTGTTTATCATACTCTCTTTTTCTCTCTCTGATACTCTTATCAGCTGCAAAGGTAATGAAAAAAGCGGAATAAAAAAAATTTTTCCCTGCTTTTTCTATACATTGGCTATGAGCCAGGCCAAATAGGCCAGATAGCCGCCCACGAGCAGACCGCCTTCCCAGCGCTCCACGGTGAAGCGTGTATAGGAGAAGAACCACACCATGGTCACTGACAGCAGCATGACGGAGAGGTCGAGTAGGGTGATGCCCTCAATCTGCAAGGGGCAGATAGTCGCTGTCAGGCCGAGGATGAGCAGGATGTTGAACACGTTAGAGCCTATGACGTTGCCGATGGCGATAGCCGACTGTCCCTTACGGGCTGCGACGACGCTTGTGGCCAGCTCAGGCAGTGATGTGCCGCCAGCCACGACGGTGAGGCCTACGACACCCTCGCTGATGCCCAGCGACAGTGCCACGTTTGATGCCGACTCTACGAACAGGTTACTGCCGAGGATGAGCAGAACCAGGCCTGCCACCACCTGGGCGATGTTGTACCAGGTGCTGCGCTTGAGGGCTGACTTGCCGTCTTGTGCGGCTTGGCTGGCTGCCGTGTCTGCATTCTGTGCGGCTTGGCTGGCTTCGCTGGCTGTGGTGCCCTGGCCTGTGGTACGTGCCATGCGCAGCGTGTATGCCATGAAGGTTGCAAAGCCCAGCAGCAGCACGATGCCGTCCAGGCGGCTGAGGCTGTTGCCGATGGCGAGCAGCATCAGCAGCACTGAGGCTCCGACGGCAAACGGTATGTCTTTTCTGACCGTCTGACGGCTGATGGTCATCGGTGCTACCATGGCTGCACATCCCACTATGAGCATGGCATTCATGGTGTTTGAGCCGACGACGTTACCCACGGCCATGTCAGGCGTTCCCTTCAGTGCCGACACGAGGCTGACGAACAGTTCTGGTGCCGAGGTGCCTGCAGCGACGATGGTCAGGCCGATGATGATTTCTGGTACGTTCATGCGTCGGGCCAGTGCCGAGGCTCCTTCTGTCAGTCTGTCAGCGCCATGGAGTACCATAGCCACGCCGACTACAATGATGATAATATCGAATAGCATAGTCTTACTGTTTATTCATCGTCGCTGTCGTCCCAGTCGAAGTCGTCGAAACTACCCTCCAGGGAGGGGCCCACGAAGTCGTCCAGTGCACGACGTTCTTTCTTTGTCGGGCGGCCTGTGCCTCGCTGGCGGTTGACGAATCCGCTGATGCGGTTCATCTCGAGCAGCTCGTACTGGTCAGGGGGCGTAACGTTCTCGTATATGTCGGGCAGCAGCTTTGCTCCCACGCGCTGCTCAATGGTCTTTAAGATTTTGAATGAGTAGGTCACTGGGGGCTTGCGCACGCTGACCACCTCGCCGGCCTTTACCATGCGCGAGGGCTTGACGTTCATGCCGCCAATGGTGACACGGCCGTTCTTGATGGCGTCGGCGGCGATGCTGCGCGTCTTGAAGATGCGTGCGGCCCACAGCCATTTGTCAATGCGTGCAAGCCTACCCAAGCCCTCCCCAAGGGAGGGATGTTGAATACCGGTGTTCTCTTTGTTCGCCATATATTACAGCTATCTAAACATCCTTCCCTTTGGGAAGGCTTGGATGGGCTTTCCCCAGCTTGTTATACTGGTTCATGGTGACGTCGATACCTGCCAGGACGAAGCTGCGTATGATGTCGACAGCGATGTCGATGGCTGGCTGCAGGCGCTCTCGCTCGTCGGCAGGGAAACGTCCCAGGACGTGGTCAATCTGGGACCCCACAGGGTAGTCGTTGCCGATGCCCATGCGCAGACGGGCGTACTGCTGGCCTATCAGCTGCTGGATATGGCCCAGTCCGTTGTGGCCGCCGTTGCTGCCATTGGCTTTCAGACGGAACTGTCCGACGGGTATGGCGACGTCGTCGCTGACCACGAGCAGCCTGCTCTGGTCGATGTTCTCCTTGTTGAGCCAGTAGCGTACGGCATTGCCGCTGAGGTTCATGAAGGTGGTGGGCTTCAGCAGGAAGACCTTGCGCCCCTTGAGCGACGTCTCGGCCACAAAGCCGTAGCGCTTGTCCTCAAAAACGATATTGGACGCCTTCGCAAAAGCGTCCAATACCATAAAACCTGTGTTGTGCCTGGTCTCGGCGTACTCGTCGCCAGGGTTGCCCAAGCCTACAATCAAGTACTTGTCCATTCTGATTACTCCTCAGCGGCAGCCTCGGCAGCGGCAGAACGCGAAGCGCGCGTAGCCTTGACCGAGCATACGATGACCTCCTTGGGAGTGGCAATCTCCAGACCCTCGAAGCTCAGCGAGCCTACCTTGATGGCCTTGCCCAGACCCAGTTCCGTGACGTCGATGTCCAGCTTCTCAGGAATGTTCTTGTAAGGAGCTGTGACATTGATCTTGCGGATTGACAGGCTCAGGCGACCACCATCGCGCACACCTTGTGCGTGACCAGTGAGGTTCACGGGAATACCTACCGTAATGGCCTTTGTCTCGTTAATCTCGTAGAAGTCAGCGTGCAGCAGTGCATCGCTTGTGGGGTGGAACTGCAGCTCCTTGATGATAGCCTTGTGCTGCTTGCCGTCGATGTCGAGGTTGACAACATACACATGGGGCGTGTAGACAGCCTTGCGCAGCTCGGCAGCGCTGGCAGTGAATGCCATGGCCTCGGGCAGACCGTTCTCATCCTTCTTCTCACCATACAGATTGCAGGGAACCATACCCTCCTTGCGAAGCAGCTTCGAGGCCTTCTTGCCTGTGTCGGTGCGCTTCTGACCGCTTACATTAATTTCTTTCATAAATAATAATGTGTTACTCTAAAATTAAGTTCTTTTGCTTAATTCACCATCACACGATGCGAAAAGCGGGTGCAAAGGTACGAAAACTTGGGCAAACCGCCAAACAATTGGCCATTTATTTTTCCTGACGGCCTTTTTTCTGTCCGTCGCCACCATGCTTCCATGGGTGTTCGTTAACGTTTTCGTGGCTTTTCGGAAAGAAAACGGGCTTTTTCTTGGCAGTGTCGGGATTTCTTTGTACCTTTGCATCCAAATAGACTAAAACAAACATAATATCGATATTAAAACTAAATGGAACAAGTATTCAGTTACATTATCAGCTTGGGCGCCTCGGTGATGATGCCCATCCTGTTTACAATTATCGGGCTGTGCATAGGCCTGAAGTTTGGCCGCTCGCTGAAGAGCGGCCTCTATGTGGGCGTCGGTTTCGTAGGCCTGGGCATTGTCACGGCCCTGCTGACCACGAACTTCGGCGGTCCCCTCAGCGCCATCTCTGAGCTCTACGACCTGCAGCTCAAGGTGTTTGACATGGGTTGGCCGGCAGCTGCCGCCGTGGCGTACAACACTGCCGTGGGCGCACTCATCATCCCCATCTGTCTTGGTGTGAACTTCCTGCTCCTGGTGACAGGGTGCACGCGTACGGTCAACATCGACCTGTGGAACTACTGGCACTTCGCCTTCATTGGCGCCGTTGCCTACTTCGTCATGGGCGAGTCGCTGGCATGGGGCTACTTTGCTGCCATCGTCTGTTACATTGTTACGCTAGTGATGGCCGACCTCACGGCCGACAAGTTCCAGGAGTACTACACTGAGTGGCAGGGCATCTCCATTCCCCAGCCTTTCTGCCAGAGCTTCGTGCCCTTCGCACTGCTCATCGGCAAGGGGCTTGACATGATTCCTGGCTTTGAAAAGCTGAACATCGACGCCGAGGGCATGAAGAAGAAGTTTGGCGTCATGGGCGAACCCCTCATCCTGGGTGTCATCGTGGGTGCACTGATTGGTGTGCTGGCACAGATGGACATCAAGAAGGTGCTCTTCCTCGGAGTCACCATGGGTGCCGTCATGGAGCTCATACCACGCATCACCAGCCTCTTCATCGAGGGACTGAAACCCATCGCCGAGAAGACGCAGGAGGTGGTGAAGAAGAAGTTCAACGGCAAGAAGGTCTACATCGGCATGTCGCCGGCAGTGGTCATCGGCCACCCCACCACGCTCGTGGTGTCGCTGCTGCTCATACCCGTTGCCCTGGGACTCGCCGTCATTCTGCCTGGCAACCAGTTCCTGCCGCTGGCATCGCTGGCAGGCATGTTCTACCTGTTCC
>JAEEGL016411786.1_pt1 | contig 25102 bp, 19 predicted proteins | sample 9134231 | NCBI WGS metagenome assembly JAEEGL01 (sample SAMN16246548, study PRJNA631951) | gut metagenome | biome: gut microbiome; feature: rumen; material: fiber-attached | host: Bos | place: Iran: Karaj | collected 2018-10 | reverse complement strand
TTGGTTACTGATCCTGATTTGGTTACTGATCCTGATTTGGTTACTGATCCTGATTTGGTTACTGATCCTGATTTGGTTACTGATCCTGATTTGGTTACTGATCCTGATTTGGTTACTGATCCTGATTCAGTTACTGATCCTGATTTGGTTACTGATCCTGATTTGGTCACTGATCCTGATTCAGTTACTGATCCTGATTTGGTTACTACTGAAATTCCAATGTTACGTGGAATTATGTTAATGAGCGTACCACCTTCTTCAGAGTCTGAAACACTTACTCCAACAATTGGTGCTAGAAGCGCAACAAACTCATCTGGTGATGTATTCTTAGGTGGTAACTATCTTGAAGTTGGTATTAGTAAAGGTGGAAGTTTTGGAACAGCATATGCTGCTCCAGCAAGTTTTCATTCTCATGCATCAGGTTCATTAGGACTATTAATGGATGGTGATGGATGGGATGTTGGAAATTCTCCAACAACAGGAGATTTCTTTATACCTGGTTCTCCAGAAGAAAGATATGGCATAGGTTATGAATTAGACGGCAAAACTTATCAATATTTTAGAGCTGATAAAAATAACGATTCTTCTTATAGTTTTACTGCTAGCACAGTAGATGCTTCAGATATTGAAAACGGATTGTTAAAAGCTGTTGTTACAGCTACTACTCCTCATAATGTAGTAGTAGAAAATACTTATTCATTTGGTGTAAATGATAAATATTACAGAACCGAAGTAAAAGTTACTAATAATAGTGGCAAAACAATATCAAATGTTAGATTTTTAAGAAGTTTTGATCCAGATCAAGATGAAGATTTAAATTACACATACTCTACTTATAATAAAGTAATATGCAATCCTGATTCTTCTAAACCTGGCGGTGAAGATAATTGTGCAATGGTTGTTGCTCGTGGTGCTTCTACTCTAGAAGGATTTTTCTTTGTATCATTTGATAATAGAGCAAGAGCATCAGCTACAACAGATGACGATAATTATTTCTCACCTAATAGTGTTTACTTACCATTATTATGGATTGATTCAGAACCTGATCTTCCAACTGCAGCAACTAATGAATCTTTAGCTTTAACAAAAGAAATGTTAAATGCTGGTAATAAGAATGGATATACTCTTATAGACAATTCAATTGCTATAACATTTAATCTTGGTACTATGGATGACGGTGAAACAACTGATTTTTCTCATTTTTCTTCACTAGATCCAGATGTTATTTCTTCTATGGCAATAATCAAGGAAGCTATAGCTGCTGACCTAAAGAGTGCTACAGACAACACTTTAACTATTGTTACAACAGAAGGTTATGAGTATTCTATAGATGGTGGCGAAAATTGGCAAACAGAAGGTACTTTTGAAGGTTTAGAGCCTAATACAGAATACACTATTTTATCAAGACCTATAGATGGATCTGGAAGTTCAGAGGAAGTAACAGAACTTATAGCTGCTACTAAGAAAGAAGGTCCACAAACTCCAGATATTAGTTTGAGGATTCTTACTGAAAATAGTATTACTATTAAAGGAGAAGAAAACTATGAATATTCTATAGATGGTGGTGAAACTTGGCAAGATACACCTGAATTTACTGGTCTTACAGCTGGTACAGAATATACTATAGTTGGAAGAATTAAAGAAACAGAAGATACTATGCCAGGAAAACCTTCTACTGAATTAACAATAACTACTTTAGATTTATCTGAAGTTGATGTTAATGATTTAGAGAACACTACTATCTCTGTAGAATTAAGTGGTTCTATTGAAGCAGTACACGTTAATAAAGGTGCAATTTATGCAGCTATTGGAGAGGATTCAGATTTAACTAATGCTATAGATAATAATCAAGAAATAGAAATAAAATTTGTTATTAAAGATTCAAAACTTAGTAGCAAAGAAACAGAACTTGTAAAATCACAACTTAAAAATGGTGAAGTTATGGCTCTTACAATAGATATGTCTATCGAATTATATGTTGATGGAGTATTTGTTAAAAATATAACTGAACTTGAAGAAGCAATTACTTGTGTTCTAACTTTACCAAAAGAGGTACTAAAAGGAGCAAAAAACTTCGCTACAATAACTACTCATAAAGATGCTCTTTCAGGAGAATTCACTGTAAAAAGATTAGCAGACAAAGATAGTAATGATGTTACTGTTACAGTGACAAACAATCTTTTCTCAAATTATACTTTTGTATGTGAAAAAACTGAAACGGTTGTTAGTGGAGGTGGTTCTGCTGGTGGTTCAAGTATTGCAACTATAACTTCAAGATCTTCTAGTCCTAGAACTGGAGATACAATTAACTTATGGTTTGCATTATTAGTTCTATCAACAACAAATTTAGTATTCTTATCTATAATTGAAAGAAAAAAAATATTAGCATTATAGTTTTAAATCTATAAATAAAAAAGAGTTTACTTTAGATAGTAAACTCTTTTTTATTATCTTCTAAATATCGTTATGGGTAAATTAGGTTCTATATCTTCTGCCTCTTCATCATCTGATTCAAATTCTTCCCAGTCAAGATATGCATCTCCAACATCTTCTTCATCAAAGTCTTCGTCTTCTTCCCAATCATCTTCATCATCATCTTCTAAATCTTCTTCAATATAAACATCTTCGCTATTGAATATAGTATATTCTTCTTCTATCATGTTTAAATCTAATTCATGTAATAGTTCTTTTGTATTTAGATCAAATGAGATAATTTTTTCTGAAGCTAATCCATATGCTATATTACCTATATATACCATTCTTGAAATATTTTTTCCATAGTCATATTCTTGATTAATTTTACAAAACTCTTCAAATCCTTTTTCTAAATCTATATGAAAAATTTCAAATACATAATGATCTTCATCATAATCTTCTGAATAACTATTATATGGGAATCCTATTAAATTATCTGATGGTTTATAAAATAATGCTTTATGATCATATAGTACTTCTGAATATACATACTCTCCGCCAATATCTATATTAAACATTTCTTTTGGATTATTTAAATCTGATATATCAAACATACTCATTTTCATATTTGAATTTCTAACTCCACCATAGCCATTATCTTTTGTATTATATCCTATTCCAATTACATGTGTATCATCATATGGATGTAAATATGAACTATATCCTGGAATTTTTAATTCTCCTTTTATTTGTGGATTTCTAGAATCTGATAAGTCTAGTACAAATAATGGGTCAATTTGCTCAAATGTAACAACATATCCTACTCTTCCCATAAATCTTACTGCATATATTTTTTCACCATTCGCCATATTGTCTATTCTGCTTAATTCTTGAAGATTTTCATCTAATATATAAACTCTATTTGTTGTTTCTTCTTCAATGAATTCATCAGTTTCTTCATTATAGTCTGAAGGTCTTACAATTACTGTTGTTGCAATTCTTAAATTTCCTTCAAATTCATCTAATGAGAATTGATTATTTATATATCCTTCAACTTCTCCTTTTGCTTTAATTGAAATTTTTGAACTATCTAATTCAAATTTATAAATTTCAACTTTATTTCTAGTATAATCTTCTTCCCATACCATTTGTGTTAAATATAAATTGTCTTTGCTACAATACATTATATCTCCTGCTCCAAAAAATGTTTCTACATTTAATGGTTCTTCATTGTTAATATTAAACCCACCAATCAATGTAAATACATAATTTGTTGATCCTGGGAAATATGCTATTTCTGTGCAATCAATAGTTTTTGAATTAGTAGTAGCTATACTATCTTCTACAACTGGTAGTATATCTATATCTTTTATGTCATTTCTATAATAAATGTTTCCTTTTACACTTATGAAATATACATTATCGCCAATCATTCTAGCATTTTTGTAATATCCGTCTAATGCAAGTTCTCTTACTAATTTAGGATTTCTAATATCTTCTAAATCATATAACATTGCTTTTGTTTTTTGTTGCATATTCATTCCAAAATAGCTATATGCTATTTTCTTTTCGTTTAAACCATTTTCTTCTATTTTTTCAGTTTTAGTATATGTTCCTATTACAACTAGTTTTTTTCCATTTACAAAAATTTGATATGGTCTAAATGATTCTCCATCATTATTATTTATAAATCCTCTAATCTCTGATAATAATTCTAGGCTCTTTCCATCTACAATATTTACTATGCTATTAGAAACATAATATATATTTTTTCCGTCTGTTTTCACAATGTCTGCTTCATCAACATCTTCTACTTGATTATTTGTTTTTGAATAATCATCACTATAAACTTCAGAACTAAGCGCTCTATCTTGACTTCCTGCTGATAAATCTTCACTTTCAGCTTCATTTACCGTATCAACAAGTCCCGTAGATTTTGCCATCATTCCATTTGTAAAATATTGTTGATTATTTTCTTTCAATATATTTAGTAATTCATCAATATTTTTAAATCTTGGTAATTCTTCACTTTCAATTTGAACTGTTGCTATTTCTTTTGGATCTTTTTTAGTATAATCGATTCCTCTTTGCTCTATTTGTTTATATCCTACAGTGAAAACAATTAAACAAACTGCTACTGCAGATAATAATTTAAGAGAGAAAAGAATATTATTTCCAGCCTGTGTAGTATTTTGTTTTTTCATTTTTTCAAATGTTTTTTGTTTTAATTCTTCAGGGGCATGAATTTGATCAACTGCTTTTTTATATTCTTCACTATTATTCATTTTCAAATCCTCCTTTTAATTTTTCTTTTAGAATTTCTCTTGCTCGAGATAACCAGGTTTTTATTGTATTTTCATTTGTTTTCATCATTTCAGCTATTTCTTTTACTTTATAACCTTCGTAATAAAGCAAATGAATTACTGTTTTATAATTTAGTGGTAATTCACAAACTACTGAATAGACAACACTATCTTGATCATTTTCATAAGACATATTTTCATCTAATTCGGTTGTTTTAGTACTCCAATTTGATGTTAAAATGTTTTTAGTTAAATTGATAGTTACTCTAATAAACCAAGCTTTTTCATGTTCAGTACTTTTAAATTTTGGCATTTTTTCACTATATTTAATAAATACATCTTGAAATACATCTTCTGCATTTTCTTTGTTTCTGCATCTGGTTAGCGCTATTCTATAAACCATATCAGAATACTTATCTAATACTTCTTTCATTTTTTCTTCTTTTTGCATATATCAATTCCTTTCTCGAGATTCGAATTTTTAACCTTTACATATGTAATACAATTCAAAACACGATTTGGTTTCAAAAATTTTTATTTTTTATTATTTTATACAATAATTACATTTTTTTCAATATAGAAAACCGCAGAAAACTTCGCTTTGTTTTCTGCGGTTTCGCTGCATCAGCAAAAGATCTTTTTAACAATTGGTTTTCAAAAGTTTTGCTTGTTTGCTATGATTGGTTTTGGTGTCTTCTTGTGCATATGGAGTTTTTTCCAGCACTTTTCTCAATTAAGTAATGTAGATTCAGGTGGTTCTTGCATTCCCATGAATTCTTTTATGAAATCCGGTTCTTCGCCCAATGTGTAAACCCACAGTCTAATTGCATTGTAGCCTTCAACATCCTCATAGAAGATACTTTTTGCAACAACTTCTGGCGCTGGGATTTCACCATTTCTCATTTTAGTGGTAATGAGTGCTTGGTACATTTCGAGCGGTCTTGTTCCATAGTCACCTAGTGGCTGCATGTCTTCCCGGTAGAATACGAATACACATGGATTGTCGGTCTCAACTAGAAGATACGTTCCGTCATACATTGCCTTTTTTTGGACTTCCATACCCATCACTCCTATTTGTATTTTGAGCATCATGGCTCATTGTATCGTCTATTTTAACACGTTTTTGCTTAGTTTTCAAGATATTATTCTTGAATCAAAACACATTTTTCCATTTCTGCATTCAAAAACTCATTAGATTTCTCTAATGTTATTTTTTGATACATTGTTGTTTGTATGTTTGCCTTATTGTTCTCATTAATATGCATCCTAAAATACATAATATTAGGATAATTGTTATTAGTTTCACCATTAACAATTGTAACCCTATAAAAATTGTTAGTCACATTAAAGATTCCTTTTGCAATTCCTATTTGATCATCTCTTATCCCCATAAAATACAGTGGATTTAATGCTACTAAAACTTTTCTAAAAAATCTAGAATCAATAATATTACTATTTATTTCATTTTGTAATTTGCTATCATATTCAAAATTGCCAACAATAATACTATAATACTCATCATATTCTTTTCTCGTATATGTTCCATTCATCAAATCATATTCATAGACAATACTTTTAATGCATTCAGTTTTATCTTCACCATAAAAATGTTCTTCTTTTTTGATAGTATTACCTAGAACATCATATACTTTTAATATTCCGTTATCATTGCAATAATGCTTCCAAGTTATTATTTCATTATTATCTGTTATTGTTTCAATTATTCCATAATTAAATTGATAAAAATCTTTTGAATTTTGGTATCTCTTTAAAAACTCATTAATTATCAAATATTTATATAAAGAATACCCTAAATATATTGCTACAACAATGAACATAATCCATTTTAATATTTTTTTAAATTTGGATTTTTCTTTTGTACGATTTCTTCCTTCGACTTCTATTTTTGCAGTTTCTTCTTTTTTGACAATTTCTTCTCTTACCAATTCATCTATAGTAATTTCAAAAGCATTTGCCAATGATTTTAGTTGTTCTAGCCCAGGCTGATTTTGTTCATTTTCCCATTTAGATATTGTTTGTCTTGAAACATTTATTTTTTCACTCAAATCATCTTGAGACCAACCTTTTTCTCTTCTTAAATTGTAAATCTTTTCTCCTAATTTCATTTGTATCACCTACCCTTTTATATTTTTAGTATAACATTTATTAGATTAACGTGTCTATAAACATTGTCTTTCAATTTCGCACGAAAAGTTTACATTAATCAAAAAGGGACACTCTTGTTAAAGAGTGTCCCTGGAGTTCTAAAGTGGAACTAAAAGGAACGTCCCTGTGGAACTACCACGGTAATTCGTCATCAGAAATTTTTAGTAGATAGAAGTCTCCGCAATCTTTTATGCTTCCTTCAAGTGGCCAATCTGGCATATTTTCTTTTTCTACAATTTTTCTTGCCCTTTCTGCTTGTTCTACTGAACATGCAGTATAATCATATCCTATGCATCTCCATACTCCTAAAATATTTGCTGTACTATTTACGTAATAAGGAGTTCCATAATAATTTGCATTATATGATGATGATCCTACTATCTCTCCTGTTAAACATATTTTGTTAAATGGTGGATCTATATGTCCTATAATTACAATTGTATTTTTCTCATCTATTCCTCTTTCTTTTAAGTCATGAACTATTTGATTTGAAATTTCTATTTCGAAATCATTTTTAAATTTGTCCGTATAGTAAAATGTTTCTGTAATACTCATTTGCGCTCCTACTACACAAAAGATTAATATTAAAGAAATATATTTTGCATATTTATTTTTAAATAGATAATATGTAGCAAACATTATTAAGAACGCTTCACAATATGGTAGTGCCATTTGTGATCTTAAAAGTGGTGTGTTTCCTTGCACAAAGCTCAAGAAAAATGGTGATGCAAAAAGTATTCCAAATGATAGAAAATACCATAATTTATTTGCTTTTGTATTTTTATCTTTAACAGTTTTATATATTAAAACTATTAGACATATTGCTAGTCCGAATGTATATCCTAAATTATAATGAGGTCCTGAACCTATTAAAATATTTTTAATATGATCTAATAATGTTAATAATATTGCTTTTTTAGAATCATGTTTCCAACGTATTTCAAAATTTAAATATAAAAATACATATCTAATAATAAATTGATAAATTAAATAAGCTATTAAAAATGTTACTAATAATTTTATTATTGTTTTAAATAATGATCTTTCTTCTCCATCTTCATATAATAATATAAATGCAAATATACACATTGTTATGTATATAAATACATAAGATTGATATGAAGCAAAGCTAATTACTAAGCATACTATTCCTAATAGGGCGTATTTGCAATTATTATTCTTTATCCATGTGAATATCCAAAGTGTAGATATTGCTGTTAAAAATGCTCCACATGCAACTTCTGCACATTGTAATTTAAACAAAAACTGTTCAACAAATATAGGATGCGTAAAACAAATTAGAGGAATACATAAATTTATAAATCCAAAATCTTTGCCACTAATTTTATAAAATGTATAAAACATAACTGTACATGCAAGAACAATAAAAACAATCATTAATATTCCTGCATAATATGAAACAAATGGATTTAAATATAATACATCTCTTTCTAATAATAATCCAAATCTTCCAAGTCCTATCCAATTATAATCAAACGTTGGATCTTGTATAAAAACTTGAGAATCTATTCCTAAATTATTATAAAAGATATTCATTCCATGTGCTAAAACTATTATTGCAATTGTAATAGCAATCAAAAGTCCATGAGATTTACAATAATCTGTAAAATCTTTTAGACTGATTTCAAAACTATTATCACTTTTAAATAGTCCTTTTACCTTATCAAGAATTTTTTTCATGAATTATTCCTCTTCGTTTTCTTCTATTTCTTCTTCAACATCTTCATCTTCTTCTACGACTTCATTTTTACATGCTTTTACTTTTGTAATCATTAAGTCTTTTACTTTTTCAACTTTATATGTTACATATTTGGTTTCAACTGTTGGTCTTTCATTTTCTGCAGGAATTCTTCCAAGTTTTTCTATTAAATATCCAGAAAGAGTATCATAATCTCCTTCTTCAATTTCTACATCTAATATTTTTTCAACATCGGCAATTGATAAACTTCCACTTAATCTAAATGTTGTTTCATCTATTTTGTCATACTTCTTTTGCACAATGTCATACTCATCATAGATTTCACCGACTATCTCTTCTAAGATATCCTCCATAGTAACTATACCTGCTGTTCCACCATATTCGTCAACAACAATTGCTATTTGTTTTCTGTTTTTTCTAAGTTCATCAAACAATTCATTAATTTGTTTGGTCTCAGGAACAAAATATGCTTCTTTAACTAAATTTTTTATTTTAACATTTTTATTTTTAGTAGATAATAATATATCTTTTATATAAACAATTCCTTTTATGTCATCTATTGTTTCATCATATATTGGTATTCTACTATATCTAAAATCTGGATCATCTGTTATTTCTTCTACTACTTGTGCTATTGATAAATTCATGTCTAATGCATAAATTTTTGTTCTTGGAATCATTATTTCAGAAACTACTCTATCATCAAATTCGAAAACATTATTAATCATTTCTCTTTCTTTTTCATCTATAGTTCCTTTTTCTTCTCCAACATCAACCATCATCCTTATTTCTTCTTCTGTAACAGTTTCTTCATTCTTTTCATCAACTCCAAATATTTTAGAAACAAAATTTGTTGAAACTGTTAAGAATTTAACAAATGGTGCTGTAATGACTGAAATGAATTTAACTACTCCAATTGTAGCAAATGCTATTTTTTCATAATATTTCATAGCAAGCCTTTTTGGAACAAGCTCTCCAAATATTAATGTAAAATATGATAGAACAATTGTAATTAATATAATTGATATTGTATTCCAAGCAACTAAACTAATTCCTGGCAACCAGTTGTAAAATACTGGCGCTAATTGACTTGCAAATGCTTCTGATGCAAACGCACTTGATAAGAATCCAGCAAGTGTAATTCCAATTTGAATTGTTGCTAAAAACTTACTTGGATTTTCTAACATTTTCTTTATTTTTTTTGCTTTTTTATTTCCTTCTTTTGCTTGCATATCTATTTTTGCATCATTTAATGACACAAATGCTATTTCTGTTGCAGCAAAAAATGCATTTAATAGTATTAAAACTATTAACAGGATTAATCGGCCCATCTATTTTTTCCTCTCTTTGTATATCTAGTTTTATGATATAAAAAATATATCATAAAGATTTAAAAATTAAAAGTATTTTTTTATTTTTCTATATAAATTATATTTATTTCTAAAGGATTGAAAATTCTAAATTTTAAAAGTGAATTTCCTAGTCCTGGACTTACAATCATCTTTGTATTATTTAGATTGTACTCACCTTTTGTATATTTAGGAAACCATCCTTGATTAGGTGCATATAGTCCTTTAATAAGTGGAAACCTAAATTGTCCGCCATGTGCATGCCCTGTAAGACATAAATCAATATCATATTCCGAATAAATATTAAAGCACTCTGGTCTATGTGATACTAGTATTTTGTAGCTTTCACCACTTATATTCTGATAAACAAATCTTAATTCTTCTTCAATTGTTTGTTCAATTGAATTATAGGAATTTACAGTTCTAGGATCTTGCAATCCCACAACAGTAACTTTAGTTTCTCTTACATTAATTTCATCTTTTTCATTATTAACGATTTTTATACCTGAATCTTCTAATGTCTTAACAAATGTATATCCATTTTCAGTTTTATCTTCAATTAAAACAACTTCATGATTCCCAAAAACATAATAAACTGGTGCAATTTTTACAATATTTTTCATAAATTCTATTGTTCTAGATGTTGGAAATTTACCTTTAGCATAATCATTAGAATCTACTAAATCTCCTGCTATTACTATTATATCTGGGCTTGTATTTGTTATTATTTTCAACATCTTATTTGCTTGATATTTATTTTTTACTCCATGTAAATCAGATAAGTGTGCTATTTTTATCTGATTATTTACTTTTTCATTTATTATTTTATATTCTTTTTTTACGATAATAAAATTATATATTAAATTAATACAAAATATTATTAAAAGCACTATAAATAAACAAATTAAAATCATTTTTCTTTTAACAATAACGAACATATATAAATATATTCGTTCTCCTTATTTTTATTCTTTATCAATATCATAATCATCTAAAAAACTATGAAACTTATTTCCTTTTCGATATGAAATAATTGTATCTAAATTAACATTTTCTACACTTCTAAAAATATTAATATCTATGTTATCATATTCTTTTTTCATATTTTTTATTAATTGTTTCATTTCTTGTCTTTTAGATTTACCTTGAGCATTATTAGTCTTTTTGTACTCTTCTGTAAACCTGCATGCACACTGTAAAAAATCTAATTCATTTTTATCTTTCCATGCAATAATATCATCTTCTCTTACATAATATAATGGTCTTATAAGTTCCATTCCAGGATGAGATGTACTTTTTACTTTTGGCATCATTGTTTGTACCTGTGATCCATAAAAAATTCCCATTAGAATTGTTTCGATTACATCATTAAAATGATGTCCTAATGCTATTTTATTACATCCTAATCTTTTAGCTTCTTCATATAGATATCCTCTTCTCATTCTTGCACATAAATAACAAGGACTATCTTCAATATTTACTACTTTATCAAATATAGGACTTTCAAAAATAGTAATTGGAATATTCAAAATTCTCGCATTATCTTCTATTTTTTGCCTATTAGTTTTACTATATCCTGGATCCATTACTAAATAAACTAATTCAAAATTCATTTTTTTGTGTTTTTGAATCATTTGCAAGCATTTAGCAAGTAATGCTGAATCTTTTCCTCCAGAAATACAAACTGCTATCTTATCACCTTCAGAGATCATATTATACTCTGTTAGGCTTTGAACAAATCTATTCCAAATCTCTTTTCGAAATCTTTTAGTTATTGTTTTTTCAATTTCTTCATATCTTTCCATAATGGTGTATTATATCATTTTTAAGTATATTATGCAATAAACAAAATGAAAGGGAGCGCTTTAGCAAGCGCCCCCTTGGTTTTTTTATTCTATCTCCTTCTTTCTCTTCCGTCACGAGAGGTCTTCTTGGTACGATGTTTGAAGTTTGCTGCTTTTGCCATCCTGTCCATATTGTAGGGACCTCTGAATTTAGCAGGCCTTGCTTTCACATCAATGTCGCAATAATCTGCTCCCCTACGAGCCTTCTGAACAAAACAGAACATTGTATGCCTGTCTATTCTTCCGACTTCTTCAATATTTGGACATTCTGCAATAATCCTTTCCACAAACTCCTTGGATTCTTCTGTTGCACCATGATTGACAGCAACGAATCTCACGTTCTTAAACTGGCGAAGGAATTTCAGAAGTTCATCAGCAGGTGCATGTGAGGTAAACTCACGAGTGGTTCTCACAATCGCATTCTTCTGATAAACTTTATCTCTGATTATCACTTCATCCTGTTTAATAGTGTCCAACAAATGACGAGCAATTGTTTCTTCAGCTGCATAGCCACAAAGGTGAATCATGCAATCGAATCTTTCGATGAAATTCGGTACATGCACTCTTGCAGGCCCATTTGACAGCATACCTGATGTAGTAATAACAATCTTTCTTAAACCATGCCCTCTTGAGGCACGACATTCGTCTAAGATTGTTGCTCGTGTCTTGGCATCCAATATTCGAACATTATCAGGCATGAAATCAGGGGCATTGGGATAATACTGTTGAAGAATTGCAAGATACTTCCAGCATGTTCCTACTCCGAGCCCACCATCAATGCAGATTTCGTACTCAGGAGGAATTTTTCCCTCTTCTTGCATGATTCTGAACCTGTTCAAAATCTCCTGCATTCTGCCTTGTGCAAATGCACCAATGAGAATATTTTGTCTTTTCTCGAATGCCTCCATAATGTTTCTTTCGAAACACTTCCGAATCTTTTTCGATTCTGTCGCGCCATAGGTCGATTCACACACTATGTTCAATTCCAAATTTCTTACCCACTTAGGAAGAACAGGAACAAAAAACAGCGGATTCTTCGCCCTATAGTCTCCTGTAAACAAGTAGTTCGTCGTTTTCTTACCATAGCAGTCGAACTGTACCAAAATACATGCCGCGCCGAGTATATGACCATTTTCAAAGAAAGTGACTTTCACTCCGGGAAGTATTTCAATGGTTTTCCGGTAATCTACTCCGACACAAAGTTCCACTGTTCTGCCAACATCAGATTCATCATACAGAGTTTCGAACTTGAATGCGTCCTGCGGAAATCTCCTACGCAGTTCTTCTGCATTTTCTTCTTGTTGACTAGCAGAGTCCATCAGGAACGATGGAAGAAGAATCTGTGTCATCTTGGTCATGTAAATTGGCCCTCTGTACCCATCTCTTACCATTTTAGGAAGTAGACCAGTGTGGTCAATGTGATTATGAGTAATCAAAATCGCATCAACACTCTCGGGGTTCAACTCATGTTCATAGTTCAGATACCGATACTCTATTTCCTGATAGTAGCCGCAATCCACAAGAATTCGCTGGCATCTTCCATCAGGGTATAAAGCATTCAGTAACAACCGAGATCCTGTTACTTCCGAGTGATACGCAGTAAGGTACATTTTGAAGTCACCGTTCAAGAAATCACTCCTCTCTTATGTCAGAGACAGCTGAAAATAGAATAGCCCCTCCTAAAGCTCAAATTTTTCAGCTTTTTACATATTGGTGACATGTGCATTCTATCACGGCTAAACCATAATTTCAACAAAATGGCAAATATTTTTATAAAAAAGTTAGTTTTTTTATAAAAATAAGCAGATTTGACTACGTTATGTAAACGTGCTATAATAGAAATGTTGGTGCATTGCCAACATATACTGTATCCAATACTAACTAGTACGGAGGAGGTACAACATGGAAAAACGGCTTGCAAAATTGTATGAAGCATCTGTAAAAGTGGAAGTCCCTGTGGAAAGTTTCCCCCAAGGTTATCCAAAAGACAATTTGGATGAAGCAGAAGAATACTTCAGAGGCCTCAGAATCCAAGCAGAAAAGTTTCATTTTAAAGTCATGGAATCTGATTATGATCATTGCTTCATGCTCCTCAAATGGGCTTCTACCTGTAATGCAGAGCTCAAAAACATCGAACCCGTTATTTCTGATTTTCAAGCAAAATTTCGTTTTACATTCGCGTTTACCAGCATCAGCACGCTGTCAGAATTTGTCGAACACTTGGACACCAATGTAAACGGAATCTAACCTCATGAAAAAATGTACCAAAATGATTTGTGAATACTGAAATAGTAACACAAAAATGGTGTGGCCCACACAAGGGTCACACCATCCTTTTTTATTATGATTAGTCTATTTGAATTGTTTTTTTCTCTTCTAATTTTTTCTGCTCTTCTTTTGGAACAGTTAGTGTTAATGTTCCATTTTTAAATGCAGCTTTTACATCTTCTTCTTTTACATTATCTCCAACATAAAAGCTTCTTGAACACTCTCCGTAAAATCTTTCTCTATGAATAAAGTTTTCCTTTTCATTCTTTTCTTCATTGTCTTCATCTACTTTTGCTGTAACATTTAGATAACCATTTTCAAGCTCAATAGAAATATTCTCCTTTTCATATCCTGGTAAGTCCATTTCTATTAAATAATTACCATCTTTTTCTCTAATATCAGTGTTCATTAATCTTGGTGTTGGGCCATGGGCTGAACCTTTTCTTTCGCTCCAAAATGGATCGTTAAACATATCCTCAAATAAATCAAGTTCATTTCTTTTTCTTGGTATTAACATCATAAAAACCACTCCTTTTAAATAAAAAATTTTATGTACGTGTGGAGCCATTTCTGGACGCATATACTCTGTAAAAAGCTTTATCTTTTCCTCTTTACAAATATATTATATCACTATTTTTAGCAATGTCAATACCTGAGTGCTAATTTTTATAATATTTTATGTCTGGCTATTTAACTCTGTTTCACAGTATTTACACCTAAAATTATTATTATCAATTTTATAAAATTTATGCTCTAAGTTATCTTGAGAAATAGAAATGCAATGTGGATTACAACATACTGAATCTAATATAACCTCTTCATATTTTTCTTTATTAGGTCCAGCTTTTTCTTTAAAGTCTATACATAATAATTTTAGTATTAGAGCCATTCTAATAAATTTTCCATTTCGTACTTGTCTAAAGTAAGCAGCTCTTGGATCACTATCTACATCTTTTGAAATCTCATTTACTCTTGGTAATGGATGCATAATAGTTAAATCTGATTTAGCATTTTTTAATTTACTTCTATTTAAAATATAGCAGTCTTTTAGTCTTTCATATTCTTCATTAGATGCAAATCTTTCTCTCTGTACTCTTGTCATATAAAGTACATCTAATTCTGGCATTGCCTCTTCTAAATCTCTAATTACTTTATATTCTATTTTATTTTTCTCTAATACATCTTTTATAACATATGATGGTAAATCTAATTCTTTAGGACAAATAAGAACAAACTTAATATTTTTATATCTGCTCATTGCTTCTATTAATGAATGAACTGTCCTACCAAATTTTAAATCTCCACAAAGACCAATTGTTAAATTATCAAATCTACCTTTTTCTATGTTAATAGTTAATAAATCTGTAAGTGTCTGCGTTGGATGGTTATGACCTCCATCGCCTGCATTAATTATCGGTACTAAACTTGATTCTACAGCAACATATGGAGCACCTGCTTTTGGATGTCTCATTGCAATAATATCCGCATATGAACTTACTGTATGAATTGTATCTTCAACAGTTTCTCCTTTTGATGTTGAACTACTACTTGCAGATGAAAATCCTAATACACTTCCACCTAAACTAAGCATTGCAGATTCAAAACTTAATCTTGTTCTTGTACTTGGTTCAAAAAATAATGTTGCAAGTTGTTTGTTCTTACATTTATCAGCATATCTTTCTTTATCTTTCATTATATCTTTTGCTTTTTCAACTAGTTCGTCAATTTCTTCCACTGATAAATCAGTAATCCCTAATAAATTTCTCATTTTCATCTCCTTACAATTATTGTTTAATCCAAGATTCATCACTTGGGTTATTTCTAAAACTAATTAATCTTGCTTTATCATCTTCTTTAATATATCCCTCACTTGCAGCAACTTCTACCATAGTATCAAAATTTGATAAACTAACATTTTTTACATTTGCTTCTTCTAAAGCTTCTTTACTTTTATTCATACCATATGTAAATATACTTGCTATTCCTAACACATCAGCTCCAGCATCTCTTAATACATTTACAACATCTATTACACTTCCACCTGTTGAAATTAAATCTTCAATTACAACAACTTTTTGACCTGGTAATAATCTTCCTTCAATTTGATTTTTTCTTCCATGATCTTTGCTTGATCCTCTAACATAACCCATTGGCAAATTCATTAGATGTCCAACTATTGCTGCATGTGCAATTCCTGCTGTACTTGTACCCATAATAACTTCTACGCTTGGATAGTTTTCTTTTATAACATTAACTAATCCCTCTTCTACTTCATTTCTTACTTCTGGAGCAGTTAATGTTAATCTATTGTCACAATAAATAGGACTTTTTATTCCACTTGCCCAAGTAAATGGATCTTCAGGCCTTAAAAATATTGCCTCAATTGATAATAGATCTTTTGCAATTCTTTCTTCTAAATTATTCATTTATAAATTCCTCCTTACATCTTTTATATGCTTCTACTGGGTTTTCAGCTTTCGTAATAGGTCTTCCTACAACTATATAATCAGATCCAATTTCTCTAGCTTTTGCTGGTGTTGTTACTCTAACTTGATCTCCAACATCTCCATCTGCAAATCTTACACCTGGTGTTACTGTTAAAAAGTTATTTCCACATGCCTCTTTAACCTTACCTGCTTCTAATGGAGAACAAACTACACCGTCTAATCCTGCATCTTTTGCATTTTTTGCATAATGCATTACTACTTTATCTATTGGTTTATTTATAAGCAATTCTTCTTGCATTCTTTCTTCACTTGTTGAGGTTAATTGTGTAACAGCAATTAATAATGGTCTTGTTCCATCTTCTTTTGTAAGTCCTCTTATTGCGGCTTCCATCATAGCTTTTGTTCCACTTGCATGCACATTGCACATATCTACATTTAAATTTGATAAAACTTTCATTGCCTTTTCAACAGTATTTGGAATATCACATAGTTTCAAATCTAAAAATATTTTGTGTCCTCTATTTTTGATTTCTCTAACTATATCAGGTCCTTCACTATAATAAAGTTCCATTCCAATTTTTAAAAATAGTTTTTCGCCTTTAAATAAATCCAAAAATTTTAATGTTTCTTCTTTACTATTAAAATCGCATGCTATTATAACATCTTTTCCCACTAATGTGCTCCTCCTATTATATCTTTTAAATTATTTATTCCTAATTTTTCCATTTCTATTGGAAGTTGTTCTATAATTTCTTTACATGCATATGGATTCTTTAAATTTGCTGCACCTATTTCCACTGCAGTTGCACCAGCAAGCATCATCTCTATTACATCTCTAGCTGTAGAAACTCCTCCCATACCTATAATAGGAATTTTTACTACATCATATACTTGATATACCATTCTAAGAGCAACAGGTAATATTGCTGGACCAGAAAAACCTCCCATTTTATTTGCAATTACAGGTTTTCTAGTTTTTAAATCTATTCTCATTCCTAAAAGAGTATTTATTAAACTTATTCCATCTGCACCAGCTTCTTCTACTGCTTTTGCAATTGAGGCAATATCTGTTACATTAGGAGTAAGTTTAACATATAAAGGTTTGGTACATACTTTTTTTACTTCTCTTGTAACTTCAGCAGCCATTTCTGGATTTACTCCAAAGCTCATTCCACCATTATGAACATTGGGACAGCTAATATTTAGCTCTATAATTCCTACTTCTTCTACTTTATCTATTTTTTGAACGCATTCTCTATATTCATCTATAGAAAATCCACTAATATTCGCAATTACTTTTTTATTATAATACTTTTTAAGCTCAGGTATTTGATATTTAATTACATTATCAATTCCTGGATTCTGGAGTCCTACAGAATTTATCAATCCTTCTGTACATTCAGCAATTCTTGGAGTCGGATTTCCAAATCTTTCTTCTCTAGTTGTTCCTTTTAATGCAATTGATCCTAAGCAATTAATATCATAAAAATCTTTAAACTCATATCCAAATCCAAAAGTTCCACTCGCAGGAATAATAGGATTATCTAACTCTAATCCACTCAAATTAACAGTTAAATCTACCATACTATTTCTCCTTTCTTAAGAACTGGACCACCTTTACATATTCTCTTTGAGCCATGAGTAGTTTTACATGTACATCCCATACATGCTCCAAAGCCACATCCCATTCTTTCTTCAAAACTTAATTCTCCATCACAATTTACATTATTATAAACTGCTTTTAGCATTGGTTTAGGACCACATGCGTAATAATATGAATACTCGTCTTTTATTGCATCAGTAACAAATCCTTTTATTCCATAACTACCATCTACTGTTGTAATATAAACATCAGCACCTAATCTTTTAAATTCATCTTCATAAAAAACATCTTCTTTTGAATTAAATCCTAATACTACTGTGGGTTTTATGCCTTTTGCTACTATCTCTTTACAAAGCTCATACATTGGAGGAGTACCAACACCTCCACCAATTAGCAATGGCTTATCCCCAGAGTTTTCTATTTGGAAACCATGTCCTAATCCTGTAAGTATATCTAATACTGTTCCTTCTTCCATTTTACTCAAAGCTTCAGTTCCCTGACCTACAACCTTAAAAATAATTTTAATAAAGTTTTCTCCATATTCACAAATGGAAATAGGTCTTCTTAAATAAAACTCCTTAATTTCAATATTAATGAATTGTCCTGGTTCTTTAATATATGAAGTATCACCTTCTAAAACCATTTCATAAACTTTGTTTGCAATTTTTTTATTAGATTTAATAGTGTATAATCCTTTTTTATACATTAGTTTCCTCCCAAACTATTTTTCCACTTACTATTGTCATTTCACATTTGCCAAATACTTTCATCCCATTAAATGGAGTATTTCTACCTTTTGAAGCAAATTTGTTAGAATCTATTACATATTCTTTGTTTAAATCAAAAATACTAATGTCTGCTACTTCTCCAATTTTTATTTCTGTTCCAATTCTAAATCTTTTTCTAGGATTTGTATTCATAAGCTCTAATGCTTTTTCTAGACTTATTACATTATTTTTTACTAAATGTGTATATATTAATGGAAAAGATGTTTCTAAACCTACTATACCCATTAGGCTTTTTTCTAAACCTTTTGATTTTTCTTCTAAAGAATGTGGTGCATGATCTGTTACAATCATATCAATAGTTCCATCTTTTAAACCTTTTAACAATTCTAACTGATCTTCAGGGCCTCTAATAGGAGGATTCATCTTCCAAAAACCATCTTCTTTTAAATCTAAATCATTTAAAACTAAATAATGTGGACATGTTTCACAAGTTACATCTGTTCCTTCTCTTTTTGCATTTCTAATTATTTCAACACTTTCTTTTGTAGAAATATGACAAACATGATATTTAGCTCCAGTCTCTTTTGCAATTGCAACATCTCTTTTAATCTCTCCCCATTCGCTTTCTGAGCAAATTCCTTTATGTCCATGAAGTTTTGCATATTCTCCATCATGAATGTATCCTCCTTTTAAAAGAGAATTAACCTCACAATGTGCAACAACAAGTTTATCTAGAGATTTTGCTTTTATCATTGCGTCTTTCATCACGCTTTCTTCTTGAATTCCTTTTCCGTCATCAGAAAAAGCAACTATTTTTTCTGCTAGTTCATCCATTGCAGATAATTCTTCACCTTTTTCTTCAACTGTAATTGAACCATATGGATATACATGTACTACAGCATCTTTTTCTATAGATTCAAGCTCTGGTTCCAAATGCGCTAAATTATCTGGAACAGGATTTAAATTAGGCATTGCACAAATCGAAGTAAATCCACCTTTGGCTGCTGACATACTCCCTGTTGCAATTGTCTCTTTATATTCAAATCCTGGTTCTCTTAAATGCGTATGAACATCTATTAGTCCTGGAAAAATATATTTGTTTTTTAAATCTATTTCTCTATCTACTTTTTCATTAATTACCTCTTCAATTTTGGCAATTTTTCCATCTTCTATTAAAATATCTCTTTTTTGAAATTTCTCATTTATGAAAGCTATTCCGTTATACAATAATATTTTCATCATTATCCTCCTAATTTTTATCTTCCGCCAGAGCCACCTCCGCCGCCTCCGGCCGCCTCCGCCGCCAGAGAATCCGCCACCTCCGCCGGAACCACTTGAATAATGTGCTGAACTATAAGCACTTGAAGCAGTTGTAAATGGATTCGATAAGCTTCTAGAAAAACTTCTGAAAGCATCATCTGAAAATCTTGTATCACTTAATACATTAAAATATGTATATCTTCCAAGTGAATCACTATATGATCCGTCAAAAAATTGTGGATAATCTACTTTTAATTGTTTTATTACTTTTTCAGAAATACCAAAAACAGTAGCATACACTAAATATTTTTCCCAAAGAACAATGTCTGGAGCACTTTTTTCTTTAATTAATGAATAATCATTCAAGAAATTTTTTAATGCCTTCCACTCAGTTTTTTCTAGATAGCCTTTTGGGCTTAATACTGTTTTTATTTTATTCCTATAATGTAAACTAATTAATGCATTAACTAATGTTAATGATAATGCTGGTATAAAGACTAATACTACTACAAACATTAATAAAACGAAGAATACAGTAAAGTTATCGCTCCACCTTTTATTCCATTTTTTGTATAATTCTTCTTTTTCTTTATCAATGTTCTTTTGTTCTTTATGATAATTCTCAGCATCTTCTTTAGTTTTATTAGCTTTTGAATGAAATAAATCATATTCTTTTTTAGCATATTGTGAAAATTCTTTTGATGTAATTATATCTTTATGATTTTTGTTACAACATCTTAATATTAAATCAAATAAATATTTCTCATCACTAGGAAGTCCACTAATATCTTTATTTTTGACTTCAATCTCAATATTGTTTTTATCAAGTAATCTAAATTCCAGATATCCTTTTGTTGCTAAATCAAGCATTATAGCTGGAAAGACTTTATTCATATCGATATAAGACGAATCACTTCTGAAATTGTATAAATAATCACATCTTGCAGGTGTAGCATTTTCCTCATCTGGTATATCTCTATAGTATTTTAGATCGCTATCATATTTTTCCATCTTAGGAATCATTTTTCCTTCTTTAACATAAGCTATAGTCTTTTTGAAAAGAAATATTCCAAAAAATAAATTACCACCTAATATACCAATTGCTAACGCTTTAGTAATTAACTCATCTCTTTTTCTTTCTCTATTTGCTTTTTCAGCCCATCCAGTTTCTTCTTTTAAAATACTATCTAGTTTATTTACTCCTATATGATTATCTGTATAATATATATCTTCATCTGTAACTACTCTTATTTCTACCATTCTGCCTGTTGACAACCCTGGGACTGTAAAATAAACTTTATTATTAGAAATTTTTTGAATATCTCCATTTAGAGGACCATGAGCCCATACTCTAACTTTATCAATATCTAAACTGTTATATGGCAAATTTATTGTTCCTGTAACATTTTCTCCATATATTTCATTTTCATTCCCCACAAATTGCCAATATAGTTCTGTACAATCATTATAAACTTTAACAGCATTTTTTACTGTATAATATATTTTGTAAGTTCTAGTATCTGATGAATTATCTAATCCTACGTTCCATGCAATCTCAAACTTTGAGCCGTTTTTTATATAAAGGGCATAATAACATTCTGGATCAACATGATATTGTTCTTCATAAATCTGTCTTAAAAATGTTTCTTGTCCGTTCTCTATTCTAGATACTCGTACATTTGTAATATCTGAGTATTTTTCAGTATCTACATTAAAATTTTTAAATAATGTATTTGTTTCATCAATGTATATATCCCATGTTTCTTCGACAATCATATCACCATTTAGCATAACATCTACATCAAAATTTAATGAATTCCATTCATTAGCATTTGATTTAGGAATAAGTATAAATGCAATCATTATAAAAGTTATTAAAAATAGTTTTTTAATAGTTTTCATTTTCTGCTCCTTTCTTACTAACATTATTATTCTATATTAAAATAATTCTTTATTCAATACTTTAATTGTGAAGAAAAAGTAAATTTTGACAAGAAAAAAGTGAAGACTTTCGTCTTCACTTTAATAACTAAATTTCAACATATCCACCAATCATCTTGCTTGATTTAACGCCATCTACATAGCTATGTCCGCCAGATAAAATAACTCTATCTCCATCTTCTAATATTCCTTTAGCTTTTAATTTTTGAATTCCAGCTTCAACAGTGCTATCTGTATCACCTTTTCCTTCAACTAATACTGGATATACATTCCATGCTAATCCTAATTGACGAAATGTTCTCTTATTATCAGTAACAGCTAAAATTGGACATCCAGCTCCCATACCAGATAATCTTCTTGCAGAATTTCCTGTATGAGTATAGCAAACAATAGCATCTGCCTTAGTTGTTTTAGCCATAATACATGTAGAATAGCAAACATTATCTTCTAAATCATTAAATATAATTTTATCTTTCTCATCAAATCTTTCCCAATATTTTATTTCTGGTTCAACACGTCTTGCTATTTTATCCATAGTTTGAACGCACTCTAATGGATATTTACCCATAGCACATTCTCCAGAAAGCATAATTGCACTTGTTCTGTCATAAACAGCATTTGCAACATCAGATGCTTCTGCTCTTGTAGGTAATGGATTGCTCATCATTGATTCTAACATTTGAGTTGCTGTAATAGCTGGTTTTCCAGATCTATTACATAATTTGATTAATTTCTTTTGCATTACAGGTGGTTCTGTAAAGTCCGTTTCAGTAGCCATATCTCCACGAGCTATCATTTGAGAATCAGCTGCTTTACAAATAGCATCAACATTTGAAATACCTTCAACGTTTTCTATTTTTGTAATTATTTTAATTTCTTTTCCACCATTTTCATCTAATACTTTTCTTACTTGAGAAATATCATCTAAATTTCTTGCAAATGAAATTGCAACATAATCATATTCATGTTCACAAGCAGCTTTTAAATCATTGATGTCTTTTTCAGCAAGCGCTGGTAAACGGATAATAGTTCCTGGTAAGTTCATTGTTTTTCTGCTTCCAAGAGGGTTTCCATGAACTACGGTTGTAACAATATCTTTATCAACTATTTTTTCAACTCGTAATTCAATCGCACCATCATCTATTAATATTTTGGTACCTGGCTTAACATCTTTATATAATTCTTTATATGTAACTGAAACACCTTCTTCATTTCCAGTAACATCTTCATTATATAATGTAAAAGTTTGTCCATCTTCTATTTTAATTTTGTCATTTTTTCCTGTATATAACATTCCTGTTCTAATTTCTGGACCTTTCATGTCTAGAATCATTGGAATAGGTAATTCTTTTTCATTTCTAATCCTAATTATTTCGTTTGTTTTCCATTCTTGTTCTTCGTAGCTTCCGTGTGAATAATTAATTCTACAAACATTTAATCCAGCTTCGAATAATTTTTCTAATATTCCTTCACTTGAAGGACCTATTGTACCAACTATTTTCGTTTTTCTTAAATATGTTTTCATAACTTTTATCCCCTTATCTTCGATTTTCAAACCAAAGCTTAGTATAACATAACTGTTATTTAAATTCAAGAGTTTTTTGAATTATATTTTGCATTGTTTAACATTTTATACTTATATTCTCTTATTAGATTATTAATCTCTGCACCAACCAATATGATATACATACACGTATATACCCACATCATTATAAGAATAATTGTTGTTAAACTCCCATAGGTATTAGAAAAACCTTTAAATACATCTACATATACAGAAAATACCCATGAAGTAATATACCATGCAATAGCTGTAAAAGCAGCTCCTACTATCTGAGTTTTCATCCCCATTTTATGTCTTGGTACAAATCTATAAATAAGTAAAAACAAAACAAATAATGCTAGAACAAAAAATATAGTTCTTAATCTAAGAATATATGAAATAATGTTACCTGCTACTTCAAATTTACTACTTATTAAAATATATATAGAATTTCCAAATACTCTAATAATAAGTAAGAAAAATACTAAAATAATAAATATTAAAGTATAAATAGTTCCTTCTAATCTAATTAAAAGATTGGGTTTATTTTCTTCAATATTATAAATATTTCTTAAACCTTTACAAATAGAATAAAAACCTTTTCCAGCAGACCATAGTGTTATTATAATTGCTATTGAAATAGTTCCTAATGTTTTAGAATGTGCTTCATCAATAATATTATAAATTAACTCCCTCATATTAGCTGGAAAAACTTCTCTTACAAAAAAAGTAATTGAACTTTCATCTAAATTAAAATATTGAATTAATGAAATTAAAAAGATAATAAAAGGAATAAAAGCAAGAATAGTAAAATATGCACATTCTGCCGCACATTCACTAACTTTATCATCTTTTAATTTGTAAAAAAATCTTTTTATCTTTTCTGTTATCTTTTTCAAAACATCCCTCATATATAATAATTTGCAAAATTACATACAATATACCATGAACCATAATATAAGTAAAGAATTTTGTGTAAAATGAAAAATACCGCAATCTTAGCTATCTAAAATCACGGTATAATCATATGGAACCTTTTGTCTGACTTAAACAGACTGCTCTATCTACTTAGAGTAAAAGGTATAAAAAAACTGGCGACTTCTTATCTTCCCAGCAAGGTACACTCGCAAGTATTTTCAGCACTAAGGAGCTTGACTTCTGTGTTCGGCATGGGAACAGGTATTTCCTCCTCGTTATCATCACCAGAAAATTTTTGTGTGCCTAGCACACTCAAAAATACATAGATAAATGTTACTTTAAAGGCAAAACTTTTTGTGGTTAAGCCCTCGATCTATTAGTACTGGTAAGCTACATCACTCTCATGACTTATACCTCCAGCCTATCAACCAGGTCGTCTTCCTGGAATCTTACTATCTTATAATATGGGATATCTTATCTTAGGGTGGGCTTCACACTTAGATGCTTTCAGCGTTTATCCCTTCCATACTTAGCTACTCAGCCGTGCCACTGGTGTGACAACTGATACACCATCGGTATGTCCATCCTGGTCCTCTC
>JAEEGL012709187.1_pt1 | contig 25102 bp, 13 predicted proteins | sample 9134231 | NCBI WGS metagenome assembly JAEEGL01 (sample SAMN16246548, study PRJNA631951) | gut metagenome | biome: gut microbiome; feature: rumen; material: fiber-attached | host: Bos | place: Iran: Karaj | collected 2018-10 | reverse complement strand
CAGAAATAATGATAGCAAGGAGCCCTTGTCAACTACCCAGAAGCCACTTATTCACCAAGGGCAGGACATACGAAACGAACCCTTCACCACATTCTCCTGATACACAGACGTATACACCGAAAGTGAAGGATTAAAGCCAAACGCAGTCTCTTGTGCTAACGACCGATTTCCTCTATAAACAGTAAAGCGTTTTTATTCTACTGGTGTAAAGGAAATGCTTTATATGGGTTTGGGTTTAAGCCACATGGCTCCGTGCCGGCCCATTAGCCTGCAAAGCCAATCACCTCCCCCCAAAACCGCGAACACCATTATCAATCCATTCGGTCGCGATAATCCTCGTAGGTAAACTCACGGAGCATCTCAAGGCGACCGTCGGTATGGAGCATGGCAATAGAGGGATGGCCGATGCCATTGAACATCGTCGTCTTCACCGTTGTATAGTGTATCATGTCTTCGAAGATAACCTCCTCGCCCACCTGCAGCTCATGGTCGAACTGCCAATTCCCCATGAAGTCGCCACTCAGGCAACTGTTGCCGCCAAGGCGATAAGTGTGAGCACCCCCTTCGCCTCCCGAGGGGGCTTCTATCGTTTCAGCTCCCCTCACCTCCGGATAGTACGGCATTTCGAGGCAGTCGGGCATGTGGCAAGTGAAGCTGACGTCGAGGATGGCAGTACGGATGCCTTTGTCCTCAACAATGTCGACAACATGACTGACGAGAGGGCCCGTCTGCCAGGCAAAGGCACTGCCCGGCTCGAGGATAATCTTCAGCCACGGGTAACGCTGGTGCAGGCCCTGAAGGATGGAGATGAGCAGCTCCACGTCGTAGTCACGGCGGGTCATCAGGTGTCCGCCGCCGAGGTTCAGCCATTTCAGCTGGGGGAACCAGCGACTGAACTTCTCCTCAATATGCACTAAGGTGCGCTCGAGCACGTCGGCGCCGCTCTCACAATGGCAGTGGCAATGGAAGCCCTCGATATCAGGTGGCAGCACGTCGGGCAGCTTGTCGGCAGTCACGCCGAAGCGTGTCCCCGGTGCACAGGGGTTGTAGAGCAGCGTCCCCACCTCGCTGTATTCGGGGTTGACACGCAGTCCAATCGAGCACTTCGCCGCCCGTTCATGATACCGCTCATACTGCGTCAGCGAGTTGAACGTCAGATGCGACGAGCAGCTAACAATCTCGTCAATCTCCCCGTCGGTATAGGCCGGCGAATAGGTATGGGCGAGCGCGCCAAACTGCTCGACAGCCAAGCGTGCCTCGCTAAGCGAGCTGGCCGTCGTGGCATGGATATACTCGCGGAAGATGGGGAACGTCTTCCACAACGCGAAGGCTTTGAACGCCAGGATGATCTCCACATCGGCGCGACGTGCTACGTCGGCTATCAGGCGAAGGTTGCGCCGCAACTTAGCCTCTTCGATGACATAGAGCCCACCCCCTACCCCTCCCCAAGGGAGGGGAGATTGGTCACTCTGGAGGCAATGGGAATCCGAAGTACTGCTCATGTTTAAATTCTTTAGATCTATCGACTTCTTACTACTTCTATCTACTTCTATCCACCTTTTACTACTTCTAACTACTTCTAACTACTTCTAACTACCTTTTACTATTTCTTACTACTTTTTACTACCTTCTACTACTTCTTACTACTTCTAACTACCCAACTTGAGAAAAGTTGAGTTATCTAACCTCACTCCCCTCCCTTGGGGAGGGGTCAGGGGTGGGCCTAATACACCCTCGGCCCGAAAATGCTGGTGCCGATGCGCACCATCGTAGAGTGGTGACGGACGGCGATGAGGTAGTCGTCGCTCATGCCCCACGAGCGCTCGCAGAAGGCAGCATCGTCGGCAAAGTACTGCTGCTTCACCTCGTCGAAGAAGTCGGCAGCCGTCTGGAACTCACGCCCCAGCTGCGCCTCGTCGTCGGTGAGCGACGCCATCATCATCAGCCCGCAGATCTGCACATGAGCCATCGTGCGCCACTCGCCGCCACTGAGCAGCTCGCGGCAGGCGTCGAGCGTCAGCCCGTACTTCGTAGCCTCCTCGGCGATGTGCAGCTCCAGCAGCACCTTCACCACCCTATCGACCTTCGCCGCCTGCTTCTCAATCTCGCGCAGCAGCTTCAGCGAGTCCACCGCCTCAATCATAGCGATGTAAGGCACAATGTATTTCACCTTGTTCGTCTGCAGGTGGCCAATGAAGTGCCACTCGATGTCGTTCGGCAGTGCCGGCACCTTACGCGCCAGCTCCTGCTCGTGGCTCTCGCCGAACACACGCTGCCCCTCGTCGTAGGCAGCCATCACGTAGTCCTCAGGATGGAACTTACTGACAGCCACCAGACGCACGCCCTGCGGCAGGGCGTCCCACACGCGGTGCAGATTCTCTTTGACTGGGTATTCCATACAAAAACAATGATTGTCGGCGCTTTACGCCTGCTCTTCGAATTCCGGTTTGTCGTCGTTGGGCTTGGTGGCCAAATGCTCGTAGACGTCCATCAGCATCGTCTCGGCCACAGACACAATTTCATAAGTGCTCATCCCGGTACCCATCACCTCGTCGATGTTCTTCACGGCACCGTTGAACGAGCCGGCCTGAACAAGATAGTTGATGCTCGAACGTTTCTCCTTCTGGGTCTTTTCGTCCAGGGTGATGAATTGAAGCTTGGCCTTATACCAGCGGTCAGCCGTCGGTGCGTCGTCGAAGAAGATTTCACCGTATGGCGCCTTCTTGATGTCGGTCACGTTGAACTCGCCGCTGATGTAGGACGACATTTCCTCAATGATTCGTTCCTCGGCCTCGCTAAAGCTCAGGGCATCAACGACGTAGGCCTCGGTCACTTTCTTCTGCAAGCCGTCGTCCATGATCTTCTCATAACGAATCTTGCACTCAAACCAGTTTGCTGTTCTGCTTCTCATATTCTTTTCTTGAATAATATGTGTGATACGTTTCGGGGCACAAAAGTAAGCAATAAAATCGAATCGCACAAATGTTGAGTGTGAAAATAATCAAAAGACACGTCACAAAGTTCAGGATATAATTGCGTATGTCACAAAAAATCCTTATCTTTGCCCGCAAATTCTACCGAATGATTAACTCTCGCATGCGCGTACCTTATATTATTTTAACCCTTCTCGCCCTGCTGTCCCTGAAGGCAATGAGCGACAACCACCAAGCGGCAGCATGCCCTGAGGTGAAGATGTCGCCCGAACGGCTCACGCCCATGAACGAGCCGCGCGCTGGCCACACCACCCTCTATGCCAATGGCGAGCTCACAGTGATTGGCGGGCGCACGTCGGGCTTCGTTCCCGTTCAGACGGCCGAATACTTCAGCAACGGCAGCTGGCACACCATGCAAATGGTCTACACCCACGACAACGGCACCGTCGTGGGGCTGCGTTCGGGGCAAGTGCTCGTCTTCGGTGGTCATTCCGAAGCGCTCGGCATTGGCCATACTTTTACGGTAGAGCGTTACGACCCCGCCACCCACACCTTCGAGGGTTTCGGATGCCTTGACACCAAGCGCAGCCTGGCCTCAGCCATCGAGCTCGACAGCGGGCGGGTGGCCATCAGCGGCAATCACTACTACCGCGATGACATCGAACTTTACGACTCCCAACCGGCCTTTCGTCACATCAAGACCCCAACGGTGCAGCGCAGACATCCTTACATGCTCCGCTCGGCTGCCGACGATGCCCTCATCTTTGCGCCGTTAGACACTTGCTACCACCCCATCGATGCGTCTGTCGTCGACCGTGTGAAGGGCAGTACTTTCCATGCACCGCTGCTGACCCAGTGGACTCCGCTGAACATCGAGTCTCTGTACGACAGCAACTGCGCCTTCGTTGGCGACGAGAAGAAAGGCGTCTACGCCAACCTCATTGCCGCACAAGACTCCTGCGGGCAGATGGCCATCATTCTGGTGCGCGACACCGTGTTCACACTGTTGCCCACTGACGTGCCAGTCCCTACGCGCAGCAGCTTGGGCGACATCACCTACTACTCGCCCATCGTTGCCGACCGCCAGACGGGCAAGGCTTATCTGAAAGGGTGCGACAATGAACGCCGCCACTACGTCCTTTGCATCGACTATGCTGCCGCGGTGGCAAGCGCAGAGCACGACAGCCCCACGAGCGTCCCTGCCAAGCTGACGCTTTACTACACTGACCCCAATCCCGACATAGGAAACCAGATACCCGTCCTGACGCCCGACGGCAACCTGCTCATCGCCGGAGGCATCTACGACAGCAACTACAAGCCCTTCGACACCGTGTGGCTTTTCCGTTTCAATCCAGAAACGGCTCCTGCTAGTGCTGGTCTGCTGTCGGCTACATGGGTATGGCTCGTCCTCGCGGTAGCCCTGCTCATCATCGCCTGCGCAGTATTCTTGGTACGTCGCCGTCAGCGTGCGACAATCGCCATTGAAACGTCGTCTGAACTTGACGATGCTACCGAGGACGACCCGAGTGATGCCGACGACGACTCAGAGCCCGCCGTTTACAACGAAACAGCAGCCCTCCTCTTCGAACAGCTTGAAACACTGATGACCAGCCAGCGACTCTACCTCAACAGCGAACTGAAGCTTAGCGACGTATCGGAAATCCTGAAAGCCAGCAAGCGCAGCATCTCTGACAGCGTCAAGGCCACCAAGGGCTGCTCGTTCTCGCAGTTCCTCAACAACCTGCGCATCGAGCATGCCAAGCAGATGCTTCGCGACAACCCAAACATAAAGAGCACAGTGCTCTCTACAGCTTCGGGCTTTGCCAACGAGACGTCGTTCTTCCGAAACTTCAAGTCAGTCACTGGCATGACGCCCCGGGAGTGGCTCGCCCAGCCGTAACTCCTCCAGTGACCGCCCATATACACTCCGGTGAACTTCCCTAAGCACTCCGGTGAACTTCCCTAAGCACTCCAGTGAACTCCCCTAAGCACTCTGGTGAACTTCCCTAACCCCTCTAATGACCTCCCCTAAGCACTCCGGTGAACTCCCCTAAGCACTATGGTGACCTCCCCTAACCCCTCCTGTAGGAGGGGGATAAGATAGACCTGCAGCGGAAAAGGTAACTTATCCCCCTCCTACAGGAGGGGTTAGGGGAGGTCTCTTGCACTAAAGACCAATTAGGTTCTAGTCTCTTTCGAACAAACCCAAAGTCCGCTCCGAGGGGACTACCAACCCGCTCCGAGAGGACTGCCACTCCTCTCCTAGATCTCTCCCACACTTCTCCGAGATCTCTCCCACACTTCTCCGAGCAAACACGACGTCCTCTTTGGGCAAACCTTGGGGGCGTTAAGAGCACTTTTCACTAACAAAAAGTGCAAAACGACTAACAATTTGTGCTTTTGTTAGTGGAATGATAGCAAAATCGGCCCTTTTTCCCCAATTTTTCATTAACTTTGCACAAATATTACTTATCAAAAACAACAACCTTATGAAAAAAGTCAGATTAACCCACCTGCGCTGCGCCCTGCTTATGCTCAGCCTCGCCCTGCCGCTTATGGCCTCAGCCACCGACGTGGTGGTAGCCGATGCCAACGGCAACGAGCTGACCTATAGCTACGACAGCGCCGACGGCCCTGCCACTTTCAAGACCGTCAAGACCTACGCTTCCGACGCATCGAAGGCCGGCCGCATCATCATCGCCGATGCCGTTACCGATGCCAACGGTGTGAGCCACCAGGTGCTCTACGTCAGTGGCGGTGTCGGCAACCGCGGCAACCTCGTAAGCATCACGTTCGGAAAGAACATCATCGCTGTTGGCGGCCCCGATGGCACAAGCAACGATGCTTTCCGCGGCTGCTCAAAGCTCGTGAGCGTCACCCTGAACTCTAAAGTACAGATTCTGGGTCCCCACGCCTTCCGCGACTGCGCCGCCCTGGCTTCCATCAACCTCAATGCGGCCACCAGTCTGAAAACCATCAAGAACGACTGCTTTGACTACTGCCACGCCCTGACGAGCATCACCCTGCCCGCCAGCCTCACCAGCATCGAGAACTATGGTTTCTACCAGTGCAACAATTTGAAGACGGTCACCTTTACCACTGGCACTGGCAGCCTGACATTAGGCAACCAAGTCTTTTTCAATTGTAAACAGTTAGTGACCGTCAGCTTGCCAGGAAACCTTACTTCCATTGGCGAAAGGGTCTTTGAAGGCTGCTCCGCGTTAGTCTCGTGCGTTTTCAACGGTTCGCCGTCCATCACAACTATCCCCTACAACACGTACGCCGCTTGCACCAGTTTAGAGAGCATCACCCTGCCCGACGCCGTGGAGACCATCGGCCGAGGCGTCTTCTACGCCTGCACGTCGCTCACCGAGATTAACTTCGGCACAGGGCTCACCTCGTTAGGCACAGACTACACCTGGTGCGGCTCCAATATGGCTAACCTGCAGAAGCTGACCTTCCCTGGCCCGAACTACCCCTTCGTACAGAACTATTCGCTAAATGGCAGTATAACGCTTTACGTCAATCCCGACCTTGTGGACACCTACCGCACCACCAACTACACCAAGAAGTACCACATCGTGGCCATCGGGCAGCCCACCACAGCCACCGTCACCACTACTGCCGGCGGACAATTAGAGAGCAAGGTGATGGCCAAGGGTGACCCCACCAACATAATGGAACTGACCGTCAACGGCCCGCTGAACGGCACCGATATCAACTTCCTGCACAAGAAGATGTGGGGTCTGCAAAAGCTTGACCTCACGAACGCTAGCATTGTTGCCGGCGGCGACAGCTATGCCCGCTGGCACTATGACAACAACACGGTAACACAAGACGGCAGCACGGTCTACAACACCGAGGCCAACGTCGTGGGTAACTACATGTTCTACGACATGCCTCAGTTGCGTTCGCTCAAGCTACCCAGTGGCACCACCGCCATCGGCGAGTATGCCATCTGTCAGGACCGCGACCACGGTAATCGCTTCCGTCTGACCGAATGCCCCATTCCATCGGGCGTGAAGACCATCGGCCGCGATGCCTTCTACTACACGGGCATCACCCAGGCCACCGTCCCGTCGGGCGTCACCAGTCTGGAGCGTGAGGTGTTTTGGCATTGCGAGAAGCTGGTGAGCGTCTCGCTACCCGAAGGTCTGAAGACCATCGGCTACGGTCCTTTCAGCGAGTGCTACGCCTTGGAGACGGTCAACATGCCCTCCACCGTCGAGAGTATCGGTGATTATGCCTTCTACAATAATAATGTGCGCACGTCGGCGCTGGTTATTCCCTCCTCGTGTAAGAGCATCGGCTCGTATGCCTTCCGCTATAACTATCTGCTGCCCAGTATCACCTTCAACGAAGGTCTGGAGTCCATCGCTTATTGCGCCTTCAGCCAGTGTAAAGCGGTTGCAGCCATCAGTCTGCCGTCGACCATTACCAGCATCGGCGAGTGGGCCTTCGAGTACTGCGAGGCCATCACCCAGTTCACCGTGCCCGCCAACATCAAGGCCCTGCCTACGGGCATCGTCTACCACTGCGGCAACCTGACGAGCGTCACCCTGCCCACGGGCGTCACCAGCATTGGCAACCGCGCCTTCCACGACTGTCCGAAGCTCGTCACTGTCAACGGCCTGAACCAGTCGACGCTGACCAGGGTTTACGGACAGGCGTTCCAAAACACGGGCCTGACCACCGTCACCCTGCCCAACACCATCACGCAGATCGACGGCAGCGTCTTCGCCTACTGTGCCAACCTGACGAGCGTCAACGTGCCCACGGGCATCGACTATGTACCTTCCGAATACTGCTACAACTGCCCGAAGCTGACCACCGTCACCATGCACAACGGCATCCGCACCATCAAGTACCGTGCCTTCCGCGACTGCGTAAAGTTGCCGTCCATCGTGCTGAACGACCAGATCACGCGCATCGAGTACGACGCCTTCTGGAACTGTAAGGAACTGGTGCTCACCAAGCTGCCCACCGCCCTGACCTACATCGGCGGCTCGTCGTTCCGCGAAACGCCCAAGATTACTGGCACGCTGACCATCCCCGACGGTGTCACCGAGATTGCCGGCGACGCCTTCAACGGCTGCGCCATCAGCAGTGTGATCATTCCCGACGGTCTCACCACCCTTGGCAACAGTGTCTTCTGCAACACGCCTAACCTCGTCAGCGTCAAGCTGCCTGCCAATCTTACGCGCATACCAAACTACACCTTCCAAAAGGCCACCGCCCTGCAGCACATCAACCTGCCCGCCACCGTCACCGAGATTGGCTACTGCACTTTCGACCAGAGCGGCCTGACGGAGATTGACCTGCCCGAAGGCGTTACGAAGATTGAGGGATACGCCTTCGCCAACACACAGATACAGACCTTCCGCGTACCCGATGGCTTCACCGCCGACGTCGGCTCGTATTGCTTCAATAACTGCAAGCAGCTGCGCAGCATCTATTTCGGCCGCAACCAGGACTACTCACAGTGGACCAGCTTCACCTCCGTCTATGGCTGCGACTCACTGAAGCTGATGCGTGTCTATGCCGGCACACCGCCCAGTAGCGACACCAGCTATAAGAACTTCCGCTTCAACTGCGTGCTCGAGGTGCCCGAGGGAACGGAGTCACTCTATCAGGAGGCCAACTTCTGGAAGGACTTCAAGGAGATTCGCAGCTTCTTCATGGGCGCCGTGCTCGACGACCTCGACTATGCCGTGCTGAAGAAGCTCTATCGTGAGCTGGGCGGCACTTCGTGGAAGAGCACACAGTGGGACCTCGCCAACAACCACTACTCCATCGGCAAGTGGGCTGGCGTCACCACCGTCGAAACCAGTACCGACCTCTACCGCATCACCGGCATCAACCTCTCGGCACAGGGCCTCACTGGCCAGCTGCCCGACTCGCTGTTCCTGCTGAAGCAGCTGACGACGCTGAACCTCAGCAACAACCAGCTGAGCGGCAACATCGGCACCCTGCTCAACGGCAAGTCGGCCGATGCGCTCGCACCCCTCACTGAGCTCTACCTCCAGGGCAACCTGCTCACTGGCGACATCTATCCCTTCGCCTCGAAGCTGACGACCCTGACGAAGCTCGACGTCAGCTACAATCGTCTGACCGACATCTCACAAGTCATCCCCAAGACGACGCTGACAAACTTTACCTATAACCGTCAGTTCTTCGACTACGCCACCAGTGAGCTTGTGGTGCCCTCGAACGCACCCGTCACCGATGTCACCGTCGGCGTGCCCTTCACACTACCGACCAATCGCCTGTCAACCTACCGCCACAGCAACCAGGACTTCGGCTACACCAGCAACGACTTGGCCCGCTTCTACCACACCAACAGCTACTACACCCCGTGGCCCAACGTCTGGGAGTTCTATAAGACCGACGGGCAGTGGAATCTCTACACCAGCAACTACCCACTGAAGGCCGAGAAGGACAAGGTACTGGCCTACTCCATCGGCGGCAACCAGCAGACCATCCTGCTCAGGCTCACCTGGACTGACGGCGACGTGAACGCCGACCAGACGGTCGACGTCACCGACCTGCAGAGCGTCATCTACTACGCCCTGAACGACGCGAAGCCCGCCGGCGTCATGTACAACTTCGCTTGTTCCGACACCAACGGCGACGAGAAGATCAACGTCAGCGACATCGTCGGCACCGTGGACTACCTGCTCGGCTTCGAGCAGCCATCAGGCTCACGTGCGCGTATTAATAATATGGTGTCGCCCGAAAGCAGCAACCTGATAACTGTCAGTGGCAGCAGCGTCACACTCGCCAACAGCGACGAGGTGGCCGCCCTGCAGCTGACCGTCAGCGGTGCCAACAGCCGCCAGCTCAACGTCAGCAACGCCCTGCGCGCCGGCTTCTCGGTCACCATGCGCGACGTGGTCGACGGTGTGCGCATCGTCGTCTACTCGCCTGCTGGCAACACCCTTGCCGCCGGTGAGCACGAGCTGCTGAACAGCCTGCCCACAGGCGCCACCGTCAGCGACGTCTACCTGAGCAATGCCGAAGCCCGCCACCTTGGCGTCACCGTCGTCGGCGACACGGCCACTGGTGTTGGGTCTGTTGCTGTGATACAGCAACAAACGGGACAGGTCTACGACCTGCAGGGCCGTCCCGTCGGTCCGTGGCACTCGCTGCCTCAGGGTGTCTACGTCGTCAACGTGAACGGCAAACAGTTTAAAGTGAAGAAGTAAAAAGGTAACCAAGATAAAGTTAAAGACTATGAGATACTTAAGATTCCAACTATTAGCAGCGTTGCTGTGCTTAGCAGCCGTTATGCAGGCGCAGACCAACGTACTGCGTGTGGGGGCAGTGACCTGCCCGGCGGGCAAAACCGTCAGCCTGCCCATTGAGATGGAAAACAGCAGCGACATCGTCGGTGTACAGTTCGACATTGATGTGCCCTACGAGCTCGCACTCGATGAGAACAACAACACGGCAGTCACCCTGTCGAAGACGCGCTGCGCCAACCACACTGTGACAACACGCCTGACAAGCAGCGGTCACTGGCGTGACCCTGCAGTGAACGGCGGTGTGTCGTCCTACAAGACCTACCGCATCATTGTCTATAGCAGTGAAAACAGCCGCATCGTAGGCAGCACGGGAGCAGTGCTCACGGTAGACCTGCCCCTGCCCGCTGACTTGGGCAACGGCGTCGTCTATCCAGTCTATCTGATGGCCAACAGCGTTGTGCTGACCAACCGTGAGCAGCAGAATGTGCTGACCTCTCAGGCCGACGGCTCGGTGACCATCGAGACTGTTCCCCGCCCCGACCTGCAGCCCTCGAACGTACGTGTGAAGCAAACGCTCGTCGACCCCGCCGGTGAGCTCGAATTCTCATGGACTGTCAAGAACATTGGCGACCTGGCAACAGGCGCCGGATGGACCGAGCGCATCTACCTGGAGAGCCAGACCACTGGCGCTCAGGTCTACGTGGGCACGACGGCCTACGATGGCACACTGGCTGTCAATGGCTCCGTCTCGCGCACTGCCACATTCACCCTGGACGACTTTCCAGGCATCGGTGGCCTGTGCCGCCCCGTCGTGCAAGTCGTGCCTGCAGCCGACTGTGGTGAAAGCACCATCAACCAGGCGAACAACACCGCCACCGCCAGCAGCTACTCGCTGCGCGTCAACAAATACTTGCAGCTGACAGCCAATAAGACCGTCATTCCCAAGAACTCCACCAATGGCTACTATTGCGAGTTGCGCCGCACCGGCAACACCTCGATTGCCGAGACGTTCAATATTACCAGCCGCGACGCCTCGGGCAAGACCGACCGTCTGCGCTTCTCGAACGACGGCACGGTTACCTTTGCCAAAGGCTCCAACCGCACCAGCTTCTATGTCTATGCCGTTCAGAACAATCGCTACGACGTCGACCCCAAGGTGGCCGTCATTGTCAACGCCAACCAGAACAACGGCTACGATGTCGTGACCGATACGGTGACGATGGAAGAAACCAACCTCATTCCCCTGACCTTCACCGTCGACAAGTCTGACTATAACGAGGGCGAGACCATCCACCTCACCGCCAGCGTGCCGCAGCGCCCATGGGCTGAACAGCTGGCCGTCTATCTGAACATCGAGGAGCAGAAACGCTTCAAGCTGCCCCAGCGCATCGTCTTCCCTGACGGAGCCCTTCAGGCCACTATCGACATTCCCATCATTCAGGACAACCAGCCGGCCAACGACATGAGCATCCGCCTCAGCGGTACTGCCGAGCACTATCAGACGGGCGAAGTCGTATTCATGCTCCACGACGACGACACACCCGCCATCAGCATGACCCTCTCGCCGAAGACCGTCAGCGAGGGTGCCGGCCCGCAGGCCATGATGGGCATCATCACCCGCACGGAGGTGACCAACAACAAGATCACCATCAAGCTGGCCGACGACGGCTTGAACGATATCTACTACAGCCAGCAGACGCTCACCATGCCCGCCGGTACCACCACGGTCAAGTTCCCCCTTGGCGTGAAGGACAACCAGGAGGTGGACGGCGACCGCACGGTGCGCATCCGTGCCTCAGTCTACATGAGCGACTGTAACTGCGACGCCATTGGCGACAAGCAGGCCGTGGTGATCGACTCCATCACCATCACCGACGACGACGGACCGACGCTCAGCGTCATTGCCAACCAGTCGACCATCCTCGAAGGTGCCGCAGAGGGCTGCACACTGACCATCAGCCGCAACACCACCAGCGGCGGTGCCCTCGCCGTGACGCTGACGAGCGATGCTGCCGACGTGGAGTTCAGCAAGACGGTGACCATCCCGGCCGGACAGAAGAGCGTCACCACCACATTCCGTGCACTGAGCAACGATGTCGCCGAGGGCGACCGCACGGTGAGCGTCGTCGCACAAGCTACGGGCTACAGTGCCGGCAGCACATGGCTGCTCATCAGCGACCGCACCATGCCCGACCTGACCATCACGTCGTTTACACTTGACAAGACCCTCGTCAACGAAGGAACGCCCATCTACGCCACCATACAGGTGAAGAACATCGGCTCAGCCGCTGCTCCCTCCAATGTGCCCGTGAAGCTCTACTATGGCGACACCGAGTGGACTACCTACACCATACCCGTCGTGGTGAATAAGGGCGAGGCCAAAACCTTCACCTTCCGCCCCAAAAACTTCCTCTGCACCGGTACCTATCAGATAAAGGCTGTCGTCAATCCTGACAACAAGCCCGTAGAGCTGCTCACCACCAACAACACATCGCAAATCGTGGAACTGACGGGCAATAGCCTCTACAACTATACCTTGGCAGCGAAGAAGACCGGCTACAACGTTGGTGAGAAGGCCAACTTCACCGGCACCTGCATCGGCATTGACGGACAAGTGAACACAGTCCACAATTTGTGGCTCTTCATGGACTGCAATGGACAGCGCGAATCATTCGGCCCGACGGGCGGCATCAGAACCGATGGCTCATTCATTGCCGACCGTACTATCCCCGCCAGCTTCTCAGGCACCGTCAAAATCGGAGCCTGCAACCGTGCCGACATAGAGACGTCGCAGAATTACCTTGGCTCATTCGAGGTCTACGGCATGCAGCGCACAGAGACCAGCTACACCGTACACGAGGTGTACAAGGACGAGACCAGCTCCTTCGTCATGCGCCTGCGCAACACTTGCGGCCTTCCCCTGCACAACGTATCGATGACCTTCACCGGTGCCACCAACAACTACGACATCCAGGCGACGCCCATTGCCACGCTGCCCGCCAACGGTGAGGCAGACCTGAAATACACCATCACCGGCAAGTCGCTTACCAACATTACCAACTACGAACAGATTCAGTTCCAAATCAAGTGTGACGAGGGTGCCACGCTGAACGTAAACACCTGGAACTTTGTGAAGATGCGCACCGCCGACCTGGCCGTCAGCGAGAACAACATCAAGACCACCGTCCAGATTACCCAGCCACGCACCTACCCCATCTGGCTCACCAACAAGGGCGAGACAGCCACGGGCAAGATCACCATCTCGCTGCCCACCGGCATGGGCAAGTTCGTCACGCTGGCATCTGCCTCACAGCTGCCCTCACTGGAGCGCGGCGACAGCACGATGATGCTGCTACGCTTCGATAGTCAGGGCTTCGACGTAAACGTTGAGCAGACGGGCACCATCGCCATCAACTGCGAGAACGGCAACGGCACCGTCATCCACTTCAGCGTCACCACCGTCAGCGAGAGCAAGGGCAACCTGAAGGTCTATGTTCAGGACGAGATGACCATCTACGGCGACAAGGACGGCAACCACCCGTATGTCAGCGAGGCCACCGTGCGCCTGAAGGACTACAACACCGGCGCCGACATCAAGACGCTGACCACCGACGCGAGCGGCTACGTGACGTTCAACGACATCAACGAGGGCTTCTACCAGCTCTATGTCACCGCTCCCAAGCACGACGACTACCGCCAGAACGTCACCGTGTCGCCGGGCGAGACGAAGAACCACACCGCCACCATTTCCTATCAGGCCATCGGCGTGAGCTGGGACGTGGTGGAGACCGAGGTTGAGGACGAGTACGAAATCATCAGCACCCTGACCTACGAGACGCAGGTGCCCGTGCCCGTCATCGTCATGAGCGCCCCCGACACCCTGGGACTCGACCTGCTGGATGAGGGCAAGTCAATGCTTTACAACATCATTCTGCGCAACGAGGGACTTATCGCCGCACAGAGCACCAACCTCACACTGCCTGAGGTCGAGGGCTTCACCTTCACACCGCTGGTGCAGCATGAGGGTGTTATTGTAGGTGCACAGCAAAGCTATGTCATCCCCGTGCGTGTCACACATAACGTTGAGCAGACTGCCGGCACACGCGGCATGTTCAAGGCTGCCAGCAACCTTCCCTGCAACAGCAAGTATCTGGCCGACTGGGAGTGGCCTTGCGGTTCAGACCATAAGCACGCCTGGGTAGCCAAGACTGTCAACCTCATTAAGGACGTGGGCACTGGCGGCAATGGCGGCTGCAGTGGCGGCGACGGCGGTGGCGCTTGGGGCGGTTCTGGCGGCACACCTGTGTACGGAGGCTTAGGCAACGGCCTGAACTTCCGTGCAGCCAGCGACGGTGCCCTGCGCGGTACCATCGACCTGCTCTGCGCCATGTCGAACCTTGTGCCCACACCCGACTGGAGCGACGACGTTGACGACATTCGCGACTATGTGGACATCTGGCAGAGTAACGACAGTGGCTGGAACAAGATCAAGAATACCATCAAGACCAACATCAAGCATAAAGTAGATGGGCAAATCAAAGATGTCAAGGATGCCATTACTAACCCAGGCGGAATCAAAGACAAAATTAACGACTGGAAGAACTTCTACAACGGCGTGAAAAACGTCTACGAAGGTGTAGGCCGAGGCGACTACCTCTCACGTTCGCACCGCCCACACAAGGCTGAGGGCACCGGCAGCGAGGATGATGAAATGGATCCCGCCATGGTGGAAGGCACCGTGGAGTACTACCAGAATTTGCTGGAAAACTACGTCGACAACTCCTACTTCCTGACCTACCTCACCAAGATGAACCTCTACGGACAGGCCCTGCTGACAGAGTTTAACTTGATGGAGGAAATCATGAATGCTCCAGAAGCGCTCGACAATTTGACGTCGGAGTTCCAGGAGAGTATTGACACCCTGAACAACATCATCTCCGAGATGGTGGAAGGAATGCATTGCTATATAGCGGATTCGTGGAGTCCTCCTACTGTGACTGGTGGTAAGACGATAGAAGAGATGCAAGACAGGATAGACGCTGTCAAGCTCAACGGCTCCGACCAGTACTATGACTTCAGCTACGACCAGTACGTCAGCCGCATGCATCTATATTACCAAAAGTATGCACAGTGGATAGGATATCTATATTATCGAGAATCATATTACCAAATGCACGGATATTACCCCCAAGATTGGTCTATTAATGATGAACTTCTCTGGCGCGACAAGTCTTACCCAAGAAAAGAAGAAAGATGGCTGGAGCGCGACGAGATTCCACGCACACGTTATATCAAGGAGTACGTCAACCGCCTCGACTCCTGTGAGAACGACCTTGTGCTGAAAGGCTTCGAGTCATGGGACGACCTCTACGAAAGTGCCCAGCAGGACCTTCTCGACATGTACGAGAACATGGGCAAGAACACCTGCGCCAGCGTGAAACTGGAGATTGACCAGAAGCTGGTGATGACGCGCCAGGCCTTCCGAGGCACACTGACTGTTGAGAACGGACTGTCCACTGACCTGACCGGCATTGAACTGTCACTTCTTGTGAAGGACCTGTTAGGCAACGAGGCCACCAGCCATGAGTTCCAGATCAACTTCGAAAGCATCGATGGCTTCGAAGGTTCCGTCGACGGCCCATGGACCCTCGGTCCGAAGGCCAAGGGCGTGGCCACCGTGCTCTTCATCCCGACGAAGTATGCCGCACCCGAGGCGCTGACCACATGGAGCTTCGGCGGCACGCTCTACTTCACCGATGGCGATGGCGTCACACAGGTGCGCACGCTGATGCCCGTCAGCCTGCAGGTGAAGCCCTCGCCCGTCCTTGACCTGACCTACTTCGTGCAGCGCGACATCTACGGCGACGACCCGCTGACGAAGGATGTCATCGAGCCCATCGTGCCGGCAGAGTTCGCTGTGCTCATCAACAACAAGGGCAACGGCGACGCCACGAACATCCGCATGTTCACCCACCAGCCGAAGATCATCGACAACGAGAAGGGACTGTTCATCGACTTCAGCATCCTCTCGTCGCGCCTCAATGGTGGCGAGACCGTGCTGGCACTCGACTCCACCATCGCTACCGTCTTCGGCGACATCCCCGCCGGTAAATCTTCCTACGCCCAGTGGGAGCTGACGTCATCGCTGTTAGGACACTTCACGAAGTACGAAATAGCTGTGAACCACCTCACGTCGTACGGTAATCCTGACTTGTCGCTCTTAGACGAGGTGACCATCCACGAGTTGATACACAGTATCAGCCTGCCGAAGGGAGCACTCATGGGCTACTGGATACCACAGAACGAAGACTTGTACGGCTGGGCCGTCAACGACAACCTCGGTATTAACCCGCCCGAAGTGCCCGACCGCATGTATCTGAACGATGGCACCACCTTGCCCATCTTCTCCTATATCGACAAGACGACAGTGCAGTATAAGGGCAACAACACTTATTGGGTCACGTTCAACATTGACAATCAGGACGAGATGCAAGAAGGCTTCAACTTCCTCTACACGTCGTTTGCCGACCCGACCATGGGCGAGGGTGGCATCAAGGATGCTCACGGGATAAACACAATTGATCAAAAGTATCAAAACCTTATCGAAAGGGGCGAGATATGGCAGACACAGTACACCATGCACGACGGCGGCGACCCCATCCGCGACAACAAGGTGCACCTGCTCATCCCGTTCCAGAAGAATCGTGACGGCAACACCACCTTCATAGTCACCTTCGAGCCAGCCCCGACTAAGCGCCTCGATGTCGAGAGCATTAAGACGGTGCCGCAGGGAAGTGACATTGCCGTTGACGTGCTCGACGAGCTGACGGTAACGTTCAACAAGCCCATCAACGCCTCAACGTTTACCCGCGACGACATGGTGCTGCGCTACGAGGGCGAGAAGCTCACTTCGAACATTGCCATCACCAAGGCTGCCAACAACGACAGCGTCTACACTGTGAAGATGCAGAACGTAAGCCGCAACGGCTACTACACCCTGCAGGTGAACACCGATGGCGTCAACGACAAGGAAGGCTTTGCCGGAAAGAACGGCAAGCAGGTAGGCTGGATGCTCTTCAAGGGCGGTCTGGTGCAGTACAATGTTGAGGCATGGCCGACAGTTGCAGCTGGCAACATCGCCATGAGTGACAACATTGACACCAGCGGCGAAATCAACTACGGCACTAACGTCACCATGACGGCACAGCCCGCCGAAGGCTATACCTTCGACTACTGGGGCACGGTCGGCGAGGACGTGGAGTCGGTCGCTTCTGCCCGCGCCCGTCAGGCCGCCAAGGCTTCCGGTAACACGCTGCTGGAGGATCAGATTAACCGCTACTCCGACGAGAACCCCGTCACGGTGGCCATGAACAAAGTCTACAACATGCGCGCCGTCTTCAAGCCCAACAAGTGCACGATAACCATCGATTGCAACGAGCGGCACGGAACGGTCAACGTCGTCAGCGCCGTCTACGACTATGGCACCGTGCTCAATCTGGAGGCAGAGCCTGTGGAGGGCTATCGCTTCGTAGGCTACTACGATGGTGACCGTCTGCTCTCTAACCAGCCGACCTTCGCCTACACTGTTAAGGGCACAACCACCCTCACGGTGAAGTTCAAGGTCATCACTGAGAGCATACTGCTCAAGGAAAGCGTCGACTACACGCCGGAGAACATCGACCAGGCCACCGTGCGCCTGCAGCGCACCTTCGTCAAGGGCGGCTGGAACACCGTCTGCCTGCCCTGCCCCGTGGCTGACCCGCAAGCAGCATTCGGCGGAGGCACGCGCGTGGCACGCCTGACCGGCATTGACAACCGGGCACTGCAGTTCGAGACTGTTGAGCAGATGGAGGCCAACGTGCCCTACCTCATCTGGGTAGGCACGCTGAACAGCAACCAACTGATCAGCGATGGCGCTGAGTACCAGTCCATCTACAACCTCGGACAGACCTCCATCAGCGCCGACGTATCAACGCTCAGCTCGACGATGGGAGCCGCCACCATCACCGGCACCTACACCGACCAGACGCTCGCCGCCAATAAGGGCTTCTACTTGGTGAAGGGACTGAAAGCAAACCTTGTGGAGACTGCCACCAGCTCGGGACGCTTCAATGCCTTCGTGAAAGTCACCGACCGTAACGACAAGACCATCAAGCTGGCATTGGACGGCGAGATACTGGGCGAGATCGAGGGCGACGTCAACGGCGACGGCCAGGTGGGTATTGGTGATATCGTGGCCATCACCAACGTGATGGCAGGTATCAATACCAATTCCGAAATCACCGATCGAGCCGACGTCAACGGCGACGGCCAGGTGGGTATCGGCGACATTGTGAGCATCACCAACATCATGGCCGGCCTCAGAGCCCGTAAACTCTTCCACTTATTAGAGGATGGTGAGTAGTCAACAGGCCGGATGATTGTAAAAGTATTCCGCCCGTCGCGTACCTTCATTGGACGCGACGGGCGGAATGTTTTTGCATGATTGTTTGTACTGAACGGGCGTTAGTCTTTCATCCGTTCCCCCCAGTAGTTCACCATTCGCTCGTAGAGCTTTTGCTCGGCCGGCGAGTGTTGGGCATGCCAGAGGCGTTGCTGCTGCAGGGCGTCGGGCATGTACTGCTGCGGGGTGAAGTGGCCGGGGAAGTCGTGCGGGTACTTGTAGCCATCGTGGTAGCCCAAGTCCTTCATGAGGGCGGTGGGCGCGTTGCGAAGATGAAGCGGTACGGGCAGGTTGCCCGTCTGGCGGACCAGGGCAAGAGCTGCGTCGATGCCTAAGTAAGCCGAGTTGCTCTTTGGCGAGGTAGCCAGGTAGACGGCACACTCGGCCAGGGTGATGCGAGCCTCCGGCCACCCAATCTTCATCACGGTGTCGAAGGCGGCATTGGCCAAGAGCAGCGCATTGGGATTGGCAAGACCGATGTCCTCGGATGCCGAGATGACCATGCGGCGGGCAATGAACTGCGGGTCCTCGCCGCCTTCAATCATGCGCGCCATCCAGTAGAGGGCGGCATCGGGGTCGCTGCCGCGGATGCTCTTGATGAAAGCCGAGATGATGTCGTAGTGCATTTCGCCGTCCTTGTCGTAGGCCAATGGGTTCTGCTGCAGGCAGGCCACGACGCGCTCGTCGGTAATCACTATTTTCCCGGCGGAAGAATCCGCCGGAGCATTAGCCTGCGCATCGCCCACAGCGCCGCTCGCGTCGGCGTCCCCGTCGCTTCCGTCTACGGTCTGCTCGGCGGCACCACTCTCGACGACCAGCTCCAGAATGTTGAGCAGTTTCCGAGCATCTCCGCCACTGTAGCGCAGCAAGGCGCCAGTCTCACGCACCTCGACGTGACGCTCCTTCAGCTCCACGTCGGTGGTGAGGGCGCGGTCGACCAGCTTCAGCAGGTCGTCCTTCTCAAGAGATTTCAGCACATAGAGCTGGCAGCGCGAGAGCAATGGCCTGATGACCTCGAACGACGGGTTCTCGGTGGTGGCCCCGATGAGGGTCACGATGCCGCGCTCTACGGCGCCGAGCAGCGAGTCCTGCTGTGACTTCGAGAAGCGGTGTATCTCGTCGATGAAAAGAATCGGCGAGGCGGCGTTGAAGAAACGCCCTTTCTGTGCTTTCTCAATGACGTCGCGCACGTCCTTCACGCCGCTGGTCACGGCGCTCAGCGTGTAAAAGGGCGTCTCCAGCCGGTGGGCGATGATCTGAGCCAACGTCGTCTTGCCGACGCCCGGTGGGCCCCAAAGAATGAACGAGGTGATGCGCCCCGACTCAATCATCCGGCGCAGGACGGCGCCCGGACCTACGAGGTGCTGCTGTCCGATGTAGTCATCGAGTGTGCGCGGCCGCATTCGTTCTGCCAAAGGTTGCTGCATGTCTTTTGTCCTTTCTCATTGATTTGAAGCCCGTCATGCCGTGCTTCTTCCGATTAACAGCGGCAAAGATAGGCATTTTTCGGCAAAACTTCCATCCTTTAACTCCCTTTAACTAATCAGACGTTGTAAACTCCCTAAAAAGTATTATCTTTGCAGCCATAATCGAAAGGGGAAGAAGGAAAAAAGGGAATAGGGAAAAGAACAAAGAGGAAAGGGAAAAAGGAAAAGGGAAAAAGGGGAAGCGTTTAAAAGGCCACCTGAAAACGAAAAACAAAGCTGATATGAACGATATGGACCAAACTGCCAAAAAAGCACTAACACTGAAGACACTGACGAAGAGCAGTGTCTGGGATGTTCAGGAGAATGACATCTTCCGCCTTTGGGACAGCGCCGACAAGGATGCCGAGGTGAAGGATAATCTCCGCCACTATGTTGACATCATTCGCTCAGCCTTCATGGTTGAGGAGATTACCACCGACTCACAAGCCGTCCGGACAAAGTACGAGAAGCAGGGCTACAAGGTGGGACAGGTGCGCATCGACGAGACTCAGAAGATTGTCTGGGCCATCAAGAAGCGCCCCATCATGCGCGTTACGGACCTCACCTACGAGAATATTCGCCACATCTCTGCGGCGAAGCTCGTCGAGGTGCTCGACCGGAACTTCGGCGGCGGCTGGGACTCCCTGTCGCAGAGCATCAAGGACATCATTGAGAGCGGCTTCGACATCTCTACGACCACCCTGCCCAAGGACCGTCTCCACAAGAAGGGCGGCATGTACGAAAAGAAGGTTGACGACGGTTTCGAAGTGCTCGAAGTTCCCAAGGGGACGTGGGTTGAGGCCATCTTCGCCAAGGCTAAGCCTGAGACCGAAAAGCCTCGTATGAAGTTCAACACGCACACCGATGACGAAGACGAGGACGCAGATGTCGAAATCGAAGACGATTACAACAAGCCCGATGAGGACGACATTGACTTCGGAGAGCCCAACGACGACGAAATCACCGAGGAGAACTACTCAACGATGATGGACCTTGGCAGCGACGACCCCGACGAGGAGGCCGAGAACCTTGCCGACTACGGCGACGAGTAGTTGCCGCAGGCCTACAACTTCGCCAGCTCGCTGTAGATGCGCTGCACGGGCAGTCCCATGACGTTGAAGTAGCTGCCGTTAAGGGATGTTACGCCTATGTAGCCAATCCACTCCTGTATGCCATACGCCCCTGCCTTGTCGTAGGGGCGATACACCTCCACGTAGTAGCTAATCTCCGCGTCGGTCAGTGGCTTGAAAGTCACGTCGGTCGTCACGGAGAAGCACCTCAGCGCCTCACGGGTAGCCAGACAGACGCCCGTGATGACCTGGTGTGTGCGCCCGCTGAGCCGCATCAGCATGCGGCGCGCATCGTCGGCGTCGTGTGGCTTTCCCATCACCTCGTCGCCGGCCACCACGATGGTGTCGGCCGTAATCACCAGGTCGGCGTCGCCCATCATGGGGCGGTAGGCCTCAGCCTTCTCGCGGGCGATGTAGCCCGCCACCTGTGGCGTTGGCAGGTCCTGGGGGTAGCTCTCGTCAATGTCGGGCAGCACCTTCACTTCAAAGTCGATGCCCAGTCCTGCCAGCAGCTCCCGGCGTCGCGGCGAGTTGCTGGCCAGTATGATGTGATAGTTCGCTAAGTTTGCTAACGGATTCATCATTTCTTCATTTCTCGATTACACTATGCACACAGGGGCAGGCGCACGTCCTGCCCCCACTTGTCCACTATTCACTATAAACTATTCACTTTTCACTCTTCACTCACCACTTCCTACCACCCGAAGGCCGTGGCATTCATCTGCCATTTACCCTGTGCACGCAGCGTCTGCTCGATGACGTCGCGGGCACAGCCCTGCCCGCCGTTGCGCTGACTGACGTAGATGCTCGCCTCGCGAATCTCGGGGCAGGCGTCGCGGGGGCACACCGGGCAGCCTACGCGCCGCATGATTTCCAGGTCGGGAATGTCGTCGCCCATGTACATCACCTCGTCGTCCTTCAGGTCATACTTCTGGAGGAATGCCTCGTAGGTGCGCATCTTCACCGCACACCCTATGTAGATGTCTTCCATGCCCAGCGCTTCGTAGCGCAGGCGAAGGGCCTCCACCGTGGCACCCGTCATGATGACGATGCGCAGGCCCAGCTTCATGGCCAGCTGGATGGCGTAGCCGTCCTTGATGTTCGCCGTGCGCAGGGGCACGCCGTCGGGCGGCAGTGTGACGGTCTCCTGGCTGAGCACGCCATCAACATCGAAGATGATGGCGCGTATTTTCCGTAGGTCGTAGTTGATCATTGCTTCATGCTTTCGTGAATACTCTTGCTCATCAGTTCGTAGACATCGTGCAGCTGCCGCTGGTCGGCCAGCATGTCGAGATGCGCCCGAATGACGTTTGTGTCGTAGCGCACGGCGGGCCCCGTCTGTGCGTCGGCGGGCGCCATGTCGTGCACCTTGGCGGCCGTCTCGTCGATGAGCGGCAGCAGGGCGTCGAAGGGCAGCCCGCGCTGCGCCAGCACCTGTGCGGCCAGGGCGTAGCAGTGGTTGGCGAAGTTGCAGGCGAACACGGCGGCGAGGTGCAGCTGGCGGCGGCGGTCGCTGTCCATTTCGCGGACGTCGCTGCTCACCTTCTCGGCCGTCAGGCGTGCCACATGCAGTGCGAGGTCGTTGTTAGCCTCAATAAATAAAGGTACGCGCGCGAGGTCGACGCGACGCTCCTTCGAGAATGTCTGCAAGGGATAGATGACGCCGTAGTGGGTCAGTCCGGTGAACACCGACATGGGGACGGAGCCCGACGTGTGGTACATGGGGCGCCCCTCGCGGCCCTTCGCCACCTGCGGTATCAGCGCGGGCAGCACCGTGTCCTTCACGGCCAGGATGTAGACATCCGAATACAACGGCAGCGCCTCGACACGATCGGTGGGCATGCCGCCCACCAACTGGGTGAGTTGCTCAGCCGACGCCATGGTGCGGCTGTAGACGGCGTCGATGGTGTTGCCGCGCTCACTGAGTGCCAGTGCGAACTGTGTGGCCAGCCGCCCTGCTCCTACGAATGTGACGTTCATAGCACGGGGTCTTCAAAGTGTCCGATGTGCACGTTCTCCCAGCGCAGGCCGTCCTCGTCCTTCGGGGGCTTGGCGTCGGCCGGATGGCCAATGGCCAGCACGCAGAGCACGCAGTAGTTGTCAGGTATGCCGAGCACGCCACGAATGACGGTGTCGGCCGTGGTGCCATCGCTAAGGCCACGCCCACGCATCTGCACCCAGCAGGAGCCCAGTCCGAGGTCTTCGGCCTGATACTGCATGGCGATGGCGGCTATTGAGCCGTCCTCCACCCAGCAGTCGTTCTCGACGGGGTCGCCCAGGACGGCGATGGCCAGCGGTGCCTGCTTGATCATCTGTGCGCCGTGGTCCTTGGCGTCCGACAGTTTCTCGAGGTCCAACTTGTCGTCGACGACGACGAAGTGCCACGTACGGCGGTTCATCGACGACGGGGCCATCAGGCCCGCCCGCAATATCAGGCGCACGTCGTCGGCATCTATCTCCTCAGCGGTGAACACCCTGTGGGAGCGGCGCTGCTGCGCCAGGGTCTTGAAGTCTTCCATGTCTATGTCGCTTTATAACCGTGCAAAGTTAACACTTTTGCACCCATTGAGCAACAATTCGCCGCCGTTTAACTCCCTTTAACGCATTTGCCGCCCTTAACTGCGCAAAAAGCACTATCTTTGCACCCGATGAGCGAACTCCAGATACGCATCTATACCAGTGGCGACACGCTGCCCGCAGGACTGTCGGACGAGAACTTCTTCCACAGCCCACAGCTTTTCAGCATCTGCCGCCAGACACCCCGCATGCGCCCCTACATGGTGGTCGCCGAGACAGCCGACGGCACGGTGCACGCCCAGATGCTGGCCGTCGTGCGCTACCGCTCGTCGCTCTTCCCGCCTTACCTCTACCGTCACTGCCGCATCCTGGGCGAAGGTGTTACCCACCCCGCCGCCATCGAGCAGCCTGCCGTGCTCTTCGGCCTGATGCTCCAGCGACTGACGTCGAAGCTGGGCCGCCGCGTGCTCTACATGGAGGTGAGTAACCTGACGCAAAAGATGTTCGGCTACCGCCAGCTGCGCGAGAGCCGCTACTTCCCCGTACGCTGGATGAGCATCCACAACTCGCTACACTCCCACACGCCCGAGGAGCGCATCACGCCGAAGCTACAGCGGCGCATCGACCGAGCTTACGCCCACGGCGTGGTAACAGATGCGGTGCAGACCGACGCCGACTTCGGGGCTTTCTCGAAGCTGCTGCGGCGGCATAACTGGCTGAAGCCCAAGCGCTACATCCCCTCCGACGCTTTCTTCCAGGCCATCCGCGAGCGGGGCAACGGCAGCCTCAGCCTCACGCGTTACCACGGCCACGTCATCGGCTGTTCGGCCGTGGTCTACAGCCAGCGGCAGGCCTACTTGTGGTACTGCGCCTTCCGCCGAAAGTCGTACGCACGACTGCATCCCGACCTCCTCACCATCTGGCATGCCATCAAGAGCGCCCACGCTGAGGGCTACGAGCACATCTATTTCATGGACGTCGGCCTGCCCTTCCGCAAGAACCGTTTCCGCGATTTCATCCTGCGGTTCGGCGGGAAGCCGACCAGCACCTACAGGTGGTTCCATTGTGCCATCCCGTGGGTGAACAGGTTGTTGTCGTGGGTCTATCGTGACTGATGCCCGAGGTGTTTTCAACAAGACCGGGTTTTGTTCGCAAGAAAACCGTATCTTGTTGAGAAGAAAACCGTATCTTCTTCGCAAGAAAACCGTATCTTGTTGAGAAGAAAACCGTATCTTCTTTAACACCCTGTGGCACAGCGAGTTGCAAAACACCCCAAAAACACAGTTAGGGAAGGGCCAGGCCGAACATTGTGCCGGGCGATGCCGCCAGTGTAGGGGCAGGCCTTGTGCCAGCCCGATGGACCGCCACGACCCGCCTAACCTCCATAATCCCCCCCACCTTCCCCATCGTCCCAAAAGGCTGACTCCCT
>JAEEGL012170305.1_pt1 | contig 25102 bp, 18 predicted proteins | sample 9134231 | NCBI WGS metagenome assembly JAEEGL01 (sample SAMN16246548, study PRJNA631951) | gut metagenome | biome: gut microbiome; feature: rumen; material: fiber-attached | host: Bos | place: Iran: Karaj | collected 2018-10 | reverse complement strand
GACTTTACCCGCCGCCATCAATCTTTTTTTTCAAAAAGGATCTCATTCGCCTCTTCCGGGGTGCAGACGGTGACCCGCGGTTCCCTGCCGAAGGTCTCCCGCAGGGCGTCGCTCCGCCAGGGCTTCATGCCGTTATCCACCGCCAATATGCGGCAGTGGCGGATGCCGCCCGTACTGAGCAGCCGCGTCAGCAGAAAGCTGACCCGCAGGCTCGCGTTTTCTTCTTTCCCGTCAAAGACCAGCACCTCGAAGTATTCCTCGTTCTTCTTCGGCCGGATCAGCCTCAGCATCAGCCAGTAGACGATGCAGACAAGGCCGGTGACCGCCAGCACCGCGCCGACAGCGCAGACAACGGATTCAAACATAAAAAAACACCTCACGGCATTATATGAGGCGCTGAAACTATTGACACAAACAAGTCAGTGGAACTGTAAGCCGGGTTCTGTCATTGAAGGCAGTCATCTGTCTTGGCGCGGAATTGCTTCCGCGCTCACGCCACCCGTCGGAGTATGGGCCGAGCAAGCCACTCCGGTCGGTGTTGCTCCGGATAGGGTTTACAGGACGCAAACGTCTCCGCTGCGCCGGTGAGCTCTTACCTCGCCTTTCCACCCTTACCGGTAAAAACCGGCGGTATCTCTCTGTTGCACTTTCCCTTAAGGTCACCCTCGGCGGCCGTTAGCCGTTACCCTGCTCTGCGGAGCCCGGACTTTCCTCACGGTTTCCCGCGCGACCGTCCATCCCACTCACGGGGAAGAGTATAGCAGGCGGAGGGGGAAAAGTCAAGAAATTAAAAATTAATAATTAATAATTAATGATTAATGATTAATGATTCGTAATTTAAGGCATCAGGCATCAAACAGAGTGACCACCGGCCACTATTTTCTTGCAACCGCGAGCGGCGAACGGCGAACGGCGAACTTTCAGTTTCCGATATACTTGATCAGGATCCCGCCGTACTGCATAAAGATGGGCGCAAACACGAGGGAAACGATGGTCATCAGTTTGATGAGGATGTTGATGGAGGGGCCGGAGGTATCCTTGCAGGGGTCGCCCACGGTATCGCCCACCACGGACGCCTTATGGGCCTCGCTGCCCTTGCCGCCGGAGTTGCCCTCTTCAATGAACTTCTTGGCGTTGTCCCACGCGCCGCCGGCGTTACTCATAAAGATGGCAAGCAGCACGCCGGATACCAGCGCGCCCGCCAGCATACCGCCCAGCGCCTCCGCGCCCAGCAGCACGCCCACGAGTACGGGCACCAGCACGGCCATAATACCGGGCACCAGCATCTCCTTGAGCGCCGCGGTGGTGGAAATGGAAACGCAGGACGCGTAATCGGGCTTGGCCTCCCCTTCCATAATGCCGGGGATGTTGCGGAACTGGCGGCGCACCTCTTCTATCATCTTGTAAGCCGCGCGGGAAACGGATTCCATGGTGAGCGCGGAGAAGATGAAGGGCAGCATGCCGCCGAGCAGCAGGCCGATGGTAACGGTATAATTCAATATGCTCAGGCCGTGTTCCAGATCGATCTGCGCCGCCTTGGCGTAGCTGAAGAACAGGGCCAGCGCGGTGAGCGCGGCGGAACCGATGGCAAAGCCCTTGCCCATGGCGGCGGTGGTGTTGCCCACGGCGTCCAGCTTATCGGTGATCTGGCGCACAGAGTGATCCAGACCGCTCATTTCGGCAATGCCGCCCGCGTTATCGGCAATGGGGCCGTACGCGTCCACGGCCACGGTCATGCCCGCGGTGGAAAGCATACCGATGGCGGCCAGCGCGATGCCGTACAGGCCGCAGAACTTGAACGCCACAAAGATACCCACGCAGATCAGCACAATGGGGATCACGGTGGAGCGCATGCCAACGGCAAGGCCGCTGATGATATTGGTGGCGGAGCCGGTTTCAGATTGCTGCGCGATCTTTTTTACGGAATAATAGTCGCTTGACGTATAGAACTCGGTGGCGATGCCGATCAGGATACCCACGATCAGGCCGGAGATCACGGAAAGGGACTCCATAAACCCGCGGAAGAACAGCCAGCCGAAGCCGAGGGACGCGCCCAGCACCAGCAGGGCGGAAACGTAAGTACCGATCTTCAGCGCGGTGTGCGGGTTCGATTTTTCTCCGCTGCGCACAAAGAAGGTGCCGATCACCGAGGCAAGGATGCCGCAAGCGGCGATCACCAGCGGATACAGCGTGCCGCCGCCGGTCACCGAGGCGCTCACGCCCGTGCCGAGGGCCAGAGAGGACACCAGCGCGCCCACGTAGCTCTCGAACAGGTCCGCGCCCATACCGGCCACGTCGCCCACGTTGTCGCCCACGTTATCCGCGATCACGGCGGGGTTGCGGGGATCGTCCTCCGGGATCCCGGCTTCCACCTTGCCCACAAGGTCCGCGCCTACGTCCGCGGCCTTGGTATAGATGCCGCCGCCCACGCGGGCAAACAGCGCAATGGAGGAAGCGCCCAGCGAGAAGCCGGTCAGGATATCCGCGGCCTGCATGCCCTCCGGCAGCAGGTCGGGTCTTTTCGCAAACACGATATAGATCGCGGAGCAGCCCAGAAGACCGAGGCCGACCACGCTCATACCCATCACGGAACCGCCCGAAAACGCCAGCGCGAGGGCTTTGTTCATCCCTTTCGTGCGGGCGGCGTTGGCGGTGCGTACGTTGGCCTTTGTGGCCACGTACATGCCCAGATACCCGGCGATGACGGAGAATATCGCGCCGATCAGAAAGCATACCGCGGTATACCAGCTGATAAAGCCGCCGATCAGGAAGAAAAGACAGAATACGAAAAAGATCAGGATCTTATATTCGGCAAACAGAAAGGCCCTTGCGCCCTGCTGAATGCTCTGCGCGATCTCGCGCATACGCTCTGTGCCCGGATCCGCCTTGGTGACGCGCCACGTTTTGAAAACGGAGAAAATAAGCGCGACCACGGCAAGCGCGGGAGCCAGCCAGATCAGATAATCCATAGATATACCTCCCGAAAAACGCGGCCCGGATAGACCGGGCACGGTGATAATTAATTATTATAAACCAGATTTTATTGAAATGCAAGAAGTAAAAACCAAATGGTAATTAAAAATTAAGAATTAAAAATTAAAAGTTGGGGAAAGCGAAAGCAAAATTTTGAATTTTTAATCTTTAATTTTTCATTTTTAATCTGTTAGCTCGCTTGCGATCCGCATCACCGTTTCCTCCGGCAGGCTGCCGATCTGCGAAAAGTTGATATTCCCTTCCGCGTCCACGGCCACGGTCTGCGGGATGGAATGAAGCTCGTAGGCGTTGATAGCGCTGCCGGAAAGATCGAAGTACACCGGGAAGGTATAGCCGATCTCCGCAACATAGCGCGCGCCGGATTCCTGCGTCTCGCTGTTGCCGTCCGCAAGGTCCACCATCAGAAAGACGATCTTATCGCCGTACTGCTGATACGCCGCCTCAAAATAGGGCAGCTCCGCCTTGCAGGGCGGGCACCAGGAAGCCCAGAAATTGACGATGACGGGCCTGCCTCTGAAATCGGAGAGCTTTACCTCGTTCCCGTTCGCGTCGTATACCGTAAAATCGGGCGCTGCGCCTTCGGAAGCGGTATCCGGCGCCTGAGACTGGGGTTCATTTCCGCCGGAGCATCCGGGCAGGATCACAAGCGCTGAAACGATAAGCAGGGCCAGCGCGAGCGCGCACACGCGCAAAAAGGTTTTTCTGTTCATAAATACGCTCCTTTCAGCTATCGAAACGGTCATTTCAGCCGCAGCCCGTACTGTTTGCGGATCTTCGGGAAGAAATGCGAATAAAAATACACGGTGGCAAACTGCTTTACCGATACGTAGGTGCCGAAGAGAAAACCCCGGAACCCGTGGCGGAACATCCGGTTGAAGGCGTCCCCCGCCATCTTTTTCAGGATGCCGTACCGATCCTGATTGACGGATTCCTTGCCGATGAAATCCTTCCACTGGAAAAAGAAATGGATCACCCTGAGCTCCCGCGTGGATACCTCCGAAAAATTCCAGCGGATCAGATCCGTCGCGTTCTGGTCCAGATCCTTTGCCAGCCGCCGGATGCTGTCCGGCTTTTTGAACTGCGGAAATTCCGCGTCCCAGATATCGTAGATCTCGGTGTTCGGCATGGGCGTGAGGATGTTCATATCCACAAGGCTTGCGGGAAGGGACAGCGCCATATCCACGGACTGCCTGATCTCCGCCTCCGTTTCGTGCGGGAAGCCGATGATAAAGGAGGCCTGCACCGTAATACCGGCGTCCTCGCACCAGCGCACCGTCTGCTCCGCCAGCGAAAGATCGATCCGCTTTTTGATCTGCTTTACGCGCTCCGGGCTGCCGCTTTCAATGCCGAACAGGATCCACCGGCAGCCTGCGCGGTACATGAGGCGGATATCCTCTTCGCTGAGCACGCCGAGGCGCATCTGGCAGCCCCATACCAGATCGTAGTTTTTCTCGATCAGCGCATTGCAGAGCTCATTGCGCAGCTCCCTGCGCGGCAGAAAGAGCTCGTCGGAAAAATAGATGCCGTCCGCGCCGCAGGTCTCCACAAAATACGAGATATCCCGCATTACGTGTTTCGGATCGCGGCAGCGGTTGCAGCCCTGATGGAACTGCTTGTTGGAGCAGAAAATGCATGCCGCCGGGCAGCCCTTTGAGGCGTGCAGATACAGCATTTTGCGGCAGTGGAAGAACGTGGTGAAGTATTTCGGCGGGTCCACGAGGGTCCAGTCCAGCTCCGGGAACTGAAACAGATCCGCTACGGGGCGGATGGGATTGCTGAAAAACGCGCCGTCCTTCAGATACGCGAGGCCCTCGATGCCGTACAGGGGGTCGCCGCGCTGCAGCGCGTCCGCCACGGCGAGCCAGGTGAGCTCCCCCTCCCCGAGCATCACGAAATCGGGCGCCCCGTCCCGGAGGATGAGCTCCGGCTGGGAGCTGGGCCCCTGCCCGCCCCAGATCACGGGCACGGACGTAAACCTGCGCAGCCGGGCGGTCAGTTTTTTTGCGGAGAGACTGCTTAAATAGGAAAGCGCCGAAATGCCTATGACGTCCGGCTGAAACGCTTCGATCTCAGCGCGCAGGTCATAAGCTTTTACGGAAAGCTCTATGATGACGGCCCGGTGCCCGTGCGCGTTCAGGTAGCTGGCGATGGAAACGAGCCCCAGCGGCAGCGACGGCATGCGAAGATACACGGGAATTTTCGGGTTGATCAGCATAATATTCAATGCAATCACCTTCAGAATATTATAACAGAAGGGGTTTTATTTGTCAATCGGCACACACATACACAGGCTCTTGATTAATTGCGGGTTCGGCGGTATAATACGGAAAAAAGACGGAGGGCTGTAAAAATGCGGAAGCAGCCTGCAAAGACCGCCGCCGGAGGGAAGAAACGATGAAGCTCACGGACACGGCCGTAACGGACCTGATCAAAGACCCGGCCTTGCAGGGACGGGATCTCTTTTTCGCACTGGATCCCCCGCCGGGGCTGCCGGAGATCGCCGCGCTGCCCGCCGCGCTCGGGGGCCGGGTGCTGACCCTGCTGCCGGGGCCTGTCTACGCATGCGGACATACGGACGTCACCGTGCTGAACACCCCGCAGGCGCTTGCCGTGCCGCCGCAAAGCGACGCGGTATTGGCGGATATCCGCATGCTCGGCGCGCCGGAAGCAGAAGCGTATATCACGCGGTACGCCTTCCGCTTTTTTCTGCTGCCCTTTTACGAGACCGCCCTCCTTACGGAATACGGCTACCGCTTTTCTTACCGGCAGATCGCGGAGCTGCGCGCCGGGCTGCCCTACCCGGTGCGGATCCTCGGCGTTTCGGCAAGCGACCGGCTGGACGACGCCGTAAGGGAGGCGCTCGGAGCGCTCAAATTCGCTCTGCTCGAGCTGCCCGCAAAACGCAGGCTCTGCGGCGTTGAAACCGAAAACGAAACCGAGAAATTCCGTCTGGCCGCGCGGCAATGCGAAAAATCGCCGTATACCCGGCATATCCTGCTGTGCGCCACCCGGACAGAAGCGGAGCACCTCCATGCGTTTTTCCGCAGCTGGGGGCTGCAAGCGGCGCTGTTTCACGGCGGACGAGGCAGAAGCGACAATGAAGCGGCGCTCGGGCAATATATCAAAGGGGAAACGAACGTGCTGATCGGCACGAAATCCCTGCTGCCGAGTTACCCGTTTTTAAAAGCGGACAAACTCTTTTACTGCGGCCTGCCCTATTCCCTGACGCACGCGGACCGCTGCGCCGCCCTCGCAGAAACCGGGGAGCTGATCTGCCTGTGGTGCGCGGACGATATCGCCGTGCTGCGCAAACAAACCGCCGATTTCGCAAAGGCTCTGCAGATCTCTGACCCCACGTTTACCGCAAAGCGGAACGTCGATCTGAACGCGCTGCTGGAATATCTGAAGCATGAAACGTAACCCGTCATAAGATTGACTTTACGCAATAAATATGCTAAATTAGACTTTAATAAAATAACACACAACAATTTTTAATCTTTAATCTTTAATCTTTAATCTTTAATTTTTAATTTATCATTCCACATTCTCCGAAAGGGGGGGGATTCCCTTGTCCAAATCCCGTATTACCGGCGCGCGCATCGTGATCGAGACCCTGCTGGAGCAGGGCGTGACCACCGTGTTCGGCTATCCCGGCGGGCAGGTGGTGGATATCTACGACGAGCTCTATAGATCCCGCCGCCGCATCCGTCATATTCTGACCGCCCACGAGCAGGGCGCCGCGCACGCAGCGGACGGTTTTGCCCGCGTGACCGGGCAGACAGGCACCGTGATCGCCACCTCCGGCCCCGGCGCCACCAATCTGGTGACCGGCATTGCCACGGCCATGCTGGACAGCGTTCCCATGGTGATCATCACCGGCAACGTGCCCACGAACCTGATCGGGCGGGACAGCTTTCAGGAGATCAACATCACCGGTATCACCTTTTCCATTACCAAGCACAATTATTTTGTAAACGACGTCAGCGATCTGGCGGATACCATCCGCGAGGCCTACCGCATTGCGCGGTCCGGCCGCCCCGGGCCCGTGCTTGTGGATATTCCGAAGGACGTGCAGACGGCGAAAGCATATTTCGAGCCGAAGGCCCCGGCGGAAAAAGACGTCCTCTCCCCCGCACCTGTGGAGCAGATCCTGAAAGCCGCGCAGATCATCAACGAAGCGAGGCGGCCCTACGTCTATTTCGGCGGCGGCGCGGCAGCCTGCGGCATAGGACCGGCGCTGAAGGCCTTTGCCGATAAAACCGACGCGGTTATGGGCTGCTCCTTTATGGGGCTTTCCACGGTGCCTAACGGCGAGCCCCGCTTTTTAGGCATGGAGGGCATGCACGGCCGCTACGCCTCCACCATGGCAAACGCCGAGGCGGACGTGATCATCGGCGTGGGCGTACGGTTCAGCGACCGCGCCACCGGCGACGTAAAGCGCTACGGCAAGCGCGCAAAGATCGTGCAGCTGGACGTGGACGAGGCCGAGGTGAACAAAAACGTGATCGTGGACGCGGGCCTCGTGGGCGACCTGAAGGAGACCTTCCGCCTGCTCACCGAAGCGGTGGAGGCGAAACAGCGCCCTGCGTGGCACGAACGCGCCATGGCGCTGAAGGACGAGGGCCGGGAGATCTTCAACCGGATCGACGAGGCGGCCCTGAGCGCCGTATCGCCGAAAAAGCTCTTTGAGGCGATCAACGCCAACAAAACGGCGGATACCGTGATCGCCACGGACGTGGGCCAGCACCAGATGTGGGCGGCGCAGTATCTGCGCTTTGAGCAGCCGAAAAGGTTCGTCTCCTCCGGCGGGCTCGGCACCATGGGGTACGGTCTGGGCGCTGCCGTCGGCGCGGCCGTGGCCACCGGCAAAAAGACCGTGCTGATCACGGGAGACGGCAGCTTCGGCATGAACCTGAACGAGCTTGCCACGGCGGTAACCTACGGCATCCCGCTGGTGATCGTCCTCTTAAACAACGGCACGCTGGGCATGGTGCGGCAGCTGCAGACCTTTTTCTTCAAGGAGCGCTACGCGCACACCACGCTCACCCGCGCCACGGATTTCGTAAAGCTGGCCGAGGCCTTCGGCGCCGCCGGGGAACGGGTAAACACCGTACCGGAATTTGAAGCGGCCTTCCGGCGCGGCATGAAATACAAGGGCGTATACCTGATCGACGTGCCCATAGATAAAGACGAGCTCGTGCTCCCGATGCTGCCCGCGGACGGAGCGCTGAACGAACTGATCGTTACGGATGAAAGGAAGAAAAAAGAATGAACAGATACGTTTTATCGGTTTACGTGGAAAACAAATACGGCGTGCTCACGCGCGTGGCCAGCCTTTTCATGCGGCGCGGCTTCAACATCGATTCCCTGACAGTGGGCGAGACCGAAAACCCGGAATACTCGCGCATCACCATCACGCTGCGCGGGGACGACTACACCTGCGAGCAGCTGATCCACCAGCTGAAAAAGCTGCAGAACGTAAAGCAGGTCAAGTGCCTGCCGGACGAGAGCAAGGTGGAGCGCGAGCTGATGCTGATCAAGGTGAAGAATTCCGCAGAGACCCGCAACGATATTATGGCCGCGGCCGAGATCTTCCGCGCAAAGATCATCGATTACGGCACGGATTTTATGTGTGTGGAGGTCACCGGCGAGCCCACCAAGATCAACGCCTTTATCGATGTGATGCAGCCGCTGGGCATCGTGGAAATGTGCCGCACCGGCGCCGTTGCGCTCGAACGCGGCAGCGAAGTGTTGGTGAAATAAGGGCTCAGGGCTCAGGACTCAGGGCTCAGGGCCCAGGGCCCGGCTGACAGCGAATAGCAGATAGCAGATGAACGATGAACGATGAATGATTGATTCCGTTTGCCTCAAAGCGTTTTTTTGCAGCTTGCAACCTGCAACTGCGCGGCTATCCCCGATCCCCTATCTCCTATCCCCTATCTCCTATCCCCTATCTCCTATCTCCTATCTCCTATCTCCTATCCCCTTTTTTTCTTCAGCTTCGGCACAGAGGTAAACATTTTCTGTTCCGCGCGGTCGATATCGAAGCCGGGCGGGCCTTCGTCGATCCGGGGGCCGTACCGGGACCGGCCCGTGTTCCAGAACGACTGTTCCCGCTCCCGTGCGCGGGTCTGCGCGTTCATAAGCCAATAATTTACAAACCGCCCGATCTGATCGGCGGTTTTTTGTTTTTCCGGGTGCGCAAGGAGCCAGCCCCGCATGCTGCGCAGCTCCGAAACCACGTCCACGCCCGGATACAGCCTCCGCCACGCCTCCGCTTCGGCCTTTTTCACCGGATAGCTGCCGCCGGACACGGGCAAAGTCTCCACGGTATCCGGATCGATTTCGGGCGCTGCGCTTTTGTTTGCAGACGGTTCAAGCGGCACAGGCGCAGATCCCGTGATGCTTCCGGGTTCTTTCGGCGGGTTTTTCTCCGCCGCAACCGTTTCGCTTTCCGTTTCTTCTTCCGTTTTTAAGGCGTAACCGACGCCGGGCACGAGCTGCAGCCTGTTTTTTTCTTCCACGAAGCGGGTGGGGACGTAGCGGTCCTTCGGCACTTTATTGAGCAGCGGCCAATGCGTGATCACGGCGGCACCGGAGGGAAACGCGATGATAAAGCCCGACGAAACGAGGGCGTCAAAGGCCGCCGCGGGCAGCCCCAGCATGGCGAGGATCCGCTTTTTGCCGCAGAGAAAGCCGTCGTCGTCCGCTTCCACCGTCAGATGGACGTACAACAGCTGGCTCCCGGCAGACAGATCCAGAAATTCGTCGCTGCGCATCAGTTCCAAAGAGAGCATTCTCCGTTTTGCCATTTTTTTACCCGTCCTTTTTTTGTTTTCGCGGGTATTATACCAAACCGGCAAAACGCCTTTCTCCCCGAAAAAGCCGTTTTTTAAAAAGTTTTCAAAAAATTTTTCCGTCCGTTTTTTTTTCGCGCACACGCGCTTTAAAAAACCTACACTACCCTGAACTTCCCTATACTACCCTAACCTAACCTGCGGAGACAAAATGGTAACAGGACGGAAACAAAATGCGGAGAAGGAAAATTTCAGTTTATCTGTGAGGGCTCAGGGCCCAGGGCTCAGGGCTCAGGTGTAACAAGGAATAACAGCAAAAAAGCGGCAATACGATAACAAGCATATTCAAAACCGTTACTTTCCTTGAAATTGCGATGGTTTCGGTTTTAAATCAGAATAGATAAAATGCAGAAACTTCCCTCCTAAGCCTGGGCCCTGGGCCCTGAGCCCTGAGCCCTACAAATTCAAATTTTAGGGCAAAAAAAAAGAGCTCCCGCGGGAGCTCTTTCAGGTTTTGCGTGCAATTACGGATTGGACATTTCCTCTTCCACCAGCGAGGTGATGGGGGCGTTGGAGAACATATCGCCGATCTCTACGCTCTGGCCCGTTTTGATCACGGTGGTGACCAGGCGGACGATGGCTTCGATAAAGCTCTTTACGAAATCAAAGAAGTTGGAAAGCGTAAGCTTATTGGAGGTCTCGTTCTCCGTTTCCGTTTCCTGATATTCGCTGTCGCCGGTCTCCTTCAGCGGGGAGATATCCGCGCGGTCCTTGCTGCAGAAGAGATACTGGGGATATTCCTCCAGATCGGCAACGTTGGTGTAGCCGTTGAAATTGAGGATGGAGATGATCAGATCGTCCACCACTTCGGGTTTTTCGCGGTATTCCAGGTTTTTGATGAGCCAGGTGTGGTCCGCGTAAGCGCCGGTGGAGGCGTCGATCTCCTGATCCGCGGAGATATAGGCCTCGTCCGCTTCCTCAAGATAATCCTCATCAAAGGTCTTGCCGTAATCGGCCGCGGTAACGCCCAGCGTCTGGCTGCCGACGGAAATATACACGTCGGACTGACCGGCGGCAGCATTCACGGGGATCATCTGGAAGCCGTAGTTCGCGATCAGGTATACGTTGACGCCGTTTTCGGCCGCCGCCTGCAGCAGCTCGGCCGTGTGTACGGCCACGCCGGTATGATAAGCGTTGATCTTTTCGATCAGGCCGGCGTATTCTTTGGCAGAAAAGCCCTCGGTGTTCTCATCTTCCTCGTATTTCGTAAACACGCCGTCGATGGCGGAGTTAAAGTACGCGTCGGGGATCAGGCTCCATACGCCGGGCATGGTGGCGTAAACGCTGCGCATGATGCGCGGGATCACCATTTCGTAGATCTTGGCGTAGACCCTGCGGGTTGCTTTTACGCTGCCGAGGGTTTCCCAGCTTTCGGGATTGATGTTATGCTTGACCACCTGCAGAAGCGTATTGTTTCTTCTGGCCTCGGCCACGAACACGGCAAGCGCTTCGGATTCGGAATCGATGGTCAGGCCGCTGCTGAACATGGCGCCGTAAACGTCCGAACCCTCCAGGGCGGCGTTATCCATCACCAGTTCGCTGATTTTGGCGCTGCCGTAATTGGCAAGGTACGCCAGCACGGTGCTGCAGCCGATGCCCTGCGCCACGATATCCAGCTTGTCCGCGCCGGTCACGGAGAGCACTTCGTTGATGAATGCGTTCAGATCGTCCGCGTTGGCGATGGGATCCAGACGCCAGTCGTAAATGAACTGATAGTCGTAAAGGCCGTATCTGCCGTTGACGCCTTTATCCACGATCTGCTCGGGCTTCAGACAGTCGTAGCCCGTGTCGTTGATTGGCAGGCCGTCGCCGTCCAGCACGATATTCTCGTAATAAGGCATGGCGCCGCGGTAGAAACCGTCCGTATATCCGTCCCATTTGCCCACGAACGCGTCCGTCAGCTGGGGCCGGATCGCGGCGGTGATCTCATCCAGCGCCTCCTTGGGCAGATCGCCGGTGATATAGGTGTCGCTTTCGGCGTCGTCTTTATCGGAATAGATGTAGTCCTCCTGTCCGCCGACGAATACGACGGGCGTGCTTACTCTGGTGACCTTGGCGGCAAAGGCTGCCGGCGCCAGCACCACAAGGAGCATGGAGCATACCAGAAGAACGGATATCAGCTTTTTCATTTTGACGTCTCCTTACATTGCTTTAGACGGGCATAATCACCCATCATTTATATTAATTATATAATTTTTTAATAATTTGTCAAGTGGTTCATGTGGATATTCACAAATATGAAACAAATTGGAATTTGTAGGGCTCAGGGCTCAGGGCCCAGGGCCCAGGCTTGGGAGGGAAGTTTCTGCATTTTATCTATTCTGATTTAAAACCGAAACCATCGCAATTTCAAGGCAAGCAACGGTTTTGAATATGCTTGTTATCGTATTGCCGCTTTTTTGCTGTTATTCCTTGTTACACCTGAGCCCTGAGCCCTGAGCCCTCACAGATAAACTGAAATCTGAATCGAACAGACAAAAAAAGGCCGCCCTTGTTCAGGGCAGCCGAAAAAGGTACCGTGCGTTATCTTTTTACGTTGAAGGCGTTGAAACCGGCGTATACGGCGGCGTCGCCCAGCTCTTCCTCGATGCGGAGCAGACGGTTGTACTTGGCAACGCGTTCGCTTCTGGAGGGAGCGCCCGTCTTGATCTGGCCGGCGTTGATGGCAACGACCAGGTCGGCGATGGTGGTATCCTCGGTCTCGCCGGAACGGTGAGAAACGATGGCGGTGTAATGGGCCTTATGAGCCATCTTGATGGCGTCCAGCGTCTCGGAAACGGAGCCGATCTGATTGAGCTTGATCAGGATGGAATTGCCCGCGCCGAGGGAAATGCCCTTGGAAAGGCGCTTGGTGTTGGTAACGAACAGGTCGTCGCCCACCAGCTGCACTTTGCCGCCGAGCTTCTCGGTCATATACTGCCAGCCTTCCCAGTCCTCTTCGTCAAGGCCGTCCTCGATGCTGATGATCGGGTACTTGTCCACAAGGGCCGCCCAGTGGTCCACGAGCTCCTTGGAGGTAAACACCTTACCGCTCTTGGGCTGTTTGTAAAGGCCCTTCTCGCCGCCCTTCCACTCGGAGGAAGCGGCGTCCATCGCAAGAACGAAATCCTTGCCCGGCACGTAACCGGCGGTTTCGATGGCCTTCATGCTGGAGCCGATGGTCTCGTCGGCGTCCTTCAAGTTGTGAGCGAAACCGCCCTCGTCGCCCACGGAGGTGGCAAGACCGGCGTCCTTCAGCAGCTTCTGCAGGGCGTGGAACACCTCGGTGCACCAACGGAGGCCTTCGCGGAAGGAGGGAGCGCCTGCGGGCATGATCATGAATTCCTGCGTATCCACGGTGTTGGTGGCATGCGCGCCGCCGTTCAGGATGTTCATCATGGGCACGGGCAGGGTGTTGCCGTTCTGGCCGCCGAGGAATCTGTACAGCGGGATATCAAGATCGTTCGCAGCGGCTTTGCAGGCGGCGATGGAAACGGCCAGAATGGCGTTCGCGCCGAGCTTGGACTTATCGTCCGTGCCGTCAGCCTCGATCATGGCTCTGTCGATGGCGTAGATATCGTAAGCGTTCATGCCCACGAGCACGTCGTTGATGATGGTGTTCACGTTTTCCACAGCCTTGGAAACGCCCTTGCCGCCGAAACGGGCCTTATCGCCGTCTCTGAGCTCCAGCGCCTCAAACTCGCCGGTGGAAGCGCCGGAGGGCGCAGCGCCGGTGCCGACAGCGCCGGAATCGAGGATCACGTCTGCCTCAACGGTGGGATTGCCGCGGGAATCGATGATCTCGCGCGCGATCACTTTTTCGATTTTTGAATAGTACATGGGAATCTACTCCTTTACTAATTATTTTTTGGTTTATGCTGAATACACAAATCGTGTACAGTATAACATAAAAGGCAAGCCTTTTGCAAGAGCAAAAAGAAAGAATTCATGATTAATGATGAATGATTAATGATGAAAGAACCGCAAAACCGACGGTACGGAACAAATTTTTAATCATTAATTATTAATCTTTAATTATTAATCATTTGCCGCATCAGATGCAACAGAAAGCTTCATTTCTTCCATCCGCTTTGCGCGGGCGGCGGTGAGCTCCTCCTGCATTTCGGCCAGCTTTTTCTTGTTCAGCGGGTAGAACAGGAAAAGCAGGAACGTAACGCCGTAAGCGATGAACATCACGCGGGACATCATTTTGTAGATTTTTTCGCCCACAACGGGAATATAGCCGTCCACCGTCTTCTCCGGGTATCCGGCGTAGCCGTACAAAAGCTGCACGCCGCCGGAATCCGCAACGGTCTGGCCCAGCTTGCGGGCGAAGGTATACACGGCGTAAATGGCGCTCTCGTTCTTGATGCCGGTTTTCATCTCCTGATAATCGATCACGTCCGCCACGATGGCCCACGTGAGGATGGAAAGGAAGGAATAGCCGGTGCCCACGCCGAAATTGCAGATAATGAAAGGCAGCGGATTTTCACGCAGGCCATCGTTGGGCCCGATCAGGCACAGCGCCAGCGAAGACAAGGCGGCAAGCGCGAGGCCCACGGTGGTGATCTCTTTTTTTCCGAGCTTTTTGGCGATCTTCGGCATAAAGAGGATCAGCGCTACCATGGGGGCGTAGGTGGAGATCGTGACCCAGATGGAAAGATCGGAATTGCCGAAATAGTTTTTGGTAAGATACTGGTTGAAGGAGCTGAACTGCAGAAGCCCGCTGATCATCAGGCCCGCGCCCGTCACGGTGAGGAAGGGGCGGGATTGAAAGAGCGTGCCGTAGGTGAGCCCCAGATCCAGCTTTTTCTTTTCGTGCGAATACTGCACGCGCTCTTTGGTGGTGTAGAAGCACGCGACATATGAAATTGCGGCGAAAGCGGCAAGAATGATTGCCGCAACAAAGGTTTTATGGGGATTCAGCGCGGTTTTGTTATCGTAGATCAGCTTTTGCGCCACCAGCGTAACCGCCGCGCCGCCGATGCCCGCGCCCACGGAACGGGTGGTGGAGAGCAGCGTTCTGCCCTCAGGATCGTCCGTGATGGCGGAGGCCAGCGAGCCGTAGGGGATGTTCATGCCCGTATACATCATACCGTAGACGCAGTAAGAGATATAGGCAAAGGCCAGCAGCAGCGCGTAGGAATTTACATAATGCTGCAGGTTCAGAAAGCACAGCACTACGCTTGCCGCCAGCGGGAAGGCAACGCTGCGCATATACGGGCGGAACTTGCCGTTTTTGGAAGGACGGCGGCGGTCGACGAACAGTCCCCAGAGCGGGTCGTTGACGGCGTCCCACAGCCGCACCACCAGGAACAGGAGCGTGAGATCCGTTTTGATCTGATCGCCCGTGGCTCCGTGCCCGGGCAGAAGGCAGTCCGTATAGAACACCTTGAGGTAGGTGGATACAAAGGTAAGATTCAGAAGGTTGCCGAGGTCGCCGAACATATAGCCCAGCGCCTCTTTTAAGTTGATCGCGTTCGGATGCCGGTTTTCGGCGGGAACGGTTTTCTTCATGGTTCTGCCTCCGTTCAGAAATCTACGTTATCGAGATCCTTTTGATAAACCTCTTTATAGGCCGGGGTGATCTCCTCCAGCCCCACGGCGGCGCGCAGAATGGTGCGGGCGTCCCCTACCTTTACGGAGCGGCTGAAATCCACGTCCGCCGCCAGCTTCTGCTGCCGGGTCAGGGTTTGCAGCTTTATGGCGTACCGCAGCGCCAGACGCGCGTCCGCGGTGGATACGATCCCGTCCGCGTCAATATCGCCCATCATCAGCTTTACGCCCTTCTTTTCGATGGCGGCGCCGTCCACGCGGCTGGTTTTGCCGCTTGCCTTCACGGCCCAGGTCTCTACCGTGATATCGTTTTCGTAAACCGTAACGGCGCAGTAAACGGGGTTGCCCTGCGTGGCGGTCACCTCGTATTTGTCCTTATCCGGGACCGCCTTTTCAAAGGCAAGGCCCGCGGTGCCGGGCGCCACGGCCATAAAGCCGTCGCCTACCAGCGCCTCGTACTGCCTGCCCGCAAAGGTGCGCACGATCTTATCGCCCAGCGGCTGATATTCCGAATCCTCGATCCTGTGCGTGCGGTAATAGGCCTTTGCGCCGCCCTCGAGCACCAGATCCACGTCCAGATCCGCAAACACGTTCATCAGCTGTTTTGCCATCGCTTCGTTCCCGGAAGCGCCGGAGAACACGGGATCGTCCATGACCACGATCTTCCATTTGGCGTTCGTGGCGCCAAGATCGTCGCGCAGCCAGGTGAGCTGCGAGGTGCCGAGGACGCCGTCGGACAGCACGTCGTTGGTGTTCAGCACCGCGATATGGGCGCTGCCGTATTCGCAGGAATAATAGGAGCCGAGCTTATCGTTGTTGTATACGTAGGCGGAGGCCGGGTTATAATGCTTTTTCACGTTGGCGCCGTCGGAAACGTCGTGATCGCCGGACACGTAGAACACGGAGGTGCCGGTCAGCACGTCGGACGCCGCGTTGATCACGGCGGAGAACTGCGTATCATCGTTGCCGTTCAGCGCGGAGGAACCGCCCAGCACGGCGAAGGCCGCCTTTTTGTAATCCCTCACACCGGCGCGCAGCGTGCTCGCGAAGCGTTCGGCGGCTGCCGTATCGGAGGCTGCGAAATCGCTGAGATACAGGAAGGTGAAGCTGTTCGGATCGCTCGCGGGCACGGTAAACGAGGCCTCGGCGCTCCAGAAGTTCTTTGCCGCGTCGCCGATGCTGTAAACGTAGGTGCTGCCGGGCTTCAGGCCCGAAACGGCAACGGTATGGGCGTTGATGCTGCGCGTATAGGGCAGAATGCCGAAGGAACCGCAATTGAAGCCGTAGCCCGTATAGGTCGTTTCCTCATTCACGGCTTTGATCCGATCCGCGGGCACGGCCTTGCCGGTGCTCTGCTCCGAAATGCGGATATCGGAGCCCGTTACGGAGTATTTCGTAAGCCAGTGCACGGTGAAGGTATCCCCTTCCACGCGCATGGTCACGTCCGTGGGGATCTGCATATCCTCCGCCGTGGGCGTGACTTCCGCCGGGCCGGTATAGTTATAGGAGACGTTCCAGTCCTTGTCCTCGTCCTTCACCATGCCGTCCAGCAGCACCAGGATCTGCTCGGCGGCGGCCTCCTTGTTCTGCTGCGGAAAATACTGATTCAGGAAGTAATACACCACTTCCTTTATGTTTTTGCCGTAGCTGATCTTGCCGGTGGCCAGCACCTTTTCGGCAAGGTTTTTCAGCGAGATGCTGGATTCATCGTAGGTGACGTAGCCCGCCACACTGATCATCTTTTTGATGAAATCCGCAAAAGAGGCGTTGTTGGTCACGTCCGCGGTGATGGAGCCCGCAATGCCGCGGAACACATACTGCAGGAACATGGAAAAATAGTACGCCGCCTCGGAAGTGCCGAGAAACAGCTTATTGATATGCAGGTAAACGTGGGCAAGGAGCTCGTCCACCACAAAATCCTCAATCAGGTAGCGCTCCGCCGCGGCGAAGATCTTATCCACAAAGGCGGCGTTCACGTTTTCGAGTACGCTCAGCATAAAGAAATCGTCCGAAACGTCCTCGTTGCCGCAGTACATATAGATCATTACGGAGAAGAACAGATCGCCCAGCGTGCCGGGCTCGATCAGATCGCCGAAGCCGTAGTCGTCCAGATATTTGGTGCAGGACACGTCGGTGAGCTCCAGCTTCATCATATTGTCGATGGCGCTTTCCACCGCCGGCCACAGACGCTCCTCCGGGTTCATGATATAGGTCTTCATGATCTGCTGGTCGATATCGTCGATCAGGTTCATCACGTTTTTGGCAGTGAACAGATCCTCTCCCTCAACGGAGAAGCCGCCGTTCAGAAGCTCGTCGATCTTGCCCTCAATATCCAGATCGAATTCGTTTTTCAGATACGTTACGATGCTGCCCGTGCTCTGGATGCCGGAGATGTATTTATACGTCAGGTTTTTCACCATCCGCATCAGGTAGGTCGCGGGGTCGCCGTTGCCGTACTGCAGCTGGAAGCCGCTGTACTTATAGGGCGGCATGAATACGGCGCCCTTATCGGATTCCACCACCTTGGCCTCGTCGCAGTCGATCAGCTGAAAATCGGCGGTGATATTGCCGCTGCCGTCCGCGGAGAAGGCCGTTTCGCGGAAGGAATACGGGAACTGCGTAATGGTGGGGGTGATCACGGAATAGAGCGGCTCGCCCGCGTCCGAATAGGTGACGTCCACGTCCGCCACGTGCTGATGGCCGCTGAATACGTAATGGATGCCCAGATCGGCAAAGGTCTCCTGCAGGATATAGGCGTTATCGATCACAAAGCCCTGCAGCAGCTCGCCGTGGAAATAGTTCATTTCGGAAAGGTTCCAGTGCGTGAAGGCGATGGGGGTCTCCCCTGCCTTTTCGGCGGCGCTCACCTGCTTTTTGATCCACTTCATCACGCCCTCGGTGATATTGCCGCCGGTTTCGTGCTCGTTTTGCTGTTTTTTGGTGTTATCGGGACTGTATTTGCCCGCGTCGATCATAATAAAGCGGTAACCGTCCACACGGAGGGCGTAGCTGAGCGCCCCGGCCTTGCCGGACTCGAAATCCGCGTATTTGCTCACGGCCTGATCGAAACCGAAGGAATGATAAATATGGTAGAAATCCTGCGGCGTGGTGGTCTTCGCGGGGGTCCTGACGCCGTTGGAGGAGGTGAAGGCGGCGGCGTCCGAATTGTTGATATCGTGGTTGCCGGCCACCACGAACACCTTGATGCCGCTTTCCTTTTCAAACTGCGCCAGCTTTTCCGCCAGTTCCGCGTGGCCCTCGTACTCGCCGTTGGTGGTCAGATCGCCGCACAGCACGAGATACTTCAGGCCCTTTTCCTGCGCATCGCGCTTCAGCGTTTCAAACGCGGCGTTCATCACGCCGTTCAGGTTATCGTAAACGCAGTTGGAGCCGTAGGTGTAGGTATAAAACGCTTCGCCCTTATACTGCGCAAGGCTTTTGGGATAATAATGGATATCCGAAACCGTAGCCAGAAGCAGGTCCTTTGCGGGCGTTGTTTTGGCCAGAGCCGTTACGGGCAGCGCGGATACGGCAAGGATCAGCGCAACAAGAAGCGCGATCAGCTTTTTCGTGGTGTTCATGTTTCTTCCTCCGTATTTCAGATACTGATATACCGAATATAAGTATAACGCACGCGCAGGCGAATGTAAAGAGGAAATTTGTTGGGCGAAGAGTGTTGCGTGTTGATTGTTGAGTTTTGAGTGTTGAGAAATTCGCTGTCTACATGCTGGTCACCGGCCACTGGTCACCGGCCACTATTCTGAGCCCTGAGCCCTGAGCCCTGTTACTTTTGCACACAACACAAAAAACGATTGTTTACAAATGAATTATATCGTAGTATAATTCAATTACTTAGGAGATTCGGAGAAAAAAGATGAAACATACGAAAACGGAATCCGGCATTTACGACCGGCAGCACCCGGTAAAGGAGCTGTTAAAACGCTTCCTGCCTTACTATAAGCCCTATCCGCGCTATCTGGTGACGGATCTGTTCTGCGCTGCCCTCACCTGCCTTGCGGAGCTGGTGCTGCCGCAGATCATCAAATACTTTACGAACACCGCCGTGCAGGATATTGCCGCCCTGACGCTGCAGACCGTGCTGACGCTGGCGGGGCTGTACCTTGCCCTGCGCCTGATCGACGCGGCCGCGGCCTTCTACATGGCGTATCAGGGCCACGTGATGGGCACGAAGATGGAAACGGACATGCGGCGGGACGCCTACGACCATCTGCTGGCGCTTTCGGACACCTATTATTCCAACACCAAGATCGGCCAGATCATGGGCCGCATCACCAACGACCTGTTCGATGTAACGGAGTTCGCCCACCACTGCCCGGAGGAATTCTTTGTGGCGGGCATAAAGCTGACCGCGTCGTTTATCATTCTTGCGCGCACCAGCCTGCTGCTGACGGCGCTGGTATTCTGCGTGGTGCCCGTTATGGTGCCGGTGTGCATGAAGATCAACTTCAAAATGCGGGACGCCTTTGCCATGCGCCGCCACCAGACCGGCGAGCTGAACGCCCGCATCGAGGATTCCCTTTTGGGGCAGAAGGTGGTAAAGGCCTTTACCAACGAGGATCTGGAGCGCGAGCGCTTTAAGGAAGATAACGTAAAATTCTATAAGCTGCGCAAGCTCTCTTATAAATACATGGCGAGCTTTATGGTATCGGTACGCTTCTTCGAGGGCGTGATGTACATGGTGGTGCTGGTGGGCGGCGGCGCCTTCCTGCTGAAGGGCATGATCAGCCCCGGCGATCTGGTGGCGTACGTGATGTACGTATCCACCCTGATCATGAGCGTAAGAAGGATCGTGGAATTCGCCGAGCAGTTCCAGCGCGGCATGACCGGCATCGAGCGCTTTATCGGCATTATGGACGCGGATATTGATATTTTTGACGAAGAGGGCGCCGTGGACCTTGAGAACGCCGAGGGCGAGATCGTGTTCGACCACGTGAGCTTTTCTTACCCGGACGACGGCAACACCGTATTCACCAGTCTGGATCTCACCATCCACAAGGGCGAAAAGCTGGCCATCGTAGGCCCCTCGGGCGGCGGCAAGACCACGCTGTGCAACCTGATCCCGCGGTTTTACGATATCGACGGCGGCGAGATTTTGCTGGACGGCAGGAACATCAAGGAATATACGCTGAAGAGCCTCCGGCAGAACATCGGCATGGTGCAGCAGGACGTGTATCTGTTTTCCGGCACTGTGTACGACAACATCGTGTACGGCCGCCCGGACGCCACCCGCGAAGAGGTGATCGAGGCCGCCAAAAAGGCCGGCGCGGACGAGTTCGTGAGCGCCTTAAAGGACGGGTACGACACCTACATCGGCGAGCGCGGCGTGAAGCTCAGCGGCGGGCAGAAGCAGCGCATCTCCATTGCCCGCGTCTTTCTGAAGGACCCGCCCATTCTGATTCTGGACGAGGCTACCAGCTCGCTGGATAACGACAGCGAATACGCCGTGGCGCAGAGCCTGAAGAGCCTTGCCAGGGGCCGCACCACCCTCACCATCGCCCACCGTCTTTCCAGCATCGTGCATTCGGACCGCATTCTGGTGCTCACCAAGGACGGCATCGTGGAAGAGGGCACGCACGACGAGCTGATGGCACAGAAGGGCATTTATTACGGGTTTTATACGAGAACCAACGAAATAAAATAAGTGGCCAGTGGCCAGTGACCAGCCGCCGAAAACGGAAAGAGCAGCGCTTACAAACGGCGCTGCCCTTTTTTTGTGTTGAGTGTTGAGTGTTGAGTACCTGTTTTCAGAAAGTCAGGATCAGATCATTTGGGAAATGACGCTTTGTTGCCTGGTACGGCGGTAGCGCGGCTCCGTGAGCCGCCCCGGCGCTGAAAGCGCCGGTCACCTGCATTTGAATCATTATTTTATTCCCTTGCTGTGCAGAAACGCGCGGCAGTCCTCGGCCGTGCCCACGGTAAAACCGTCCTTGGCCATGGGATACATGATTTTTCCGGCGGAGATCAGCCCCAGCAGGTTTTTCGTTTCCACAACGCGCTTAAACTCGTTAAACCGGAGCACGGTCGGCTCGGTGCGGGCAGAAGAGAGATACTCCAGCCCCGTATCGGTCACACGCACGGTCACGGTGACCGGTTTGTCTCCGGCCAGCTCCTTCCATTGGGCGCGGCGCTGTCTGCGCGCAACAAAGTACATGAATACCTGCGTCAGCGGCAACAGCAGCGCCAGAAACATCATCAGCCAAACCTGCCGCGGCACGCTTCCCGTGAGGGTGTAAGCCCATACGCCGAGCCCCACGCCCCACAAAAAGAACAGCCCGCCGCATACATAGGCGAATACTGCGTTTCCGCGGTGAAACATCAGGTATTTCAGCGATTCATCGTTGATCTGCTCCGTCATCTGATACGTACATTCAAATTTCGTTTCCATATTTCCTCCGGTAAAGCCGATATTGAATATCTCTTTCCTTTACATCTTCAGTTTACTTGATCCGCACATAACCGCTGCGCTCGATCAGGGTCTGGCCTTCGTCCGAGAGCAGCCAGTCGATCAGGCGCTTTACGTTCGGGTTCTGGTTATCTTCACGGTAGATCGCGTAAAACTGCGTCACCGCCGGATACGCGCCGGAGCGGATGTTTTCCGCATCAGGGTATACGCCGTTCAGCGACAGCATTTTCACCTCGTCGTTGCCCACGATGCCGGACATATAGTAACGGAAGGAATACCCGATGGACGCGCCGAACAGCGCCAGCGGCGTTTTCCGCGCAAAAGGCGTATCGCCCATAAAGGTTTCCATGGCGGACTGGCTGCCGCTGCCCTGCAGCCGCGTAACGGGGTTGATGGGGCGGTCCGCGCCGCCGAGCTGCGACCAGTTGGTATAAGTTCCGCCGTAGATCCCGCGGATCTCAGCCGCGGTGAGGCCGTCCACCGGGTTCTTTGCGTTGACGAAAAACACGAACGCCTCCAGACCCACGGGTTCGTAACACAGCGTGACGCCATGTTCCTCGGCGTAGGCCTTTTGTTCTTCCGACGGGCCCGCGCAGAACAGGATATCCGTTTCGCCGTCCACAATGGCTTTGTAGCCGCGCACGGTGTTTTTATACTGCATTTTGCTGTCGGCGGCAAAATTTTCGCCATAATAGTTATCGTCCGAAAATACGCCGCCCTCGTAGGTCACACAGCCGGGCGGATATACCGCGTTGATCACAGCGGCGTAAACCGGGACCAAAGCCGCAGCGCCGTCCAGCACGGGCAGATCGTCGGTAAGCTTAAGCGAGGCATCCACCGCGGCAAGATCGGAACCTTCCTCAAACGGCAGATATTTTTTTACGTCCACCATTTTGATCTGCGTCGCCCCGCTGAAATTATTGGAAAGCCGCTGCGTGAGCACGGAATACAGTCCCACGTTGAATGAAACGAACAGCGCAATCACCGTCACCAGCAGTGCGATTTGCCAAACGAGGCTTTTTTTACGAGACATACGGCCACAGCTCCTTTGCGATGAAATAGATGATGGAGCAATGCCGATAGGCGTATACGTCGTAGGCAAAATGGGCTGCGGTAACGCATACGCATACGATCAGAACGATGAGCAGCACTCTGTAAAAGGTTTTTTCTTTCATGCGTCCCTCACATATTGGCAACCGCCAGGTTCAGCAGCAGAAAGCCGCCGATGATCAACACCCACGTAATGATCGCGATAAACCCAAAAACCTTGTTGCAGGTTTCGATAGCCTTCATTGTTTCTTCTTTTACGGAGCCGGGGTTCTTTTTTTTGCGCTGATTCAGGATGATCAGCGGGATCAGGGATATCAGGTAAACAGCCATCGAAATGATCGGCGCCCATAAGACCGGGAACGACCGAAAGGCCAAAATAACCTCGTGAAACATACGTCAGCCCTCTTTCCTGTGTTTTTCCGCTTATATGATTACGGTTCCGGCTTTAACGGAGCTGAAAAACAGAACGGAATCCGCATGATTGGGCATGTCTCCGCTACCGTTTACGCGGGCTTCCACTCGTCCAGATGCGCAAAGCCGAGATCCGTGTACACGCTGAAATCCGCTTCGTTCTTCTTCAGATTTTCTTCCAGAGAATACAGAATTCCCTGCAGCCCTCTGCCGACTTCATCGCGGACCCCGCTCTCCGACAAACCGGAGTTGTTTTTTATGACCGTGATCTCCATCCCGAGGATACTATTCTGCGTACGGAATTTGGCAGGATCGGAGATGGAAAACGAACAGTCCAAATAAGTCGATTTATCTATTCTGAATCGATATGTTCCTTCGTAAGCAGAAAACGGCGGCAGCAGGGTGAGCGATAAGGAACTGTAATAAGTATTGCTCCCGTATTCGCCGTAGTTCATCTTTTGGGAAAAATCAAACGTAAACAAAAAGCCGTTTTCCGGCGCGGATTCGTCGTAAGAGAGCTGAAACGAACCTTCCATTTCCGTAAATTTGTATACGGTCACGCTCCCGTCCGTCTCGCCGTGGGCTTTCATAAAGGCAAGCAGACGGTCTGCGCGGTCGTCTTCCCTGACCTTTCCAAGCGCGGGAATGGGAAATTGCCTTTCTCTTCCGCAAACGGCACAGCGGTACAGTTCAAGGCCGTCGCCGAACCACGTAGCGGGTGAGATCACCTGATGCGCGGATTCCCACGTATGTCCCGCTGCCGGCAGGGTTATGCCGCGCTGATCACCGCATACGCTGCAGGTTAGCACTTTTGCGCCTTCCGTTTCACAGCCGGGCGCGACCGTGATCTCGCCGTCGTCCCATTGGTGCCCGCCCTTGGAAGGGATCGGCTCTGTGCGCGATTTCCCGCAGACGGTACAAACAAAGATCTTTTCGCCCTCCGTTTCACAGCCGGGCGCGAGCGTTACGGTACCGTCATTCCATACGTGCCGGGTATGCAGGGAAAGCGGCTTCCACGGTTCAAGTCTGATCGCGATGCGCAGAATCGTACGGGCGTCATCCGTACCTACGCATCCGTCATCGTTCATATCCGCCCGCCAAAGGATAATGTCGTTCAGGGGATCGAGCCCGATCGCGATCCGCAGCGCGATGCGCGCGTCCGCAGTCGTCACGTCGCCGTCGCTGTCTATATCGCCCGCCAATACAGGGGTGTTCGCCGCCGCGGGAACGGCGCAGGAAACAAGCAGCAATGCAGCAAGAAGAACAGAGAATATTTTTTTCATTTAGTTATCCTCCTTATGGAAACAGATAAACTTTTGACCTTCCCTTTGCGCTGCGATCAAAGCGCAAGCAGACCGATGGCGGCGCGCAGCAGTAATCGTGCGTCCGCAGTGGTAACGAGCCCGTCCGCGTCAAGGTCCGCGGCGTTGCGGGCCACGATGCCGAGCTCATCCAATCCGATGGCGGCGCGCAGGGCCGCGCGGGCGTCCGAAGTGGTGATCTTCCCGTCCGCGTCCACGTCGTTCGGGGTGGGCAGCGCCGTTTCATCCAGCGCATAGGCGCCGGCGCACTCTCGTTTTTCATCTGCGCCCCAAAGCAAGCAGGTGTTGATATAATTTGCGCTGTCTGCGGCGGTAGGGATCCCGTAGTCGAACCGCATTCTGACCCCGATCATGATATTACCGGGGGCAAGCACCGTTACGTTGCCCTGCGCATCCACGGATGCGGTTTCCGGGGTACGGGATTCCCACGTAACGATCATTGCGGGCTCGGAAGCCGGATCGTACCACGTGACGCCGAGCTGCACCGTTTCACCCACGTTCACCGTAGG
>JAEEGL011716379.1_pt1 | contig 25102 bp, 13 predicted proteins | sample 9134231 | NCBI WGS metagenome assembly JAEEGL01 (sample SAMN16246548, study PRJNA631951) | gut metagenome | biome: gut microbiome; feature: rumen; material: fiber-attached | host: Bos | place: Iran: Karaj | collected 2018-10 | reverse complement strand
GGCCTGATCTCCAATGACAGCATGTGGGCTGAACTGCTAGCTTTTCTAGAATCTCTAGATCATCAAGATCCTCTAGTCCCCCTTTCCCCCATGCTCGCCGAAAGCGTCGCCGTCAAGCAGCGCATCGTCACCGAAGACCCCACCGAGCGCGGCATCCGCAAGGCCCTCAACCTCGGTCATACCGCCGGCCACGCCTTCGAGTCGCTGGCCCTCGAGCGCAAGCCCGTCCTCCACGGCTATGCCGTCGCCTACGGACTCATCGTCGAGCTCTACCTCTGTTGCGTCAAGACCGGTTTCCCGCAGCATAAGATGCGCCAGACCGTTGCCGCCATCAAGGAGCACTACGGCCGCATGCCCATCACCTGCGACGACTACCCCCAGCTCCTTGCCCTCATGCACCACGACAAGAAGAACACCGGCAGCGACATCAATTTCACCCTCCTCGGCAACGTCGGCGACATCCGCATCAACCAGACCGCCTCAGAGAACGAAATCCGCGAAGCCCTCGACTTCTACCGCGAGTGCTAACCTTTAACCCGTATCATCGCGAAGGTTGCGGTGTAGGTGGTGCCGCCCTCGATGCTGCCGATGTTCGTCTCGGTTTCATCGGTAATGGTCAGGTTGCCGCCGTTGACGTAGATGACCATGCCGTAGGTCTCGTTCGCGGTGAGGCTGCGGCTCAGCTTATGACAGTTCAGGTCGATGGTCACGGTCTGGCCGCTGTTGATCGTGAGTTTCTCACTCAGCTCGATGTCCGCCGTGAGCCTGATGTACGCTCCGTCGGTGATGGCGCTGTTCAATTCGTCCTTCGTCGAAACTTCGGTCTGCGCCCACGCCCCCTGCACTATCATGCATATCAAGGCAATAGTTAATAGTAGAGATTTTTTATATTCATAGTTGTATTATTTTTAAGCCCCTCACATTCAGTGCGTTATATATCGTTTTGCGTAGGTTCATACTTTCGTTTGTAGTTTTCTTTGGCACAAAGATACGACAAATTTACGAATCAAACAAATTTTCGGGCATAAAAAACCTCCATGAATCTTGCGCCAAAGGGCGGGGTTACGAGGATTAGAAGGGATAGCCGATGGCGAAGTGGAGGGTTTGGTAGCGGCTGAAGCTGTCGACGTTGAAGTAGCCGGAACGGCTGGTGTCGTAGGGCAGGTGGAGGCCGACGCCCCAGTCGAGACGGATGATGAGGAAGTCGAGGTCGTAGCGCAGTCCGATGCCGGTGCCCAGTGCGAGCTCGCGGAAGAAGTTCTTCAGCCGGAAATTGCCGGGCGTGAAGGCCTCCTCCATATCTGGGTCGTCGTAATGGTCGCCGGGCGGCGTCCAGACGTTGCCGGCATCGAGGAAGATGGCTCCTTGGAGGTTGCCGAAGAGCTGGGGTCGGTACTCGAGGTTGGCGACGAACTTGATAGAGCCGTTGCGGAATATGTAGTCGAAGGCATGTTGGCCGAAACTCTTCACGGATCCCGGACCCACGCCACGTACGGGGAAGGCGCGGATGCTGTTGGCACCGCCCACATAGAACATCTCGCTGTTGGGCACCCAATCGCTGTTGCCATAGGTCCATATATAGCCCGCACTGATGTGTCCCACGAGCCTCGACGTGCTGTTCAGTCGCCACGTCTTGGTGAAGTCGGTCTCAATCTTCAGGAACTGCGAATAGGGGTTCTTGAAGAGTTCCTTGTCCTTTTCGTTCCAGTCGTGGCCAGCGAGGAGATAGCAGAGCGAGACGATGTTGCCTGCCTCGCTGAGGGTGGTTTCCCAGCGGATGGGATTGAGCTTGGAGACGGGACTGGTGTAGGTATAGGTGTAGCGCATCTCGGGGATGAAGTAGTCCTGCATGGTGACGGCCAGATAGGGGTTGATGCGCACCAGCGAGTCGAAGGCGGCGGTATGGCTGTTCATGAACTGATACTTCACGGTGAGCGGCGAGAACTCGTGCTGGCTCTGCGCGGAGGTCTGCCAGCGGTAGGTCCACTCGCCGGAGTTGACGTGCATCTTGTAGTAGCTGGGGCGGTAGATGATGTCGGACGACACCTTGGCGATGGTCGAGGGGGTGGAGTAGAAGCGTCGCCGGCGGATGACGCGGCCGTCCTTGTCGCGACGTACGCGGTTGCCGCCGAAGAAGGGTGCGATGATGCGCGGGCACTCGATGGAGGCGTCGGCACCATAGTCGTAGTTGTTCCTCTTGGACCCGCCACTGGTGGACCACTCGTAGGAGCCGTGGATGTTGATGTCGATTTTCTCGCCTCCGCGGAAGGCATTGCGGCGGGTGACACCCATGCGCAGTTCGGGGCCTATGCGTCCGATGGTGCGGGCGTTGAAGTTGGTCTCGATGTAGAAGTCCCAGGGCTTGTCGAACACGCAGTTGAGCGTGAGGTCGAGGGTATCAGCGCGGGGGGTGAAGGTGAAGTCGGTCATGGAGAAGAGGCCCATGGCGTTGATCTTCGTGACGGACTGCTGGTAGTTGTCGTAGCTGTAGAGCTGTCGCGGGCGCAGCTTCATGTCGGCCATGAGCACGCGGGTGCGAATGGGGGGCTTCTTGCCCGAATAGCGCACGGTGAAGTAGCGGCCGACGACGGAGTCGGTGGGCTGTTCCATGAATGTCTTCTTCATGTTGATGTTGACGCGGCCGATGTACCACTTATGGGTGGCCTCGACGGGGACGTCGTTGGCCATGCGCAACTGGAGCTGCGCCTTTCCGTCGACGACGAACGTATCGGCCAGGAATGACGCATAGCTGGGCTGGTAGTAGTAGAAGCCGTTGTTGCGCAGGAGACTGCTGATGCGCTGGCGCTCGGCATCGAGACGGCTGACGGCAAAGGGGTCGCCGCGGTGGATGGTGGCTTCGTCGGCCGTGGCACGTATGAGGCTGTCGGCCTCGGCAGGGAAGTCGAAATAGCCTATGCTGTCGAGCGTATAGAGCCGGCCGGGTCGTACGTCGTAGGCTATCTTGGCCGTCTTGGGATTCTTCTGCTGGATGACCTCGTAGTCGACCTGTCCGTTGAAGTAGCCGTGGTTGCGCAGTACGCCCTGTGCCACCTGGGCGCGCAGTTCGGGGTTGACCCACGACATGAGTACGGGCTGCTTGCCGAAGGTCTTCGTCATCCACTGTGCAAACTTGGTGTCGCGGTCGTGGTAGTGGTTCCAAATGGAGACGCCCATGGAGAACGGCATGCGGTAGTAGCTGCTGCCGAGGATGGCGCCGTTGGGTGCTGTGGCCAGTGCGGCCTCGACTTCCTCCTGTGTCAGGACGAAGTTCTTGGCTGCGACGTCGGACGTGTGGCTGATGCTGTCGTCCTGTGCGTGCTGGCTGTAGGTAATCTTCTTCAGTCCGGTAAAGAGCTGGTCGTCCTCGGGAATGTTCTTCGTCATGGAGCAGGAGACCAGGAGGAGGGCTGATGTCAGAAGGATGATGTATGATATTCTATATCGTGTCATGGGCGTTGGGTCTTTAGGGTGTCGGTACTGACGCTGTCGCGCGGGGCGGGGGCGTTGTCGGAGGAACCGGCATCACGCGGACGCATGGGAATCTGCGTCTGGGTGTCCTTGAAGCGGAAGATGTCCCAGAAGCTTTGAAGCGAACGGCGCCACGTGAAGCCGCCGCCGTATTTCTGGGTATAGCCGTCGAGCCAGTCGTAGCTGTTGTTCTCGTAGAACAGCGTGACGAACTTGTTGGCGGTCTGGTCGAGGCGGTATTCCAGCGTCACATTGTCGAAGAACGAATTGTTGCGCTGTTGCAGCTCGGCACCTGTCGACACCACGCCTCCGATGGAGATCTTCAGGCGGTTGTTCATGAAGCGCTTGGCGAACTTGAACGAATAGTCGGTGTGCATTCTGCCCGTCGCGTCGGTCGAATTGTCAACACCCATCGAGAGGTCCAGCGTGCGCAGGGCATTGCCGGTGATGCTGTTGATTTCGCTGTTGAGGAACGAGCTCAGCGCGGAGTTCATGGAGAAGGCACTGGTGTTGCCGTCGGCCAGATACATGCCTGTGGTGAGCATGGTCACTGCCAGCTTGCCGCGTTGTTCGCGACCCATGGCCTGCAACTCGCTGTGAATCACCATGTCTTCAGGTGCGTCGAGCGTAAATTCCACGCCCATGTTGTCCAGCGTCTGGGTAATCTTCACGCCGCAGTCGAAGAGCACGCTGCGCCCAGCACCGCTTGTCCCCGAAACGCCGGCCTTGGTGCGCTCCGTGGCCGTGATGTTCAGCGTGGGGTTCATCGGGTCGCCCGTAAATTCGATGTACGAGCCGTCCTGAATGGTGAACGTCTTCAGCGGAATGATGGGCAGCGAGTATTTCATCTCGCCGTTCGACAGCGTATAGCGTCCGCGCAGCACGAGGTTGTCGGCAGGGCTGTATTGCATGCGCAGCGTGCCGCCGCCCATCAGGTCGATGTAGTTCGAGTGGTCGGTGTTCAGGTAGGCCATGACGTGGGCGCCTTTCGACACGTCGATGGTCATATCCATCTGGAAACCTGTCAGCTCAGGACGTGTCACCACAGTCTGCGTGGTGTCGCTGAAATCGGTGAATTTCACCAGCTCGTTCAGTTGGTTGTCCGTCGTCAGCGGGGTGTCGCGCAGCACGTAGCTCATGTCCGTCGAACCGAGCACGTCGAGCCGGCCGCGCATCGACAGGTTGTCTATCGGACCGTTCATGCGCGCAAACATATTGACGAAGACCTTGCCGTAAGCAATGCTTTGGGGGTTCTCCTCGGCACCGATGATCTGGTAGTCGCGGGCCTGCATCCTCAGGTTCACCATCATCTGTGAGGGGTTGCTGAAGTCGATGTCGCCCTGGATGTTCAGCGGGTTGTTGTTGTAGGCGTAGACGGTGAAGTTCTCGAGCAGCAGTTTCGAATCGACGATACGCACAGGGTCGTTGTCGAAGCGCAGCTTCACACCGTACGGAATGCTCTCGACGTACGACGAGTCCAGATAGATTTCACCATCAACCTTCGGCGCGTCCAGTGTGCCCTTGATGGCCAGCTCGCCTTCGCCGTAGCCGAGGAATCCGAACAGCTGGTCGGGAATGAAACCGTTGACCATCGACAGCGGCAGGCGGTTGAGTTGCAGGCGGGCGTCGATGCGGCCGTTGTCATTGTAATAATAGGTTCCCGTGAGCAGTCCTATCTCGTTGTCGTCCTTCATCAGTCGTGCCTCTATGGCGTGGGCGTCGTCCTCCTTCTGCAGATACATCAGCTCGGTGCTCACATTGCCGATGGGACTGTGTTCGTAGGTCATGTCGCGTACGGACATGTCGCTGACCATCGAGAGGTGGCCGCCAGCATCCTGGATGACGTGGTAGTCGCCATTGAGAATGCCGGTCATCTGGGGCAGGTAGTAGGGCAGCACGCTGGTGACTTCGCCCAGGTTCAGCTTGTTCAGGCTGATGGTGATGTCCTGCTGTGTCGTGGGGTCGCTGTCATCGGAATAGATCTTCACACCTGTGCCGTCGTCGGCAATGAGGTCTATCTTCGTCTGCACCTTGTGACCGCGCGTCAGCAGCACGAAATTGTCGGGGTTGAGGTTGAATTCCTTGTAACCGATTGTCGGACGCTCAGGCATCAGGTGCAGGTTGATGCCCGAGTCAACCATTTCGGCCTTGGCTCCCAGACGGATACCCAGGCGGTCGTTGACGTCGTAGTAGCGTACACCGAAGGTAGCTCCGCGCTCCTGTATCAGTCCGTCGACGAGGGTGTTGAAGACAAACCGCGGGTTTTTCTTGTTGTTGCGCACCTGACCTTGGAACGACAGGTGGTTCTTGCGTTGTACGAGACTGAAATTGATGGTGTCGAGCAGCATGTCGCCCGTCGTCAGCGAATGGACAAAGCCCTTGCCGTTGATGCCTGTCTCGGGCGATGTGTCCATGTCGAACTGCAATTGCTTGAAGTCGATGTCCAGACTGCTGCTCAGGAAAGTGACGATGGGATTCTCCTGCTTGCTCTCGACGTGGAGCTTCATGACGGGAAGCAGGCGGCGGATGGCGGGCTGGTCGATGATGCGCTGGTTGTACTGCTCAGCGACGGAATCGCTGAGCACGGTGAGGCGTTGCAGGAGGCGTTCGTAGTCGCCGCTGGCATCGGCCTTGACGATGAAGTCGCCGCTCTGTGCACGCAGATAGGTGGTATCGGGGCGGGTCTTGATGAGCAGTCCGATGTCGCCAGGGCGGTAGGTCTTGCTGGAGTCGCGCAGCGTCAGGTCGTTGAACAGTCCGCTGGCGCTATGGGTCAGCTTCAGGTCGGAGTCCAGGTCGACATGTCCGCAGAATCCGATGCTCAACGGATTGGCCGTCAGCCCCATGGCGTAGAGGTCCAGGCGGTTGAGGTCTGCCGTCACCGTGCCATCAACCTGGTTCTTCTTCATCAGGGCGTCGACGGTCACGAGACCGTTCATCAGCTTGTTGTCGCTATGGATGTCGGCATGGGCGCGACCGTCCTTGATGTCGGCTTGTGCCGTCATGTTGTCGAGGTTCCAGTGGCCGTAACCCAGGTGTTGTATCTTTGCATCGGCGTGCAGTATGGTGCGGGACGAGAACACGTCCGTGCCCTGACCTTTGGCCGCGATGTCGGCGGTGACGGTGTAGAACGAGTCGCGCGGCATGAAGTGGTGCAGGTTCAGACGGTCGATGTGGGCGGTGACGTCGTAGCGCATCACGTCGGTATTGACGCGGCCCTTGGCCTTCACCGTACCACCGCCTTCGCGGAGGGTCACGTCGGCGTCATAGTCGGCACCGTCGGCTCTGAGGTGGCCGTTGGCACTCATGCCGTTGGGGATGCGGTAGTTACGCTGTACGTCGCGGGGCAGGGCAGCCATGACGAAGCTGAGGTTCTGCGTCTGAGCCTCGAAGTCGACGTCGGCTCTGAGGCGTTTCATGTCGGTCATGTTCGCCACGAAACCTGTGGCTTTGGCAGCCAGTGCGGTGGGCAGCGACACGTCGAGGTCGGTGAATTCCATGTATTCCATGTTACCCTTCACCTGACTCTTCACGCTCAGCGGGTACTGCGGCCACCGCTCCTGCATGGGGCGGGGGAGCGACGAGAGGAAGGGCATCAGGTCGTTGCGCGCCAACTGGGCATCCATGGTGAGTTGCATGTTCCCCGGATTCAGCGAATCCGTCAGCGACAGGGGCATGTCGAGGCCGACGATGAGGTCGCTGTCGGCAGTCTTCAGTTGCAGGTGAGGGGCCTTGATGCTGTCGTTCTCCATCCGCAGCGGACCCGTGTGGAGGCTCAGCTGGGGCATGTCGATATCGTTGTAGCGCAGGGCACCGTCGTTCCAGTCGATGCTGCCCACGCTGTAGACGGGCTTTCCTAAGTCGGCAACGACTTCGCGTACTTTCAGGTCGCCCATGCGCGTGTAGATGTTGGTGGAATCGTCCGCCAAGCGTAGTGTCAGGTCGCTGCGGCTGATGGTCAGGCTGTCCGCATAAATCTTCCATAGGGTTGGCGTGGTCGTCGTGTCCTCGGGTACCGAGTCGCGCAGCTGTATGTCCAGGTGGGCATCCTCCAGTTGCGCACCGTTGACCTCCACCGTCTGCTTGTCGAGGTCGATGCCCTTGCTGGTAAGTGCGAGGCGGTTGAAGCGGCCCTTTACGAGTGCTGCTTCCACGAAGCCGTTGGTGTTTAGTCGGGTGTTGGTCACCTCCAGTTCGTTGATGACGACGCGCTTTTTCAGCAGCGGCCACAGTTCCACGTCGGCCACCATGTGCTCTACGTCGGCAATGGTGTCGCCCTCGTGTATCATCTTGAAGTCGTCGATGGCCAAATCCAGCGGGAAGGCGAGGTTCACATGGCCCACGCTGATTTGCATGCCGGTTTTCTCCGACACGATTTCAGCCACTTTGTCGACGGCCCAGTTCTGGACGGGTGGCAGATAGAGCAATGCCGTCAGCACTACGAACAGTACCAACGGACTCAGCAAAATGCCTAATATCCACCACAACGCCTTCTTCATTTAACTTTCAACTCTCAACTTTCAACTTTCAACTCTTAATTTTCTCCCAGATTCCTGTGAGTGGGGCTTCGACGACGATATGTTCCTTCGAAACGGGATGAATGAACTCCATCCGACGGGAAAGCAACGAGATGCTGCCGTCGGGATTGCTACGCTTGGCGCCGTATTTCAGGTCGCCCTTGATGGGACAGCCCATCGCTGCCAACTGACAACGAATCTGGTGGTGGCGCCCCGTCAGCAGGTTCACTTCCAAGAGCGTGTAGCGGTCGGTATGACCTGCCACGCGGTATTTCAGGATGGCCTTCTTCGACCCGGGAACTTCGTGGTCGTAGGCGTACGACTTGTTCTGCTTCTCGTTGCGCATCAGCCAATGTTCCAGCGTATGCCATTCCCCATCATCTTCCACCTGGCATCTGCCATCTTCCATCTTACTTACCAGCGCCCAATAGGTCTTGTGTACCTCGCCGTCGCGAAACATCGTGTTCAGGCGCGCCAAGGCCTTCGACGTCCGCGCAAACATCACCAATCCCGCCACAGGACGGTCCAGACGGTGGACAACACCCAGGAATACCGCACCGGGTTTCTGGTACTTCTCCTTGATGTACGCCTTCACCGTTTCCGACAGCGGGGTGTCGCCGGTCTTGTCGCCCTGCACGATTTCACCGCTCTCCTTTGCGACGATAATCACGTGGTTATCTTCGTAAACTACCTGCATAAATACTGACTATGCGTCGGCGAAGAGTTTGCCGTCGTCGAGGGTGATTTGTAGTTTGGTGTATTCCGAGTGGAAATCATTTTGCAGACGATCGAGGTAGCGGGCGCTTTCCCATTTGCACATAGGGAGATCGTGGAGCAGGTAGTTGCCGCAGGACTCGGGCTCGGTGGCGGGAACGTGGTCCTGAGTGAGTATCCACTGGAGGCACTCGATGGTGAGCTGTCGCATGTCCTCAACGGTGTAGGTGCCAGTCATGACGATGTACATGCCAGTCAGGCAGCCCATTGGACCTACATAGACGACGTCGTCCTTGACGCGGCTGTTGCGAAACCACGTGGCCATCAGGTGCTCCAAGCTGTGCATGGCTGCCGGGGCAACGGCGGGCTCGTGGTTGGGCTCGGTGATGCGCAGGTCGAACGTCGTAAACCCTTTGTCCTCACGCGACACGTAGATGCCGGGTTTGAGGTGGGTGTGGTCGATAGTGAAACTATGAATAACTTCCATAATTATATTTTTTTTTGCAAGGACTACAGGACTTTAGGACTTTTTTTCTGTTATATCATGCGCAGAATAGTCGTTTAGTCCTGTAGTCCTTGCTAAATTAATATTAGAGGGACTCGACGAAAGTCTTGGTGACTTGGAAGGAGTGGTCGGCGATAGTGTCCCAGAAGTTGTGATACTGCGAGGCATCGGTGTCGCGTAGGGGAATATCGCTGATGACGCGGAAGGATATGAACGGCACCTGATTCAGATAACACGTCTGGGCAATGGCGCACGACTCCATGTCGACAGCCTTTGCCTCGGGGAAGTGACCAATGATTTCGCGCATCTTGTCCTTTGTGTCGACAAACCAGTCGCCGGTGACAATCAGTCCCGGGTGAAGGCTGATGTCTGACGGATGAAGGCTGAGCGCCTTGTCGAGCAGATAAGGGTCGGTCTTGAAACGGACGGGACATCCTTGCACCTGACCATAGACGGTGGTGTCATCAATGGCACGACCGCAGTAAACGTCATGGTAACACAGCTCGGTGCTGACAATGACGTCCTGAATGTTGATGTCGCCATTACCTCCGGCGCAACCGCTGGAGATGATGTAATCAGGGTGAAACTCGTTAATCATACGCTGGGCGCCGAGTGCGGCATTGACCTTGCCGATGCCACACTTTTGAACAAGGACTTCGGAAGCGGGAAAGAGCTGCTGAAGTTGGCGCAACTCCTTGTCCATAGCTACAATAATACCAATTTTCTTCATATTTCTGTGATTTATGCCTGCAAAAATACAACTTTTTCCGCAAAAATGATTATCTTTGCACGCAAAATTGAAAAAAAAGTAATCATAAAGGTAAAAGTTCAATGTTTAGAGTTCAAAGTTTGAAGCAGTGGCTGCCCGATATTGTGGCGGTAGTACTTTTTGCAGTGATATCGTTTGCCTACTTCTTCCCTGCCGATTTCGAGGGACGAATTTTGTACAGGCACGACTCGTCGGCCAGTCGCGGCGCGGGACAAGAAGCATCGGAATATTATCAGCGGACGGGTGAGCGGTCGCGGTGGACGAACGCATTGTTCGGAGGAATGCCGACATATCAGATTGCTCCGTCGTACAAGAGTACAGAGCTGTTGCAGCAGGCTGAGAAAGCTTACCACCTGTGGCTTCCGGAGAATGTGTGGTTTGTGTTTGCCTATTTGCTGGGATTCTATATCCTGCTGCGTGCCTTCGATTTCCGTTGGTATCTGGCTATGCTGGGCGGTATCATCTGGGCTTTCTCAAGCTATTTCTTCATCATCATAGCCGCAGGACACATCTGGAAGGTGATAGCACTGGCCTATCTGCCTCCGATGATTGCGGGTATCGTGCTGGCCTATCGAGGGAAATACCTGTGTGGACTGATAGTGACTGCACTGTTTGGCGCATTGGAAATATCGGCCAACCACGTGCAGATGACGTATTACTACCTGTTTATAGTCTTGGGGATGGTCGTTGCGTTCGTCATTGACGGACTGCTCAAAAAACAATACAATCACCTGCTGAAAGCAACAGGAGCCTGTCTTGTGGCGGGCGCAATCGCTGTCTCACTGAACTTGTCGAACCTGTATCATACGTGGTCGTACGGCCAGGAGTCGATGCGTGGCAAGAGTGAACTGGTGAAGCAAAATTCTGCCAATCAGACATCGAGCGGACTGGAGCGTGACTATATCACTCAGTGGAGTTACGGAATAGACGAGACGTGGACGTTGCTGGTACCCAATACGAAGGGTGGTGCTTCGGTACCCATGGTGCGCAACAAGACGGCCATGAAGAAGGCTGCACCTGAATATGAGGGCATCTATCAGCAGATAGGTCAATACTGGGGCGAGCAGCCGATGACGATGGGACCGGTGTATGTCGGTGCTTTTGTGATGATGCTGTTCATCTTAGGATTGTTCATTGTGAAGGGTCCGATGAAGTGGGCGCTGCTGGTGGTGACTATCCTATCGATATTGTTGTCGTGGGGTAGGAACTTCATGCCGTTCACCGACTTCTTCATTGACTATATACCGATGTATGCGAAGTTCAGGACGGTATCGTCGATATTGGTTATTGCCGAATTCACTATTCCATTGCTGGCAATGCTGGCCTTGAAGAAAATAGTGGAAGAGCCGCAACTGTTGAAATCGCAAGCCCCTTGGCTGTACACGTCGTTTGCGCTGACAGCCGGAATGGCGCTGCTGTTTGCGCTGGCACCGAAAATGTTCTTTAGCGACTTTATCAGTAGCAGCGAGGCACAGGCTTTGAGCCAGATTCCGGCAGAGCAGTTGAAGCCATTGGTGAAGAACCTGACGGATATGCGTATCGCTGTGTTTACGGCAGACTGCTGGCGTTCGTTCTGGATTATCGTCATCGGCACGGCCATGCTGTTGCTTTATAAATATAATAAGGTACGCAAGGAACTGATGGTGGGTGTACTGACTGTATTGTGTCTGGTGGACATGTGGCAGGTAAACAAGCGCTACCTGAACGACGAAATGTTTGTGTCGAAGACGATGCGTGAGGCTCCAATCGAGAAGTCGGACGCTATTGACCACATCCTGCAGGACAAGTCGCTGGACTACCGCGTGTTGAACCTGTCGACATCGACCTTCAACGAGAATGAGACATCGTTCTACCTGAAGAGTATCGGTGGCTACCATGCTGCAAAACTGCGCCGCTATCAGGAACTGGTAGACGCCTATATCGACAAAGAAATCAATGGCGTGTATCGCGCTGTGGCTGGTGCTGCGGGCGATATGACTCAGGTGAATGGCGACAGCATCTATCCCGTGCTGAACATGCTGAACACGAAATACTTCATCCTGCCGTTGCAGGGTGGACAGACTGTGCCGCTGGAGAATCCCTATACGTACGGCAATGCGTGGTTTGTGGACAAAGTGAACTATGTAGACAATGCCAACGAGGAGTTGGCGATGACGGGAAAACTGGCGCTGCGCCATGAAGCTGTGGCCGACAAGAAGTTCCGCGAACAATTGGGCGACGGTGTCGTGCAGGATACGTTGAGTCTGGTGACCATCAAAGCCTATGAGCCCAACCAGTTGACTTACGAGGTCAATTCGGACAAGGGCGGTGTCGTGGTATTCTCAGAGATTTACTATCCTGGTTGGACGGCTACTGTGGACGGCGAAGAAACGGAGCTTGGCCGTGTGGACTATGTGCTGCGCGCGCTGAAGGTGAAGCCCGGCAAGCATGAGGTGGTGTTGAGCTTCTTCCCGAAGAGTATCGATCGTACGGAGACGGCTGCATACTCGGCTTATGTTGTATTGTTGCTGATTATCGCTTACCTCGGATGGAGAATCGTTCGTAGGCGTGATAACCAGACTGAGCAAGCACAGCAAGACAAATAAATATGATCAAGAAACTATTGTCATTGCCGCCCAATGTGGTGGATAGTTTCCATGAAGTGACCGGTTTGTCGCGTGATGAATACTTCTGCACCTGTGATCCTATCGGCCATCGGTTAGGGTCGGGTGGAGGTACTACGTGGTTGCTGCAGCAGGCCGAAGAGTGGTTGCAGGGCGAGCGTTGCATCATCCTGCATGCTGGAGGACAGAGCAAGCGGTTGCCGTCGTATGCTGTCAGTGGCAAAGTTTTGACGCCCATTCCCGTATTTCGCTGGGAGCGCGGTCAGCGCCTGTCGCAAACATTGATGGATTTGCAGTTGCCGCTGTATGAGCGGATGATGGAACAGGCGCCGCGTTCGCTGACGACCATGATTGTCAGCGGCGACGTGTATATCCGTGCTGCCGAGCGCATCGGTGAAATCCCCGAGGCCGATGTGGTGTGTTACGGCTTGTGGCTTGACGCCTCTATTGCCAAGAATCATGGGGTGTTCGTGAGCGACCGTCGTACGCCGAACGTCCTGAAGCAGATGTTGCAAAAGCCTTCGACGGAGACGTTGATGGACTTGCTGAAGGACCACTTTTACCTGACGGATATCGGCATCTGGATGCTGAGCGACAGGGCGGTGCGGCTGTTGAAGAAGCGTAGCACCGCGGCCAGCGGTTCCCCCACTGGCATAAATCTACGTGAATACGACCTGTATTCGGAATTCGGTTGTGCGTTGGGGACCAATCCTACCATTGACGACCCGGAACTGAAGACGCTGACGGTGGCTGTTGTGCCGTTGCCAGGCGGTGAGTTCTATCATTTCGGCACGTCGCGTGAGATGATCAGCTCGACGGTGGCCATTCAGAATATCGTGAACGACCAGCGTGACATCATGCACAACGACCGCAAACCGCATCCAAGCATTTTTACGCAAAATACCATTACGCATTATCGGTTTACGGAAGAAAACTATAACATCTGGATTGAGAACAGCTTCGTGGGACCGCAATGGACACTGACGCACGACAATGTGGTGACGGGTGTGCCTGAAAACGATTGGGAAATTACGCTGGAACCTGGTGAATGTATTGATGTTGTGCCTGTGGGAGAGACGGATTACGAGGTGCGCCGCTATCGGATTGATGAGGCTGTAAACAGCAATGAACTGGCGGAGAGGGCTAATCTGCGACGGTTGTTTGCGCAACGTCGGAAGTTCCGCGGTGAGAACTGGCCTGCAATGGCAAAAAACTGGCAGCATAGCGTATTTTACCAACTGAATTTGGATGATGCGGCGCGGGAGTTCGAGAAGATGCAGATTCCCTTGCCGGAGCCCGTTTCGACTGATGCTCCCTTGTTGACGCGTATCCATGATGCTATGTTCCGTGGTGACAGCAACGGGGCCTTCTCGTTGTTACGGGAAGGACTTACGGTAAGTGCACTGGCCGTGAAACAGCAACCACGGTTGTCGGTATATCACGATCAAATAGTTTGGGGCCGTTCGCCAGTACGCATCGATTTGGCAGGCGGATGGACCGATACGCCGCCATACTGTCTGATGGAGGGCGGTTCGGTGGTGAATATCGCTATAGAACTGAACGGACAGCCTCCGTTGCAAGCTTATGTAAAACCCTGTCAGACACCGCACATTGTACTGCGAAGCATTGACCTGGGTGCGATGGAGGTGGTAGAAACCTACGAACAGCTGGCAGCATATAATAAGGTGGGGTCACCTTTCTCCATTCCCAAGGCATCGCTGGTGTTGGCGGGTTTCCAGCCAGGATTCTCGCAACAGACGTATACCTCGTTGCGTGAACAGTTGGAGGCCTTTGGCAGCGGTATAGAACTGACATTACTTTCGGCCATTCCTGCAGGTAGCGGACTGGGTACGTCGAGCATCCTTGCGTCGACGGTGCAGGGTGCCGTCAGCGATTTCTGCGGACTGGGATGGGATAAGAACGAGATTGGCAAGCGCACGCTGGTTCTTGAGCAGTTGTTGACTACAGGCGGCGGATGGCAGGATCAGTTCGGTGGCGTCTTAGGTGGTGTGAAACTGCTGGAGACGCAACGCGGTTTCGACCAGAATCCGCTAGTGCGGTGGCTGCCCGACGACCTCTACACCCAGCCTGAATACCAGCAATGTCACCTGTTGTATTATACAGGTGTGACGCGTACGGCCAAGAAAATATTAGCAGAGATTGTGCGTCGAATGTTCCTGAATCATGGTGGCGAACTGCGTCAGTTGCGGGCTATGAAGGCTCACGCCCAGGATATGTACGAAGCCCTGCAGCGTCAGGATTTCCAGCGTATGGGACTGCTCATCCGTAAGACGTGGGAGCAGAATCAGCTGATAGACAGCGGTACGAATCCTGATAGTGTGCGCCAGATTACCAACCTCATTGACGACCTGTGCTTGGGCTATAAGTTGCCTGGTGCCGGTGGCGGCGGCTATCTCTATATGGTGGCGAAAGATCCTGAGGCAGCAGGACGTATCAAGCAGATACTGACGGCAGCACAACCGAATGCCAATGCACGTTTCGTGGATATGACGTTGTCGAAGAAGGGCCTGCAGGTGTCAAGGAGTTAAGAGGTAGGAAGTAGGATGCAAGATGGAATTTAGGACGATTGTTGATGTAGCGAAGCCGGACTTCCGTATTGAACCTTGCGAAGAACTGCTCTTTGTGGGGTCGTGCTTTGCAGACTCTATCGGACAAAGGTTCCGCGAAGAGGGTTTCCCCGTGACGGTTAATCCTTATGGGACAATGTATAATCCTGCTTCCGTGCTGCATACCCTCATGCGTTGCGAGGTATCCCCCCGCATCGCTTTCCTGACATTAGGCACCAATCATGTTTACAGATTGAAGGAAACGGGCGAAATCGTGGACAACTGCGAGAAACGTCCGCAAGCGCTCTTTCAGGAAGAGGAGCTTTCCGTCGATGCCTGTGCCGACTTTCTGCAACAGGCTGTTGAGGTGCTTCGTAAGCGTCGTCCGGATGTCCGCGTGGTGATGACAGTTAGCCCCATTCGTTATCGGAAGTATGGTTACCACGAAAGCCAGATGTCGAAATCTACGTTGCTGCTGGCGATAGAGAAGGTGATTGCCAGCGATGGAATCGCAGGGCACTGTGCTTATTTTCCTGCCTACGAAATCGTGATGGATGAATTACGCGACTACCGATTCTATGCTGCGGATATGCTACACCCTTCTGCCCAGGCAGTAGAATATATCTGGGAACGACTGGTGGAAACCTATTTCTCGCCTGAGGCCAAGGCGTTTCTCGACGAGTGGCGACCCTTGAAACAAGCGTTAGGACACAAGCCCTTTAACCCTGATTCGGAAGAATATCGCGCATTAATGGATAAAACTATGTTAAAAGTAGCGGAATTACGAAAAAAATACAGTACTTTTGCACTATGAATTACACAATAGAAAAGATTACTACGCTCATTGGAGCACGTCGCATAGGCACAGCCGATGCATTTATAGGGTGGTTGCTCACTGACAGCCGCTCGCTTTGTTTTCCTGAGGAGACACTGTTCTTTGCGTTAAAAACCCAACGTAACGACGGACATCATTATATTGCCGATCTCTATCGTCGAGACGTGCGCAACTTCGTTGTCAGCGATTTACCTGCTGACATACCGTCTGACGCCAATTTCCTGGTCGTTCCCTCTCCCCTTGAAGCCCTGCAGCGACTGGCTGAGCGCCATCGTGATGAGTTCGATATCCCCGTGGTGGGTATTACGGGTTCAAACGGCAAGACGATGGTCAAGGAGTGGCTCTATCAGGTGTTGTCGCCCGATCACCGCGTGACGCGTTCGCCCAAGAGTTTCAATTCGCAGATTGGTGTGCCGTTGTCCGTTTGGTTGCTGAACGAACAAACGGAGATAGGACTGTTTGAGGCAGGCATCAGTCAGTCTGGGGAGATGCCAGCTTTGGCAGATATCATCCAACCGACGATTGGCGTGCTGACGTCTATCGGTGCACCGCATCAGGAGAACTTCCGCTCGTTGGAGGAGAAATGTATGGAGAAACTGCAGTTGTTCTACGATGCCCAGGTGATTATTTATAATGCCGACGACGATTTGGTGAGCCGCTGTATCCGCCGTTCCAATTTCAAGGGCAAACGCATCGGCTGGCGACGCGACGAATTGTTGCCGATGTACCAGTTGCCTTTCATTGATGAGGCTTCGGTGGAGTGTTCGTTGGCTGTTGCTGCCACAGCACTTTATTTGGGTGTTACTCCCGAGCAACTCAGCGAGCGTATGGCCCGTCTCGAACCTGTGGCCATGCGACTGGAGGTGAAGGAAGGTCAGCACGGATGTATCCTCATCAATGACTCGTATAATTCCGATATCAATTCGCTCAATATCGCCCTCGACTTTATGGCACGTCGTGAGGAAAGCCAGCGTACGCTGATTCTTAGCGACATTTATCAGAGCGGCATGAGCGACTACGACCTTTACAGCAAGGTCAATAGTCTTTGTATTGAGCGTGGCGTCCAGCATCTGATTGCCATCGGTCCACGCATCAACGCCCAACGAAACCTGTTTACGCTGAAGGAGCAGCATTTCTTCGAGCGTACGGGGAAGTTCCTGCGTAGCGATGTTTTCCGACAGCTGCACGATGCTGTGATTTTGATTAAGGGAGCGCGCGACTTCGGCTTCGATCGTATTACGGAACAACTGGAGCAGAAGGTACACGAGACCATCCTTGAGGTGAATCTCAATGCCGTGGTCGATAACCTCAATTACTACCGTTCGTTCCTGAAACCCGAGACCAAGCTTGTCTGCATGGTCAAGGCCGATGCTTACGGAGCCGGCGCCGTAGAGGTGGCCAAGACCCTTCAGGATCATCGTGTCGATTACCTCGCTGTCGCTGTAGCCGACGAGGGTGTTACCCTGCGCCGCAACGGTATCACGCAGAACATCATGATTATGAATCCCGAGATGACGGCCTTCAAGACGATGTTCGACTATGACCTCGAACCAGAGGTATATTCGTTCCGACTGATGGATGCCCTCATCCGTGCTGCTGAGCAACAAGGTATAAACGGGTGGCCTGTACACATTAAACTAGATACGGGAATGCACCGTTTGGGCTTTGATCCGGAGAAGGATATGGATGAACTCATTCGTCGGTTGAAGTCGCAGAACGCCATCATTCCGCGTTCGGTATTCTCACATTTCGTAGGTTCCGATAGTGATGACTTTGACCGTTTCTCGGCTGAACAGTTCCGTAAGTTCGATGAGGGTAGTAAGAAACTTCAGGCTGCTTTCAATCATAAGATTCTGCGTCACATGGATAATTCGGCCGCTATCGAGCATTTCCCCGAGCGACAGATGGATATGTGTCGATTAGGACTTGGACTCTATGGTGTCGATCCGCGCGACAATCGCATTCTTCATACAGTCAGCACCCTGAAAACTACTATCCTCCAACTGCGTCATGTGCCGAAGGAAGAAACGGTGGGCTATAGTCGCAAGGGTATCCTGACGCGTGACTCCGTCATTGCTGCCATTCCCATTGGCTATGCTGACGGACTGAATCGTCATTTGGGACGTGGCGCCTGCTATTGCCTTGTGAACGGACAGAAAGCTCCCTACGTAGGTAATATTTGTATGGATGTGGCCATGATTGACGTGACGGATATCGATTGCCAAGAAGGTGATATGGTCGAAATCTTTGGTGAGCATTTGCCCGTTACGGTGCTCTCGGATGTGCTCCAAACCATCCCCTACGAAGTACTCACCAGTGTCAGTTCCCGTGTTAAGAAAGTTTATTTCCAAGACTGACTATACTCAAGAAAACGTAATAATTTACGTTAAATGGTGTCAATGCGGGCCGTATTCGACAAATTATTTGTAAATTTGCAGCCGTGAGAAGAAAAACGCTCATATTCCTGCTGCTTTTTGCCATCGTGTTTGTGGTGGCAGAGGTGCCTACTATGCGCTTTCCTGTAGAAGGAGAGCGACGGGATACGACTATCACTGACAAGGTTGCCTTCGACTCTATGATAGAGGCTGCTGCCAGACGTGCTGTACAGTTTTCCGATTCCATAGAAAAAGTAAAAACTGCTACAGCAGCGCTCGATTCTGTCAGGGCTCACGATTCTTCCAAAGTTGGTCGTATGCAGCCTGATACTGCCGGCATGGACTCCCTGCGAAAGGCCATTTGGCTGCACAACAAGGTCATTGACGACTCTTTGCGTGCCGACTCCCTGAATCGTAGGCGCAAGAATGGTATTGATGCTCCTGTGCAGTATTCGGCAGAGGATTCGATGGTTTATATGGGTGACACCAAGTTGGCCTTCCTTTATGGTAAGTCGCACGTCATCTACGAGAACATGGATTTGCAGAGTGACCAGATAAGTATGTCGATGGATTCCAGTCTGGTGCATGCTACAGGTTCGCGCGACACCACGGGCAAGAAGTATGGAACCCCTGTATTCAAGATGGGTAGTGACACCTACGAGACCGATACGATGGCTTTCAACTTCAAGACGAAGAAGGGACTTATCAAGAATGTCTATACCCAACAGGACGATGGCTATATGACGTCGGAGGTGTCAAAGCGTGATGCTGACGGAAATATGTACCTCTATCACGGCCGCTATACGACCTGTGACCAGCCTCACCCCGACTTCTACATTGCCATGTCGCGAGCCAAGGTGCGACCGGGAAAGGATGTCGTCTTCGGACCGGCTTATCTCGTGGTAGCCGATGTTCCCCTGCCATTGGCCATTCCCTATGGTTTCTTCCCCTTTACCAAGGATTATTCGTCTGGATTCATTATGCCTACTTATGGCGATGAGACGTCACGAGGTTTCTATCTGCGCGATGGCGGTTATTATTTTGCCATCAGCGACAAGTGGGACTTGAAACTCATTGGTGAAATTTATACCAAAGGCTCTTGGGGTATTTCTGGAGCTTCCAACTATCGCAAGCGTTATCGCTATAGCGGTTCGTTCTATGCCAGCTATCAGAGCTCCGTGACAGGCGACAAGAATATGCCCGACTATTTGAAGGAAACCAGTTTCAAGATTCAGTGGTCACACCGCCAGGATGCCAAGGCCAATCCTTACAGCACCCTTTCAGCCAGTGTCAATTACGCCTCTCAGAGCTATGAACAGAATAACCTGACGTCGATGTATAATCCGCAGGCGTTGACGCAGTCTACGCGTACTTCGTCAGTCAGTTGGAGCACCAGTTTCTCGAGCATCGGCATGAGTCTCAGTTCTACGGCGAACCTCAACCAGAACATGCGCGACTCCATGATCTCCTTGACATTGCCCGACCTGAACATCAACATCTCGCGTTTCTACCCCTTCAAGCGAAAGAAGTCGGCAGGTGATGATCGTTGGTACGAGAAGATCTCGATGCAATATACAGGTCATCTGAGCAACAGTATCGAAACCAAAGAAGACAAACTGTTGAAGTCGAGCCTCACGAAGGATTGGCGTAATGGTATGGAGCATCGAATCCAGACTGCTGCCAGCTTTACACTATTCGGATACCTGAACCTGAATCCCTCGTTCAACTTCAACGACAAGATGCTTACCCGAAAGTATATGCGCTCTTGGGATACTGAGAATCAGAAGGAAGTCGTCGACACGGTGCAGGGCTTTTATAATATGTACGATTGGGACCTGAGTCTCTCGGCATCTACAAAGCTTTACGGATTCTACATCCCTAACCGCAAGATTTTCGGTAATAAGATAGACCGTATCCGCCACGTCCTCACACCATCGGTCAGCTTCAGTTATGCGCCCAGTTTTGGATCTGCACGTTATGGCTATTACGAAACCTATCTGAAGACGGATGCTCAGGGCAACACGTCTTTGGTGGAGTATTCGCCTTATACTGGTACGATGTTCTCTCCTCCCAGCAAAGATATGCGAGGTTCTTTGTCGATGTCTATCTCGAATAATATCGAGATGAAGTATCGTAATAAAGAAGACTCGCTGGTGAAGGTGAGCCTGATTGACGAATTGAGCGCCTCGATGTCGTACAACTTTGCTGCCAAGGAGAAGCCGTGGAGTGACCTGAGCACAACATTGCGACTGAAACTGACAAAGAGCTATACGTTCAACATGAGTGCTGTCTTCGCCACTTATGCCTGGGAGGCCGACTCAGTAGGTGCCAAACCCTATATCGGCAACCATACCGAGTATAGCAAGGGCCGTTTCGGACGTTTCCAGGGCATGTCTCAGAACATCGATTACAACCTCACCAACGAGAAAGTCAGCGACTTCTTCAAGTGGTTGCGTGGTGAGAAACGTGACAAGAAGAAAGGCAAGAAAGACGAGGAACAGGACGACGAGTACGACACAGGTCTTGATTCCAACATCGACGACCAAATGGAGTCAGGCAAGCATGGTGCTGAGAATAAAGGTGAAATGGCCGAGACCGACGAGGATGGCTACATGAAGTTCTCCATGCCTTGGTCCCTGCATTTCGGCTATGGTATCACCATGCGTGAGAACACCAGCGGTAAGTTCAATTACGACACGATGCGCTATCCCTATAGCTTCTCGCAGCACCTGAATGTTACCGGCAATATCCGCTTGTCAGAAGGCTGGAACATCTCGTTCTCGTCGGGGTACGACTTCGATAACCATAAGATTTCGATGACTACCGCCTCTTTGTCACGCGACCTGCATTGCTTCAATATGTCGTGTCAGGTGGTGCTGGCGCCTCACACCAGCTACAACTTCTCGTTCCGATGCAATGCTGCCACGCTTACCGATGCTTTGAAATACGATAAGCGCAGCAGTTATTCCAATGCCGTCCAGTGGTACTAAACGTTATACGCTGAATATGGCGTCGAGGGATTCCTGTTCGCCCACAATCCAGAGAATGTCGCCCTCTTCGAAGCGGCGGTTCGGATCCAGACGTGACAGGTTCTCCTTTCCTTCCTCCAGTCCGATGACCATACAGCTGTAGAGACTGCGGATGCCGCTGTCTTTCAGGTTCTTGCCGATGAAGGGACTGTCTTCGCCAATGACGAGCTGACGCAGTTTCATCTCGCGGTTCTCCAGGTCAAAGTCTTCGCCGATGACCTCGGTCTTGATGGCATTGGCAAATTTCGACACCTGTTCGTCGCTGCCGATGACCTGCAACCTGTCGCCAGGGAAGATGACGTAGTCGCCATCGGGAATGTTCAACCGGAAGTTGGCACGCAGGATACTGCTCACATGGACACCGTATTTACGCCCCAGATTCAGTTGCTTCAACGTACTGCCCATCCATTGTGAATTCATGGGAACACTGAAATCGGCTATGTGGATATCTCGGTCCAGCAGTCGGCCCTCGTACAACGGACGTTTCTTGCCGTGTACCTGTGCCTCGATGTCACGCGAACGCAGATTGAGCATGAAGAGTCGCTCCAGCTTGATGCTGCGTTGCTTGACCGTTCGCGATACGACCATCAGCGCTACGGCAATCAGTCCGATGGTGATGACGATGGCGTTGGTCAGATGGCTCAACCGGTGGCAGATGAAGAAGATGTATGTTACGGCAATAATCACGCGCACCAGGATGGTAAACAGCAGGGGCAGACGATTCTTGTTACTCTCCTCCCATAGTTGCCGCCACTCTTCCGAGCGGTTTTTCTTCATCACCATGGCGCGAAGGAATGGCGAAATCAACAGAATAGTCAGCAATCCTGTAATAATGTTTCCGTATATGCGCAGATTCTCGCCCGGCAGTAATTCGTGCATAAAGGGCAGGAAGAAGGTGAACATGACGGCAATGGTGGCTGACGTGAGGATGGCGTATACCAGCGTGTTGGTAATCATCTGTGTTATCAGTTGTTTCCACAGGCTCTTTTCCTTCGTTTCCGGTCGGCTCATGCTTTGTTTGTTCAGCAGCTTGATGATTCTCGACGGCAATCGATGCTCCAAATGGTTGTATGCCGGTGTTGCCAGACGAATCATGTAGGGCGTCAGGAAGGTCGTAATGACCGATACGGCCACGACGACAGGGTAGAGGAAGTCGCTGATGACGCCTAACGACAATCCCAGCGAGGCAATGATGAACGAGAATTCACCGATCTGTGCCATCGAGAATCCGCAGCGCATGGCCGACTTCAGACTCTCGCCACCGAGCATGAATGCGAACGAGCCCAATGTGCTCTGTCCGATGATGATGGTCAACACCAGCGCCAGGATGGGCAGTGCATAGTCGACAAGTATCTGCGGGTCTACCAACATACCTACCGATACGAAGAAGATGGCACCGAAGAGGTTTTTCACGGGTTCCACCAGCTTCTCGATGTGTTCGGCCTCGATGGTCTCAGCCAGGATGCTACCCATGATGAATGCTCCGAATGCCGACGAGAAACCCACCTTCGTCGAGAATACGGCCATGGCACAGCACAGTCCTAACGACACGATGAGCAGCACCTCGTCGTTCACCAGCCTACGAATCTTACGCAGAAAGGCCGGTATGGCAAAGATACCCACTACCAACCACAACACCAGGAAGAAACCTATCTTGACCACCGACTCCAGCATTTGTCCGCCGTCAGGGTTGTCGCCGGCGGCAATGGCGCTCAGCATCACCATCATGACGATAGCCAGGATATCCTCCAGAATCAGCACCGACATCACCAGCGAGGCAAACTGCTGCTGACGCAGTCCCAAGTCGTCGAACGCCTTGTAGATAATGGTCGTCGAACTCATGGCAAGCATTCCGCCCAAGAAAATGCAGTCCATCTTCGACCATCCGAACAGGTGGCCTACTATGACGCCCAGCATCGCCATGAAGAAAATGATGCTGCTTGTCGATATGATGGGCGAGGCACCCATCTTTAGGATTTTCTTGAACGAGAAGTCCAGTCCTAATGAGAACAACAGGAACATCACGCCGATGTCTGCCCATAGGTGGACGCTGGCGGTATCTACTACAGATGCCGTGTAGGGCATGTGCGGACTCACCAAGAATCCTGCCACGATATAGCCCAACACCAAGGGCTGTTTCAACTTCTTGAATATCAGGGTTACGATGCCTGCCGAAATCAGGATGTAGGCAAGGTCATTGATTAGTTCTGGAATTTCTGCCATGTTTTCTCAGTTATCTTCAAATCTTAAATATTCGGCTCGTCCCAGACTTTTGTCTGTGAACAAGATGTGGGAACCGTTTGATTACCAACTTTCAGCACGAAGTCGCCTTCTTCGAGTGTCCACTTGCCGTCGGCACCTACGAATGCCAGATTCTTGGCAGGCAGATGGAAGGTGACGGTCTTTACCTCTCCTGGCTCCAGCGAAATCTTCGTGAAGTCACGCAGCCGCTTGTTGTCGGGGACGATGTTTGCCACGAGGTCGCTCGAATAGAGCAATACCGCCTCCTTGCCAGCACGCGCTCCCGTGTTCTTCACGTCCACGCTCACGGTCAGGATATCCTCGGCGGTAAACGACTGCTTGTCAACCTTCAGGTTTGAATAGTCGAAGGTGGTATAGCTAAGTCCGTAGCCGAAAGGCCACTGCAACGAAACCTTGGCGTCGTAGTTGTAGGCACCTTCCATCGTACCCACTTCCTCACTCACCTTATAATCATAGGTGTTCAGTGAGTTGATCTCCTTGGGGTAAGTATAAGGCATCTTACCCGAGAAGTTGGTATCGCCTGCTAAGAGGTTGGCCAGTGCATCGCCACCGTAGTTGCCAGGGATGAGGATATCGACGATAGCCTTTGCCAGCGGTTCAATATCAGCAATCAAGCGCGGACGACCTTCATTGAGTACGAGGATGATAGGTTTGCCCGTCTTGGCCAGTTCCTTCACGAGGTTACGCTGGTTCTCAGAGAGCCAGAGATCTGTCAGGTTACCAGGTGTCTCTGTATAAGAGTTCTCGCCGATGGCAGCGATGATGATGTCAGCCTGAGCGGCAGCAGCCATAGCCTTGTCAATTGCTGGCGCATTCTCAACATAGTAGGCTGCCTCCTCGTTATAGGTCACGCCCTGTTCGAGGATGATGTTGTCCTTGCCATATTTGTTGCAAAGCGCCTCGTAGATTGTATTGTATTTCTCAGAGATGTGTTCTGCCTTCGAGCCCTGCCAAGTGTAGCTCCAGCCACCATGCAGACAACGCATCTGGTTGGCGTTAGGACCTGTCAACAGGATTTTTTTGCCCTTGGCGAGGGGCAGGATATTCCCCTCGTTCTTCAGAAGAACCATTGACTCTTCAGCAGCCAGGAGTGAAGCCTTGGCAAACTCGTCGCAGCCAAACTTCTCAAAGCCCTTGCCTCCTGTGTTTGGCTCATCGAAGAGGCCCAGGCGATACTTTGCACGAAGGATACGACGAACGGCATCGTCGATACGTTCCATCTTTACCTTGCCTTCGTTGACCAGCTCCTTCAGCAGGATGCAGAACTCCACGCTATAGGGATCCATCGACATGTCGATACCAGCATTGATGGCAATGCGAATGGCGTCTTTCTTGTCCTTAGCCACCTTCTCGCGCGAGTACAGATTATTAATGTCAGCCCAGTCGGTTACCAGGAATCCATCCCATGGCAGATCCTCCTTGAGCCACTTGGTAAGATACTCATAGCTTGCATGCAAG
>JAEEGL012205710.1_pt1 | contig 25103 bp, 21 predicted proteins | sample 9134231 | NCBI WGS metagenome assembly JAEEGL01 (sample SAMN16246548, study PRJNA631951) | gut metagenome | biome: gut microbiome; feature: rumen; material: fiber-attached | host: Bos | place: Iran: Karaj | collected 2018-10 | reverse complement strand
TGTCCGCGTACGGCATAAGGTAATCCGTGAGCATTTCGATATCCGCCTGATCGGGAGCGAAGTATTCGTTCACGTAATCGACTGCGCTCTGCATCGTGTAGAAGATGTGCTCGGTGCCGTTGTCGTTTACCTTGCACAGCCGTTTCGGGCTGTTTATAAGCTCCAGCTTCGTTTCCGCGTCGAGCGCAAGCGTTACGCTCCTGTTGTCGAAAACAGTTAAATTGCTTGTCGTCGAGCCGACTATCCGGCCCGCCCTCACTGCGAGATCGTAGTTTTCGTTGCCGGATTCGGTAACGGTGTAGGTCCCTCTTAAAAGACCTTTTATGCGTATATGCGCGCCGTCGCGCACGGTAATCTCGATCCTGCCGGGCGCGGAGCCGGACGCGGGCACGGCGTAAACGTAGGAATCGCCGGTGCCTTCCGCCGCGTAGGAGACGTGCTTAATACTGTCGGAAACCAGCGTGACCGTGAATTCGTTATCGGTGAACAGCCGGTTCGCGCCGCTTTGGGTGGTGTTGACGGTTTTGACTATCTGCAGGTCGTAGCCGCGTTCGGTATAGACCGCGTAAACGGTGGGAGAAACCGAAAGCAGCAGATCCTTCCAAACGGTCCCGTCGAAGCTGTACTGCAGTGTGGTGTTTGATACCCGGAACCGCAGTTCCAGCCCGTCCGCGACGTCGAGAAGCGAAAGATCGTCTATCCCTCCGGCGCCGACCGCGAGTTTGGTATAGGAAAGGTACCTTTCGAACACGCCCTCGTCGAGTATCGGGGGCATACGGAAGGCGTTGCCTTTCTGGCTTAAAGTCAAGCCGGAAAGCGGGATCTCGAAGCGTTCGTCCTGCTCCACCGTCTTGCCGTTCATGGATATCGGAGAATGGCTGTACGTCAGCGAGTCGCTTTCGCGGATGATGCCGTCCGTGCCGGGCAGACAGCCCTTGATATCGGTGAGCACGCCGCTTTCGTTTTCCAGAACGTAGCGTATCTTCGGCATTGTATAATAGATGTAGTAGATCTGGTCGCTTCCGAGCTCGCCGAGCGTATCGCCGTTTTCGTCTTTAAGTACGATCTCGTATATATTGCCGTTTGTTTGCTGATATGAGACCGAAACGATGCCGAGCTCCCTTACCGATACGGCTGCGTTATCCGCCCCGTTGCCGTAGAGCGCGGCGCCGAAGGCATAGATCGAAGCGTCGCCGTTGAAAACTCCCGCGGCTGGAAGCTTTGCCGTGAGCACGGCGCTTTCGCCCAGCGCGAGCGAGAAGCGGTAGTCGGCGGGATCGGCGCTGCGTCTGCCGTCCCTGCGTACGACGCCGCCGGTGACTCCGTCGTCCTCAACGAGCGCGACGTGAACTTCGACTTCTGTCGCCTTGTGAGTGTTGGTGAAGGTGACGTTGCGCACGTCGCCGAGCGCGCTCGAGGTATATTCGAATTCATACGAAGCAACGCCGTCGGCTTCGGTGGTAAACGCGTCGTTCGCCGTCTGCACTATACGCGCGGTCTGCGTGGATTCGACGGTAACTACTGTCAAAACGCGCACGTTGGCGGAAATATTATCCGCCGTCTCGGTCTCGGTCTTGCTGTAGAAGAGGATCGCCGAACGCGCTTCGCCGTTCTTAAGAGTATATTGCGTGTATTCCGGCATGGAGGGAACGAAAACGTCGTTTTCCGCCGTGTCGGTGGTTACGGTGGGTTCCCCGTCGTTCACCCATTCCCCGGCGATGAGCTTCTGATCGCGGACCGTAGTGGTGGTCGTGACGGTTTCTTTTACCGTGAGGTCGTAAGTGAACGATGTGTTCATCACGGCGGAGGTGCCCACCGTGGATTCATAGAACATAACTACGCAGGGCAGTTTTTCGAAATAGATCACGTACAACTGCGGATCGTAGCCGCAGTCGACGGGGTCCGCGCCGCCGGAGGTCCTGAACCGGAAGCCGCGCCAGGTGTTCTCGACAGTAAGGTACGGGCGGTCGGAATCGGAATCCGAGGACGAGGTTATAAGCACCATACCGGAAGCGTTAGTCGCTCCGGGGGCGCCTATGGCGAACGCGTAATAAGGAGTATCGGCGCTGCCGTACCACGCGAGCGGATCGGTGATCCCCGCGGCGGCGTCATAGCCGCCTATTCGCCCGTTCGTGCTGTTCGGCGCGGACGCGGAGACGGCTGCGTCTTCCAGCGCGCCGGAGGGCAGCATTTTTTTGTATACGACGGAAAGCTCTTTCAGTTCGTAGAAAACAAAGTATATTTCGTAGGGTTCTTCTATCGCGGAGCGTCTGCCGTCGGCGTATTCGGCATACAGATGCTTTTCGGACTGATCGTAATACGCCGAAACGATCTTTTCGGATTCGGAGATAAGCTGAATATCCGTGCCTATCTTATGCGCGGCGGCAAAAGCGAACGCGTAATCGGCGGGCGCGGGGATGTTTGTGAGATCGACCGGGTCGGCGGTGACAAGCAGCTTGTCCGCCGTCCAGCCGGACCTTTCGGAAAGCACGGCGGAAGAAGCGTCGATCGCGTGGACCGGGACCTCCACCGGGCCCGCCCAGCGGGCGTAAAGGTCGAGATCCGCCGTTACGGGGGAGGAAAAATCGTATGCCGGGCTGGTTTCGGTCTGTGCCGGGACCGGAGTTTCGGTCCAGAAATAGAACATCGTATCCGCAAGCGGAGAAACCGGTATCGCGGCGGGCTCCTCGACTGTGTTGCCGAAGTACACCTGAACGGAATATACGTCGTTTGCCGAGTCGTAGCCGCTTTCGGTCCAGGAGGCGCCGGGAACGCCGAGATGGAACCTCACCTCCGCCTTCCATACCGCGTAAAGCCGCAGCGGCTCTTTTCTGTCGACGCCGCAGTCGCCGCCGAGCTGATACAAAGTATCGCCGGGACGGTAGACGGGTTTTTCGCTCCACCCCGCGAGGGTATATACGACTCCGCCTTTCGCGCAGACGAAGCCAGAGCCGTCGCTGAGCCGTATCTTGGAGTTATTTACGAGCCCGGACACGGTCGCCGTGCCGTTTTCGCCGTCGCAGGTACCGGTAAGCGCGACGGGGTTGTTCATACTGTCGAACATATAGCCGAAGTCCACCGCGCCGGAGACCGTGCCGCCGTTTGCGTCGTAAATGACCGAAGCGGTGCCGACGCGGGCGTATACCGCGTCGAGATAGACTATATTCTTTCCGCTGACGTGTTCTGAGTCGTCCGCCTGCAGAGTGAACTGCTCGCCGGGCGTGAACAGACGCCCGCCGGTCCCGCGGACCTGCCAGCCGACAAAGGTATATCCGGCGGGCGCGGCGGCGGATTCGGAAACGACTATGCTTGCGTAATCGCAGAACGCGTTTTCGGAAACGGTTTCACCGGCGCCGCTTTCGAGCGCGCCCGCCCCCGCGTTGTAGGCGAGGTAATACACGCCCGTCTTCTTCCAGTGCAGACGCAGCGTGGTGTAATGCGTGGTGTGTTCGCCGAACTTGAACGGAGTTTCGGTCCCGTCGGGATTGACTTCGTACCATCCGATGTAGGTATACGTACCGGGAGAATACTCGAAAGTCTTGTTCTCGGTGTCTTCTTTAATGTCCTGCGAGTAGTAGGTGTATCTGTCTTTGCCGTTGTACGCGCGGTCGTGTTTAACGTAGAACCAGGTGCCGGAGCTGGATTCCACGAAATCGCGCGTGGTGTGCGTGTATTCGCCGATCGGTTCGCCTTCGTAGCTGGACCAGAACCAGGTGGAGCCGGTGCCGACGAGCTTGTGCGAATCGTCGTATTCATACAGCGCGCCGTAGTTCGGGTCTATCGTAACGATATACCATTCGGTCTGCCATCCTGCGTAGACCGTAAGGTCGCAGTCGGGCATCCGGTCGAGATCGAATTCCACGGTGCAGTCTTTATCGAGATACCATTTATCGAATTCATAGCCGATCCTGCCCGATTTGGGAGCCGCGGGTATCCTGCCGGATAAGTCGTCCCCGAATTTAAGCCCGGAGACGGCGACGGGAAGATCGTCGCTCCTGTCGTCGGCGGAATCGTCGAAGGTAAGCACGTATTCCGCGTCGGGGTCGGGAGTATAGTCGGCGTTTTTATCGTAATATACGTTGAGCACGGTCTCACCGCCGACATCGACGGTCTTCGCTCCGTCGCAGCGGGAATAGGTATATCCGGCGATGACTCTTTCCTTGAATTCGTTGGGAACCGAAACTTCGGCGCCCACCGCCGCGCGGAACGAGGCGCTTTCGACGAAGAGATAATCCCCCGCCTTGCCCGCCGGGTTCTGCCTGTAAACGGCGACGCGGTAATCGGCTTCGGTATTGTCCGCCCATTTCGCGTAAAGCGTGACGTCCGAACGGAGATAAAGCTTGCCGTCCGAAACGTACGCGCCGCCGTCGTCCGCGCCGACAAGCAGGTTGCCGTCGGGATCGGTGATGGCGCTGCCGTAGCTGACTTCATCGGACATGGTCCCGGCGTACCAGCCGAGGAACACTTTGCCTTTCATTGAAGTAACGGGCAGCGGCGAAGCTATATAATCGCCCTTGAAGCATTTTGCAGGAGAGACGTAATCCGCGCCGGAGCCGGCGGCGGCGGCGTAGTATGTCAGTCTGCGGACCTGCTTGAATATCGGGTAAAGGTGAGTTTCCCCGGAAACGGGTATGCAGCCGTTCTCGTCCGGGGTTATGACGTAGGAATTATGCACGGCGTCCTCGTAAACGCCGGGAGTCTTGACCTGTGTGAACGACCAGCCGAAGAACGCCATATTCTCGCCGCCGCGCTTGGAATAGGCGGCAGCGGCGTCGCTGATCCTGATGTCGGCGGAGGTCCCGCTTCCGGAGGAGATGACGCGGCGGACTATCGCGACCGGGAATGAATCCGTGTCCTCGTCGTACTGGTCGTGGAAATAAACGTATATGAAATCCGCGAACACCGCGTAGAGGTCTATCGCGCTGTCCTCGGTTATGACCGCGTTTTTGAAATCGTAAGGTTCGCTTTCCAGAACGATATCGCCGGTATCGGAATAGCTGCCCTGATACCATCCGGCAAACGCCTTGCCGCCGTAGGAAGTGAGGTTCGGGACAACGAGTTCGTCGGTGCTTTTGACTGTCTGCTTGAAGAAAACGTTTCCGTTGTCGTCGGTAAAGCCGTATTCGTTATAGCCGACGTCGCCCATAACGTAGAACGTGTAGGTGCAACGCGGCGCGGCGGGCACGCCGCCTTCGCCGACGAGAACGTAGACGGAGAAGCCGGAAGCTTCGAATTCAACGGCTCCGCCGTTTAACGAGGAATCCACAACGTCCGGGCGTTCGCCGTTCGCGCCGCAGAAATGGACGACGCGGAGGTATTCGAACGAACCGAGGTCGCTGTTGAGTATCTCTATACTGACGTTCACGCCGCGTTCGGGCTGATATTCGGTTCCGGTGACCGGATCGGAAAGGGTTATGTCGAAAACCCGGGCGATGCCGAAGCTGTTCGCGTTTTCGCCGAGTACGCTCGCGCTTTTGCTTATGTAATCGCCGTAGGAGAGCCCGCCTTCGTTTCCGGCGGAAAGGTCCTCCGCGGAGATGCCGTATTCATCGTAGACCGAGGTATCCTCTTTCTCTATCTCCTTCACGCCGAGCACGGCGTTCTCCGGGATGCCGGAGGCGTCGTTATAAGAGACGGTGATACGGTAGGTATTCCCGTCCGACGCTGAAAGAGTATAGGAGCGCGTCCCCGCCGAAGCGGCGAATTCGAGAATATTCCCGTAGCCCGCCGTGAGAACGCAGAAAATACATATTACAGAAAGCAATCGTCTTAGTTTAGTCATTGGATACATTTCCTCGCGTGAATACAGTTATGTTCGTTCTGCGGACGTTCGGTCCGCCGTGATCTTGAAAAATTATCTGTTGATTATCCTTACTTCGGGTGCGGGCCAGTCGCCGTAATGCGAAGCGACGAAATCGCCGCTTTCAAGGTCCGCGCCGAGCTGCCCGACGGTGATAAGCGCGTATCCGCCGCGGTAATACTGCACCAGCGCGCCGTCGTAAGCGGAAGCGGGCATACGGACCGCGGTGAGGTAGGCGTTGAATCCCGCGCTGTCGGCGTCGAACGGAACGATATCCTTTGCGCTGCCGGACGGAGCCGCGGGCAGATAGGTCTTGCCGTCCGCGCCGGAATCACGCTCGTTCACGATCTGGTAATAGCGGCACTTGTCGCCGAAGACCGTGGTCTCGCCGGGGACGGCGGCGAAAGCGCCTTCGGCTTCGCTGCCCTCGACTTTACCCGCGGCGTAGCAATTGTCGATGCTGCCGCCGCTTGTGACCGCGGCGATACCGCCCGCGTTTTTGCCTTTCGCGGAGCAGGTGGAATAGCTTTCGGAAAGCGTCATCCCGTAGGCGGCGCCGACAAGCCCGCCCGCGTTTGCGGCGGAAGTGACGTTGTATCCGTCGGCGCTGAACGCGCCGTTTACGGTGTGTCCGCCGGAGAAGCAGGCGATAACGCCGCCGTCTTTGACGTAGCCGATAAGCCCGCCCGCGTTGTCGCCCGTGGAGACGACTGTGAGCGCCGCCGCGCTTTTGGCGACCGTGCTGCGTTCGGCGCTGCCGATAAGGCCGCCCGCGCTGCCCGAAGCGGTGATATTCGCCGCGGCAGAGCCGGTGCTGTTGTAAGCCACGACGTTAGTGACCGTCGCGCCGTCCGCGTCCCCTGCGAGAGCGCCGGCGTTGCTTCCGGAAATCGTGAAGTCGATAAGCTTAAGGTTCTTCACCGTGTCGCCGGTAAGCGAGCCGAACATACCCGAGGCGGCGCCGGGACGGTCCGCCGAGACCGCCGAGACCGCGTGACGCTGTCCGTCGTATTCAAGCACGTAATCGGTGTTCACCGGGTAGTATTTTTTATCGGTAAGCGGACCGGAACGGTCGTAAACGCTTCTGTCCTCCCAGCCGGACCAGGAAATATCGGTGGTCTGGAGCGCCTTCACGCTGCCGTCGGACCGGTTGTGTTTAAGCTCCGTATTCGAAACGTTGAGTTCGGAAACGGTCCTGTCGAGATTTTCCAGATGGCGGATATTCGAAATATGCGCGGAAGCTTTGTCCGAATCGTTATAGGCGAACATACTGTTCGTCGTCTGCTTCGTGCTGTACGCGACGTTCGTGAGCTCGCTGTTGTTGTAGGAGACCGCCTGAACGGTTATATCCTCGCCGGGGATGAACCCGTTCGGACCGAGCAGCTCCGAAAAGTGCTTTCCGCTTTGGGTGATATCGTCGAGCGTGAGGGTGAAAACGTAATTGTCGTCGGAATTCCTGTAAACGTCGGAATTCGAATAGAATTCGGTCGCGGAGCTGCTTGAAAGCGGGATCTCGCGCCGGCTTTTGCTTGTGACTCCGGTAATTATAAGCTTTATGCGCGCCTTGTCGTTCGCGGAGTTGGTGTCCGTAACCGTAACGGTCAACTTGTCCGCGTTGCTCACGGAGATAAGGGGCGTTTTAAGCTCCGCGCCGCGGGTAAGCCCGGAAGCGTCCGCGCCGCCGTAGTAGCCGATAACAGATTTATCGCCCGTATACGTCTTTAACTCGTCCTTGTCGGCGCGTTTTTCCATAAAGGAAGCGTAATCGTCGGCATAAATATGATCGTACCTGCCGTTTTCCTGCCAGTAGAAGACGTCCAGCACGGTGCCGGAATCCTTGTGATAGCGGATGATATAACATCCGCCGCCGCGCACCGTTTCGTCCACCGCGGCGAACGGCAGCATAAGGTTGAGCACCGAGTTTTCGTCGTCGACGTCGGAATGCGAGCCGTCTTTAATGAAATAGTATATCCCGGTAAGGTCGCCGTGTTCGTCCTTTTCCGGCGTGCCGAAATCGCCGCGTCCAAGATACCCCTGGCTTTCCGCCATCGAAAGATGGTTCTGCGCCGCGATGAATATCTCTTTCGCGTAGCCGTCGTATTCCAATTTTGTCATGGAACGGAGATAGGCGAATATCGCAACGAAGATAAGCGCGGCAAGCACCGCGATTATCGCCACGACCATAAGCGCCTCCGCCATGGTAAAGCCGTTTTTGCGTTTGTTGTTATGCATATCGTCCCACCGTGTCAACGTTTAATATCGGTAAGTATTTTTATCTCGAACGCCGCCGCGCCGATCATCGTTTCGTCGCCCTTTTTTACCGCGAGGTCAGTAAACTTTATTACGCCGCCGGAGTATTCGCAGAAGGCGAACGAGGTGCGCAGGTTGTTGTTCGCCGCCTCGCGCGTGACGAGCAGGCGGTCGTATTCGGGCGAATCGGTGATATCCGCGTATTCGCGCAGACAGATGCCGCCGTCGCCGAGATATATCACGCTTTTGCTCCCCGCGGAGCTTACGTAGGTGATCGTCCCGCCCTCGGCTTTTATATCCGCGGCGGTGCAAAGCTCGTCGCGCAGACGTGTCATCGTGGTGGAAAGCAGCACCTGCGCGTTCGCGGAGGTAACTATTTCGTCGTACGCGTTCACCGCGACGGGTATGCCCGCCGCGACTATCGCCACGACCATAAGCAGGATGACTATGGCGATGAGCGTTTCGGCAAGCGTGACGCCCGATTTATTCTTTATTTTCCGCCGGATCCGTTTTGCCATTATTCCGCCACCTTGTATGATCTTACCGACCCGTTCGAGCCGTTTTCGTAGTATTGCACGGTTATTTCGGTCCCGTCGCCCCCGGTAAGCCGTATGGCGGCGTTTCCTTCGCCGATTATGGTTACCGTTCCGGAACCCGAAGCGGCGCTTTGCTCCACAACGGCGTTTTCGCCCTCCGCGTATGCCGCCATACCGTCCCTGCTTTTGCGGACGAGCGAGGCGGAGGAATTGATCATCGCGGCGAGCGTGACGATCCCCAGCGAGGATACGAGCAGCGCGACGAGCACTTCGGCAATGGTTTCGCCGCGGCGGTCCTTAATGCGCGCAAGCGCTTTTTTAATTGCTTTCATCCGGCTCGCGCACCTCCTTTACGATACTGCCTACCGACCATTTTATAACCGACGTTTTAGTGTATACCGTCGTCTTTCTGCGCGTTTCTTTATATCCGCCCTCCGTCTCCGCGGTAAAGGCGTTTTCGGTGACTCCGCTGTTATCCGAAACGTTTATCGACGGCGTGAGCGTGAGTATAAGCGCAAAGCTGTCTTTTGCGGAGCCGTCGCTCACACGGAATACCAGCGTGCCGTCGCTTTCGCTGTGCCATTCCACCGAAGCGTTAAGCTCCGTATCGGCGTGGGAAACGGTGAACCCCTTTCCGGCGCCGCTTTCCGGGACGGAAAACGTGTATCCCATCGCGGCGGCGGTATCCGTCGCCTCGTTCCCGAACATCAGCCGCACCGCGCGCTCCGTGAGAAAGCTGAATCCGCTGTGCTCGTAGTCGCCGTTGAAAAGGTTCGGCTCCGTATCGGTGGGATCAACGGCGGCGGTGTATGTTTCGGTAACGGAGTTAACGGGAGCCCCCTGCGAGACCTGCTCTTCGCCGTTGGAATCGATTATTACGGTATAATCGGTCTCGGTGACGTTTTGGGTGGTCTTGGTGCGGACTATCTTTACCTCCCTGCCGCAAAGCTTTTCGGCAAGCAGCTCCGCCGCGGAAGCGACCTTGTAATATCTTTTGTCCATCTCCGCAAGCTTGCTCGCCTTTCCGGCGGAAGCCGTAGCGGAGGCGAGCACCACCGCGCCGACCACCGCGCAAACGAGGAACAGCAGCAGCGCGACGATAAGCGAAGCGCCTTTATTCGATTTTAATTTTGCCGCGGTCTTTTTACGCATACAGATACCTCACAGAGCCGGAACGGTATATTTATTTTATAATTATATATATAACAGACTTATAAATAATTTTGTAAATTAAAGTATAACACAAATAAAAACAAATGTCAACACTTTTTATACATTATGTCAACGATTTTCCGCGCAAAACAAAAAGGCGGCGTCCGCGTTGCCGCGCGGCGCCGCCGAAGCGATTATTTAATTTGAAAACGCGCGGTCATTCGCCCTTTTCCGCGCGCTGATACCCCATTCCGAGGAAGATGAACAGCAACGGCGCGGTGCAGTAGATAGTGTTGCCGAAGAACGACGAAACGAGATACCCGAACGCGGCGGAAAGACAGATATACGCAGCCGGGCGCAGCTTTGCGCGCAGCCGCTTCCCTCGCAGGAAAACGCCCACGCAGCCGGAAACGTACAGCAGCGCGGCGGGTATGCCGTAGAACAGCGCGTACTGCAGAAATTCATTGTGCGGGCGGGTGTTGTGCGCGACTTCCGAAAGCCCGTTTGAATAAAGCGCCTCCATACCGTAGCCGAAAAGCGGCTTTTTTCCGATGAGCGAAACGACTTCGCGCCATATCCCCCAGCGCCCGCTTCCGGCTTTGGGCGCGGTTTCGCTGTTTTTAATTATACTGCCGATATCCGAAACGAGCGTTTCCACGTTTTTCGCGTTCCCCTCCGGCGCTCCGCCGGAGCGAAGTATGAAATGCGCCGCGAGCATAGAGGCAGCGAAAACAAGGATGCCGACAAACACGAAAACGTTCGGCTTCTTTTCGATATACAGCCGGGTGGCGAAAATGAAGACGAGCGCGAACGCGCAAGCCACCCACGCGCCCATGGTGCCGTTTACATAAAGGGCGGCGCCGTTTGCCGCGAGAGCGAGCAGCGCGAACGCCTTCCACGCCGCGCGTTTTTCCAGAACGAAGGACGCGGCGGCGGCGGGAACGGCGACGGAAAGATAATAGCCGTAGTAATTCGTGTTTGCGTAGATCGCGCTGAAGCACGGCCGCCAATCGGAAACGAGAGAAAGCCTTGAATCCGCCTTCCACACGGTAAACGCGCAGGCGACCATAAGCAAGCTTACCGCAACAGTCAAGCGGACGAGCCAAAGCTTTTTATCGCCGTCGCGGATAAGCGTTCCCGCCGGGAACAGCAGCGCGAAATAGCCCAACTGCATAAAAACCGTCTCTTCGCGCGCTTCCGCGCCGTACAGCGCGTAATACCCCCACCCGTTCACAGTCTGGCTAACGGCTATACAGAGCAATACCCCCAAGAAAAGCAGAAATACCGGCTCTTTGATGATTCGTTTGAAAAAGCTCTCTTTCCCCTCCGCGGGGCGCAGAAGCGCGGCGGCTGACGCAAGCGCGGCAAGCACGGCGGAGAACGGCCAGATATACGATCTTATGAATCGCGGGTGGAACAGGATAACGCCGTCGACGGAGCGGGCAATTATTGCCCATATTGCCATCGCGGCGGGCGCAAGCACAAAAAGTCCCGCGGAAAGCAAGGCGAGTGTCTGCGCCGTCTGCGCCGGAAGCTTCTGCGCGATAGCGGAAAACGGCATTTTTATTTCTTTTTTAAGCAAGGAATCCTTACCGCGCGGCATAAGCAAAACCCCCGGGGCGTTTATACGGAAACAGCCCCCGCTTTGGACGGGGGCTGTATTCGGTTAGGTTTGTTGAAATATCAGTTGATCAGTTACGATTTGGTGCCTATAGTCGTTTTAGCGGGAGTGCCATTGATCGTAACAGAGCCGTCAGCAGCAACAACTATTGTGCAGGTGGTGGTGTGGTCTTTCAAGATATCCTCTGCAGAAACGCCGGCAACGTCGCCAGTGGTTTTGCAATCAGAGATATTGCTCTTGAGCTCTACGGTATAGGTGCCGGTTTCGCCTTCGGAAATGTAAGCGGCAACAGCTTCTGCGTATGCAGCGCGTACGTTAGAAAGGTCGGTGGCTTCCTTGGATTTCTCGAGCTGGCTGGTGAATATCGGAATAGCGATAGCTACGAGAACGGCGATGATCGCAACGACGATCAGCAGTTCGGCAAGGGTAAAGCCCTTCTTGTTGGTTTTCTTCATAGTGAGTACTCCTTTGAAAAAATATATTTTTTTTATGAAGACTGGTTCATATACCCGGCTCGTTGACATAATCATCGATTCGGGCTTTTTTTATAATACCACAACGCAAAGCGAATGTCAAGAAAAATTTGCAATTTCCCCCAAAAAAATCTTTTCGGCTTTTGCGCGCGGCTGCACGCGGCTATTTTGCGGGCTCGGGATCCGGCTCGAAGCAGACGGCGCACAGGTGGCGCATCACCTTGCGGCGCGTAACTATGCCGATAAAGCTGCCCCTGTCGTCCACCACGGGTACGAAATTCTGCTCCGTCACCCGGGCGAAAAGATCGCTCATGGGGACGTCGATACGCTGCTCCGGGTTGAATTCCCTGTCGATGATATCCTTAATTTTTATCTGCTCCAGCTCGCGCAGGTCCGCCCCGTGGCCGATCACGCAGCGCAGGAAATCGCCCTCCGTAACGGTCCCGGCGTACTTCCCGCGTGAGGTTATGACCGGGATCGCGCGGTAGCCGTGGAACGCCATTTTCTCCAGCCCGTTGCGGACCGTGGAGTCCTCCGTGAGATAGACGGTGGCGCTTTTTGGGATGAGGAACTGTATAATATTCATGTCAAATCCTTTTCTCCAGATTCCTGGATCTTTCGGTCATTCCGTAATCCGCGTAAAATCTTTCGGCTTCGCCGTTGCCGCTCCAGACCGAAAGCAGCAGATAAGAGCAGCCGTTTTCTTTGCCGAACGCTTCCGCGCGGCGCATTAGCTTGCGGGCGACGCCTTTGCGGCGCGCCGCCGGGTCGACGCAGAGGTCGTCGATATAAAGAGTTTTAGGCGCGTCCCGCCGGATAACGCACATTATATGGCCGCAGACTTCGCCTTCGCGTTCAGCGACGAAGATAAAATTCGTGCCGTCGCCGATATGGGCGCGGACCTCCTCCGGGGTGTATTTGCTTTTCTTATCCAGCATAAGGTCCGGCCTTATAGCACGGTGAACGTCCGCAATAACGGTGAGCAGGCGGTAGATGGCGGGAACGTCCTCCGGCTTCGCCTCGCGCACGGTAACGGCGGGAGCGACGCGGCGGTAGACGCAGAAAACGTAATCCAGCGCGGGGTCGGTATCCTTCTCCGGGTCGCTGTGCATAACTCCGCTTTCCTCGCAAAGCTCCCATTCCGGGGATTCGTCCAGGTTTTCGAACCAGACGTCCTTTTCGTAGCTTTTTCTGAACTTGGTGACATACGCCGTATCGCAATAGGGCAGAAGCTGGCGGTAGACGCTGGCGCCGCCGATGGCGAAAACGTCGTTCGTATCGTAGCTTTTAAGCATATCCAGCAGTTCCGGGATGGAATGCGCGACCAAAGCGCCCTCCGGCGAATAGCTTTCGCTGGGGTGCAATACGATATTCACGCGGTTTTTCAGCACCTTTCCCCCGGGGAAGGTGGCAAGCGTGTTGGAGCCGAGCACGACGGTTTTGCCCGCGGTAACGTCGCGGAAATGAAGCAGGTCGCCGCGCACCCGCGCAAGCAGATCGCCTTTATTGCCTATTCCCCATTCGTTGTCGACTGCGACTATCAGTTTCATTATCTTTTTTTACCTCGCAAAGCTTTGGAATATCTTAAATCGCGACGGGGAATTTTTCCACCGGGGGCCCGTAAACGTAATCCTCCACCTTAAAGCTGTAGCGGGTGAAATCGTAGAAGTTCGTAACAGAGGGATCGAGCGTGACCTTCGGCGCCGGGTAGGATTCGCGCTTAATAAGCTCTTCCACAATGGGGATATGCCTGTCGTAAATATGCGCGTCGGCGATGACGTGGACGAACTCGCCGGGTTTCAGCCCCGACACCTGCGCGAACATCATTACCAGCGCGGCGTACTGCGCGACGTTCCAGGCGTTCGCGGCGAGCATATCCTGCGAGCGCTGGTTGAGTATGGCGCACAGTTTCCCGTCCACCACGTTGAAGGTCATACTGTAGGCGCAGGGGTAAAGCGCCATTTCGTGCAGGTCGGCGAAGTTATAAAGGTTCGTCATTATCCGGCGGGAGCAGGGGTTGTTCTTTAAGTCGTAAAGCACGCGGTCGACCATATCGAACTCGCCTTCTTTATATTTATGCTTCACGCCCATCTGATAACCGTACGCCTTCCCTATGCTTCCGTTTTCGTCCGCCCAAGAATCCCAGATATGGCTGTTCAGATCGTGCACGTTATTGGATTTTTTCTGCCAGATCCACAGTATCTCGTCCACGCAGGAAACGAAGGGGACGCGGCGCAGAGTCATCATCGGAAATTCCTTGGAAAGGTCGTAGCGGTTCACCACGCCGAACTTCTTTTTGGTATAGGCGGGTTCGCCGTCCTCCCAGTGCGGGCGCACGCGCTCGTCGCGCACCCAGCTTCCGTTTTCGAGTATATCCTTACAGGTCGCAATAAAAGCTTTATCGGCGGAACTCATGGTTTCGGCTCCTTAAATTTATATATATTTACTGTATTTTTACTTACTGTTCACATTATATCATCGCGCGGCGGATTTGTCAACAGCAGTTTTTCGCCCCGGCGAACGGCGCTTGGCACTCGCCGTCGTATTCTGCCGATTCACGGCGTATATCGGCACAATTTGCCGCGTTTCCCGGCACTCTGCGCGGTGCTGTGTTTGTTCGCGGGGCGATATTTTTCTACAAAATTAGCACTCTTTCGATTATATTGCTAAATGTTTACAATTTGTTCACAATTTGTTCACATTCCGTTCACAATTACGGTATACACTATGCGCGTAAGAAAAAAGAAGGCGGGCGGCGCCCGAAGGAAAACGAATAAGCGCCGTTCGTGAAGGAGGTATTTATTATGTTTGAACTTACACCTTTCGTACGCAGGAACCACAGCGCGGCGGCTTACAGTCCTTTCAGGGACATTGACGAGCTTGAGCGCAGCTTCTTCGGCAGGAACGCGGTCGCCGATTTCAAGACCGACATCACCGAAAACGAAAAGGAGTATATCCTTGAAGCGGAGCTTCCGGGGTTCAAGAAGGAAGATATCAACATCGATATCGACAACAACTACCTTACCATCTCCGCCGAAAGAAAGTACGAAAACACCGAAAAGGACAAGAAGGGCAGCGTGATCCGCAGCGAACGCAGCTACGGCTCGTTCTCGCGCAGCTTCGATATCTCCGGCGTGCAGACCGATAAGGTCGAAGCGGAGTACGAAAACGGCGTGCTGAAGCTTACGATGCCGAAGAAAGAAGAGTCCGTTCCCAAAGCAAGACGCCTTGAGATAAAGTGATTTTCGCAGCATAAGAAAGAACCTTCCCCGTGCGGGAAGGTTTTTTCTTGCATTTAGCGGACTTATGTGTTATTATTTATAAAAACGAAGGAGGAACGAGATGCCGAAGGTTTGTATAATATGCGGGTCCGAATATTACGAAACGGTCTGCCCGGCGGGCACGACCGTGGCAGACGCGGCGGCGAAAGCCGGCGTTCCGGTTTTTCTGCCCTGCGGAGGAAAAGGAACATGCGGCGGATGCGCGGTTACCGCAAGAGGCGGATTGAGCGCCCCCTCCGCGCGTGAGCTCGAGACCCTGGGCGATTCGGCAGTACGCGGTATGCGGCGGCTTGCCTGCAGTGCGGTGATAAACGGCGACTGCACGGTCTGGGTCGGCTCCCGGCGTGTGTTCGTCCCCGCTTCCGCCGGCGCGCGGATGAAAAGGATCGCGCCTTTGACCGGAAGCAAAAAATGCTTTGCCGCCGCCGTGGATATCGGCACGACGACCGTTGTTATAAAGCTTATTTCCCTGCCCTCCGGAAAAACGTTAAAGAAAACCGCGTTCCCGAATCCGCAGGCGCGGTTCGGCGCGGACGTGGTATCGCGGCTGGAGGCCTGCATAAACGGCAGGCAGGACGAGCTTACGGCACTGATCAACGGCGGGATCGAAAAGGTTTTTGCGGAATGGGACGCCGAGCCCGAGTTCCGCATTGTTACCGGGAACACGGCGATGCTGCATATCGCCGCGGGGCTTGACGCGCGCGGACTTGCAAACCACCCGTTCACGCCGGAAAGTCTTTTCGGCGAATGGATCGGAAACAGGTATTATATGCGCTGCGCGGGCGCTTATATCGGCGGCGACGTTACCGCATCCGTGCTTGCCGCGGATATAGGCGGTCTGCCCGCTGTGCTTACGGATATCGGCACGAACAACGAAACGGTGCTGTTCGACGGCGAAAGGTTCCTCGCCTGCGCTTCGGCGGCGGGGCCGGCTTTCGAGGGGGCGCATATAAGCTGCGGCATGCCGGCTGTCGGCGGAGCGATCTGCGAAGTTGTGATACAAAACGGCAGTACCCGGTTTATTAAAACAGTCAGCGGCGCGGAACCGGAAGGGTTCTGCGGAAGCGGACTTATAAGCGCGGCGGCGCAGCTTCTGAAAAACGGATTCATTGCGCCCGGCGGAGAGCCTTCGAAGCGTTTCCCCGATTTCGGCGGATTAAAGATTCTGCCGCAGGATATAGCCGAGCTTCAGCTTGCAAAATCAGCCGTTATTTCCGGCATCCGCACTCTTTTGCACAACGCCGGAACGGAGGCGTGGCAGATCGGGCGATACGTCCCGGCGGGCAGCTTCGGTGCGGGGATCGATATCGGAGCCGCGATAAGGATCGGCATGCTGCCCGAACAGTTTGCCGGAGTTGCGGACAAAGCTTCGGTTTGCGCCTGCGACGGCGCGGAAATGCTTGTGCTGGACGAAGCGTGTTTTGAACGTTCGGTCAGCATCGCGCAGAAAACGGAGGTCACGGAGCTTGCCGATTCGCAGTTCTTCGCCGACGAGTTCATAAGCAACCTATATTTTCCGTATCAGGATCCGATGAACGGTTAGAATGAACAGAATAAGCTTTGATACCGCGGGCAAACCCGCGGTTTTTTTTATTTTGCCCGCACGGTATGACAAAATCCGCGCAGGGCGAGGTTTATAATGTTCCCGAAAGGACTGGTGAAAATGGAGATAACCGAAACAAAGAACGGGCGCGAAGTCGTCGCCCGGATAACCGGGGAGATCGACCACCATTCCGCCGGAGTCGCGCGGGAATGGCTCGACGGGATGATCGAAAACGAACAGCCGCCGCGGTTCGGTATGGACCTTTCCGGCGTGACGTTCTGCGATTCTTCCGGACTCGGGCTGGTTATGGGCAGGATGCGCAAATGCGGCGCGGTGGGCAGCGAGCTGTTTATAGTAAATCCTTCCGCAGAGGCGGAAAAGATCCTGCAGATAGCGGGAATGGACAAATTTCTGAAAATAGAAAAAGGGGTGAAAGTATGAGAAAACAGACCGAAAAGAACGTTTTTAAGGCGGAGTTCCCGGCGAAGAGTGTGAACGAGCGCTTTGCGCGGAGCATAGTCGCCTCCTTCGCGGCGCAGGCGGATCCGGCAGTCGGCGTTATCGCCGACGTGAAGACCGCAGTGAGCGAAGCGGTGACGAACTGCATAGTACACGCCTACCGCGACAGAAAAGACCGGGCAAAGTGCACGGTCTACATATACTGCTCGCTCGACGCGAAGCGGCGGCTTACGGTTAAGATACGCGACAAGGGCGTGGGGATAAAGGACGTGCAGAAGGCGATGCAGCCGCTGTATACGACCGACCCGGACGGCGAGAGAAGCGGGATGGGGTTCGCGGTGATGCAGAATCTTTGCGACAGAGTAAAGGTGAGCTCGCGTCCCGGGAAAGGCACCGTCGTAACGCTTATCCGCGCGATATGAACGATTCGTTTTCCGGCAACGCGGAAAAGATCGCGCGGGCGAAGGCGGGCGACGAAAGCGCGCTTGACGAGCTTATGCGTGAGAACGCCGGGCTGGTGCGGGCGGCGGCAAAGCGGTTTCTTAACCGCGGCGCGGAATTCGAGGACCTCTGCCAGATCGGCAGCATCGGTATGCTTAAAGCCGTGCGCAGGTTCGAACCGGAGCGCGGAACGCGGTTTTCGACCTACGCGGTGCCGCTGATAATCGGCGAGATACGCCGCTTCCTGCGGGACGACGGCAGCGTTAAGGTGGGACGCGAGCTTAAAAGAAGAAGCGGGCTGGTGATGGCGGAGACCGAAAGGTTCACCGCGGAAAGCGGGCGCGAGCCGACGGTTTCGGAGCTTGCGGAAATCTGCGGTCTCACGCGGGAGGAAACGGCGGAATCGATAGGCGCCGCCTCTGCGCCGATATCGCTTTTCGACACTCTGGGCGAGCTTACGGTGGAAGAAAGGATAGGCGCCGACTTCACGCCGGAGACCGACGAACGGCTTGCGCTGGAGCAGGCGATGGGCTGTCTGAACGAAGAAGAAAAGCGGATAATCGCGCTGAGATATTTCAAAAACCTTACTCAGGCGCAGACGGGAAAGGTGCTCGGCATTTCGCAGGTGACCGTTTCCCGCCGGGAAAGCGCCGCGCTGGAGAAATTACGAAAGGAGCTGTGCTGAATAGAATACCGAAAAACGGCTTGCGCGAGGCGAGCCGTTTTTCGTTGCGTTTTCAGCGGGTATTATTTCTTGCGGGAGGAGTATTTTCCCTTCCTTACCTTCTTCTTTTTGCGTATCTCGGGCACGTATTCGTTCGCTTTGTCGTTTTCCCTGTCCTCGGCGTCGAGAATATCCTGCGCCTGCGGCTTGCTGCGGAAGCTGAACTTGGATTCCTCGTTGTTGAAGATGCGGAATATGTTCGAACGGTGCATAAAGATAACAATGAGCCCGACGAACAGCGCGAACAGCATCGAATAGATGCTGGGCGAGTTCCCGGTGCGTATCCGCGCGGCATAGAAGACCGCCGCGGGATAGGTTATCGCCGCGATAATGGAAGCGAGCGAAACGTACTGGGTGAACAGCAGCACCACCGCGAACACCACGATGAGCACGAGGAATATGACCGGGTCGATTATTAAGATCATGGTCGCCGCGGTGAGCACGCCCTTGCCGCCCTTGAAGCCGTAGTAGACCGGGAAAATATGCCCGATCATACAGAACAGCCCCGCGATGTACGCGCCGGTCTGCCCCGCGATGATTATGCCGAGGAAGACCGAAACGACCTGCTTGAGCACGTCGCCGAGCAGGGTGAGCAGCGCGCCTTTTTTGCCGTAGACGCGGAACATATTCGTGAGCCCGGCGTTTCCGCTGCCGAACTGCCGGATATCCTTGCGGAAAAGCGTTTTTGAAACGATTATGGCGGAATTGAGCGAGCCGAGCAGGTATCCCGCGGCGGCGGTAAGCACCAGCGCGGAAATGAATATCACGTAATAAGCGGTCTTATCCGTCTGCGATTCAGCCCAGCGGACCATAAGCCCGAACATCCCGGGGACGATATTATAAAGGTAGTTCAAATCAAAACTCTCCTTTCGGCTGTTCGCCCTTCTGTTTTATGACGAGACGTATGGGCGTTCCCGAAAAATCGAAAGCTTCGCGCAGGCAGTTTTCGATATACCTCTGATAGGAGAAGTGGAACAGCTCCGCGTCGTTGCAGAACAGCACGAACGTGGGCGGCTGTATCCCGGTCTGCGTCATATAATAGATCTTCAGTCTGCGCCCCTTGTCCGTCGGCGGCTGCACGCGCGCCGTTGTCTCGGCGAGGAAATCGTTCAAAAGCCCCGTCGTTACGCGGCGGCGCGAGTTTTCGTAAACGAGGTTTATCATCCCGTAAAGCTTTTCCACGCGCTGCCCGGTGAGCGCCGAAACGAAGGCGTTGGGGGCGTAGCGCATATAGGTGAGCGCGACTTCGATATCCTTTTTGAACTTCTTAACGGTGGAATCGTCTTTTTCTATGGTATCCCATTTGTTTATGACTATCACGCTCGCCTTACCGGCGTTATGCGCGAGCCCGGCGATGCGTTCGTCCTGCGCGGTGATCCCCTGCGCGGCGTCGACCATAACGAGGCAGACGTCCGCTTTCTCCACCGCCGCGTTGGCGCGGACGACGGAAAATCTTTCCACCCTGTCTTCGATCTTCGCGCTGCGGCGGATGCCGGCGGTATCGACGAATATATATTTGCCGTATTTGTTTTCTATAAGCGTATCCACCGCGTCGCGCGTGGTGCCGGGAACGTCGGAAACGATCACCCGTTCCTCCCCCGCTATGCGGTTGACTATGGAGCTTTTCCCGGCGTTCGGCTTGCCTATCACGGCGACTCTTATCGCGCCGTCGCTTCCGGTACCGTCATCGGACTCCGGCAGATGCGCGGCGACCGAATCGAGTATATCTCCGGTCCCGGTGCCGTGCAGCGAGGAAACGGGGACGACTTCTTCGAACCCGAGCTCGTAAAACTCATAGAACCCGGCGGGAGTTTCGCCGGTGGAATCGACCTTGTTCACGGCGACGACGACCGGCTTGCGGCTTTTTTTGAGCATCGAGGCGATCTCGCGGTCGGCGGCGGTGACTCCGGTGGGCAGCTCGGTCATAAAAACTATGACGTCGGCGGCTCCGACGGCTATCATCGCCTGATCGCGCATCTGTTTGAGTATGGGGGTATCGGTATCCGGCTCTATGCCGCCGGTATCGATGAACAGCATCTGCCTGCCGTTCCATTCGACGTCGCAGTATATCCTGTCGCGCGTGACGCCGGGAGTGTCCTCCACTATGGAGATGCGCTCGCCCGCTATTTTATTGAAAAACGTGCTTTTGCCGACGTTCGGTCTGCCGACGACGGCGACTGTGCTTTTTGCCATTTTCAGCCCTTTCGATCGTTTATGAGCGCTTCGCAGAGCGCGTATCCGCCGCGCGGGGTAACGGTTATTTCCACCCCGAGCGAACCGGAGACCTGCGCGAGCGAAACGCCGTCAAGGAACAGGTCGCCTTCGGCACGCAGCATATTTTCGGGTATTAGCAGCGTTTCGCCGAGCGGCTTGCCTTTAAGCTGTTTTATTATATCGCCCCCGGTGACGAGTCCGCTTACCGTAACGCCGCCGCCGAAGAAATCGTTCCTTACCGCGTAGACGCGCACTTTGAGCCCGGGGAATTTTTCGCTTGCTTTCGCGGCGAGCGAGGAGATGAATCCGAACGCCGCCTCGCCCGTGGCGATGCTCACTTCCCTATTATACACCCTGTTTTCCGCGTTTTCAAGACGTTCGCAAAATTCGTCGCAGTCGCTGCGGATCATACCCACGCCGTTTTCAAGCTGGGGATAGCCCTCGTAGTAATCGTTTTCCGGGATATCCCTGCCGGAGAGCAGGAAGAATTCGTCCGAGGCGTATATTAACCGCGCTCCGCGTGAGGCGAGATTCTTTTCGCCGTATTTGTTCGCGATATCGAGCACCGCGGAAGCGGAAGCGGCGTCGAAGGGACGCAGCGGATAAAGCCCTTCGCGGTGGCCGGTAAGCCCGCAGGGTACCATGGCGACGCTTTCCAGATTGGCGAGCGCCGAAAGGTCGGAAAGCGAGCGTTCGAGCTCCGCGCCGTCGTTTATCCCGCGGCAGAGCACGAGCTGCGCGTTTATCGCGATGCCCGCGTCGTCCAGCTTTTTTATATACGCCAGGCAATCCCCCGCGAATCGGTTGCGCATCATCATACAGCGCAGTTCGGGGTTCGTGGTGTGCACCGATATATTTATCGGCGAGATACGCATTTTTATTATGCGGTCGACGTCGCTTTCGCGCAGGTTGGTAAGAGTAACGTAGTTCCCCTGCAGGAAGGAAAGTCGTTCGTCGTCGTCCTTGAAATATACCGTCTCGCGCATGCCTTTCGGGTTCTGGTCGATGAAGCAGAACACGCAGTTGTTGCGGCAGCGCTTCTTTTCGTCCATAAGATAAGTCGGGAACTCGAGCCCTATATCGCCGTACCGCGGCTTTTTTATGGTCGCGGTATACTCTTTGCCGTTCCTTAAAAGCTTAAGCTCTATCCTCGGCTCGCAGAGATAAAAACGGTAGTCGAGCACGTCGGTTATGCCGTTTCCGTTCACCGAGACGAGCACGTCCCCAGCGAGTATGCCCGCGCGTTCCGCGGGCGAGCCCTTTTCCACGCCGGAAATACCGACCATTCGCTTTTATCCCTCCTTTTAATCGATCTCCCGAATAAAGACAAAAAGCGTGTTGTTGACTGCCGCCAAGCAACACGCTGTGTTTGTGAGGCAGCCCCGTGAGATGCGCGGGGCGGTGATTCAGTCCTCTTTTTCCTTGACCTGAAGAACTACTTTTCCGCCGTAGCTTCCGCAGTTCTTGCAAACACGGTGAGAGAGCACGTACTCACCGCACTTGGGGCATTTGGTCATTCCGGGGAGCTCGAGCTTCCACACGGAAGACCTTCTCTTATCTCTTCTTGCTTTGGATACCTTTCTCTTCGGTACAGCCATCGTCAGGTTCCTCCTTATTTATGATATCTTATTATTTTTTATCAAAGTAATCGAGCAGCTTGTCCCACCTGTGGTCGCGCTCGCTGTGATCGCAGCCGCATTCGCCTTCGTTAAGGTCGGCGCCGCATTTGGGGCAAAGCCCTTTGCAGTCCTCGCGGCAAAGGAAGCGCGTGGGCAGTTCCAACACCAACGTGGTGCGGATAAGCTCTTCGATATCCACCGCGCAGTCGGACATCAGAACGAATTCGTCCTCGTCGGCGGAATCGGCGACTTTATCGGTTATTTTTGCGCGAAGCGGGACCGGAACGGCGTATTCGAAAACGTTTCCGCACCTGCCGCATACCGCGCGCAGATCCGGTTCCAGAGTCCCCTCCAGCAGAAGCAGGCCGGAATGGTTCGTAACTTTTCCGTACGCCCTGGCGGCGCCGGAGACCACGTCGGCGGAAACGTCGCCCGCGTCGACGGTGACGTCGAACTCCGCGGAATCGGCGGATCCTTCGATTAATTTTTTAAGATCAAGCATCCCTGCCGACACACCTTTTATTGCCGTAATGATTCATATTCGCGTAAAAGCGCACTGTTCATTATACATTTGCGATCCCGATTTGTCAACAGTTTTTTTAATAATCTGAAAAAACATCGCCAAAAGTTGCAATCCGGGTAAAAATATGTTAGTATATATACGTTCCGCCTGCAGATAATAACCGCGGGGTGAATGTTTTGAAAATGATAAAAAGCTTTCTCGCGGCGAACTGTATGATGTGCTGCGCGGTCTCGGCGGCAGCGGGGTTCGCGGCGGGATTCCTTGCCGGGAAGGCGGTTTACGAAAAATGCGGACCCGCCAAGGCGCTTGCCTGGAAGGCGAAAAAAGCGTTCCGGGCGATAGAAAACAAGCTGTCCGTATAAACCGTACCCGCGGCGCGCGCCGCGGGGCGCGGACGGGAGGTTACATATGGGAGCATTGGGAAAACGGCTCGGCGCCGTGCTGGATATACTTAAAGAAAACGCGCCTTATGCGCTTTTTGCGGACGTGGGCAGCGACCACGCTCATCTCGCCTGCGCGGCAGCGCGGGAAGGGATCGCGAAGCGCGTTATAGCCGCGGATATAAACGAAAAGCCGCTTGAAAAAGGGCGGGAATACGCGCGGAAAGCCGGCGTTCAAATCGAATTCGCGCTTTCGGACGGATTCTCGGCGATAGACGGCGAGCCGGTCGACGCCGCCGCGATATGCGGTATGGGCGGCGAGCTTACGGCGGACATACTCGCACGGAGCGAGGCGGCGAAAAAATGCCTGCTCGTGCTGCAGCCGATGACCGCGCAGGACGACCTGCGGCGGTTTCTTTACGAAAACGGGTACGAAATAACCGGGGAACGCTTTGTCTGCGAGGCGAAGAAGCCCTACGCGGTCATTACCGCGCGCTATACCGGGAAAAACACCGCCTACACTTATTCCGAACTGTTCCTGGGGCGGGTACGCCCGCGCGGACCGGAATACGCCGAATACGTGAAAAAGGTGCTTTCCGCCGCAAAAAAGCGCCTTATCGGCGCCCCCCGCGACTTGGATATAACGCGTTTGATAGAAGACTGTCAGACGCAGATAACGAACTTGTCCGGTATGAACTTCTGAAGGAACTCCCGCGCGGAGCCGGGGCTTACGCGCAGATTCCGCTTCGGCACGATTATCGCGGTGCGTTTGTCTATATATATAATGAAGTGCCCTTTCGTTTCGTACACGCGTTCGAGCTCTTCGTACAGCACGTCGGTATATTCGCTGTCCGATCCCTTGTCGTACAGCAGCTCGAAAACAAAGCCGTTTTTCCCGAAAAGGACGTGCTGCGTCCCGCGCGCCGCCTTTGCGTTTTTCGCCATTACGTTCCTTACGGTGGTCTTTATCATATAAGCGAGCATCCCGGCGCAGAGCAGCAGTATCCCCGCGCAGATGAGCGCTTCTTTGTTTTTTCGGGCAACGCCGACCAGCGCGAGCGCGATAACGCCCGCGGTGAGCGCGAGCGCGGCGAGCAGAGCGTACACGCGGTGGTATTTGCCTTTCAGCATACCGAACCGCACGAACGCGGCGTAATCGTTTTTATTCAGTTTTCCGAACGATTCAAAGGGTTTCATATTACTTGACCTTTATGAGGCGGTCCATAACGTCGCCGCCTTCCGGCAGCACGACGCCGCCTGTCCTTACCGAGAATTCGTCGTAGGTATCCGCCCCGGAGCGCTTTTCGGCGCCGGAATCGTAGATCGCGTAAGGGACCGCTTCGCGGGTGTGGGTGCGGACCTCGACGGGAGTCGGGTGGTCCGGCATAAGCAGTATACGAAAACGTTCGCCGCGGGCGCGGAGCGTTTCCGTTAGGCCGCCGAGGATGTATTTATCTATGTTTTCGATCGATTTGATCTTGTCGGCGGGGTTGCCCTGGTGACCGCATTCGTCCGGCGCCTCGACGTGTATATACACCAGGTCGGCGCCGTTTTCCAGCTCCGCGAGAGCCGCGTCGCGCTTTGCGGCGTAATCGGTGTTCAGCGCTCCGGTGGCGCCCGGAACCTTCGGAACGTTCATCCCCGCGCAGAAGCCGATGCCTTTTATGAGGTCGACGGCGCAGACGACGGACGCTTTCAGCCCGGTGCGTTCGTAAAACGACGGCAGCGAGGGCTTTTTCCCGGGGCTCCACAGCCAAAGCGAGTTCGCCGGGCGTTTGCCTTCGGATACGCGCTTTTTGTTAAGCGGATGTTCGCTCAAAAACTCGTAAGATTCGCTCATAAGCCGCAGGAATACCGCGCCGTTTTCGCCGTAGGGCAGATATTCGCCTATGCGTTTTCCGATTATGTCGTGCGGGCGGGAGAAATCGGTGAACTCCGGGCAATCGCGCCAAATAAGGCAGTGGCGGTAGCTTACGCCGGTATGGAACGCGCGGTATTCGTTCCCGAACTTTTCCTGCAGCGCTTCGATAAGCACGCGCGCTTCTTCGGTTGAGATCTCGCCGGAGGAATGGTCGACCATAACGAGG
>JAEEGL016509737.1_pt1 | contig 25104 bp, 25 predicted proteins | sample 9134231 | NCBI WGS metagenome assembly JAEEGL01 (sample SAMN16246548, study PRJNA631951) | gut metagenome | biome: gut microbiome; feature: rumen; material: fiber-attached | host: Bos | place: Iran: Karaj | collected 2018-10 | reverse complement strand
TTAAAAGGTGATTCTATGCGTCAGAAAAAGAAAAAATAATTATCTTTGCACCCAGTTAGGCAGAGCCGATGATCATGGTACCGTTTGCAGCGATACGGACGGTACCGATTGCAGCGCTAGCATGGTACCGATAACAGTGTTACACTTGGTACCGATACAGCGATATCAGCAAATAAGGGCGTTGCAGTCATTTGCTTCCCTGAATATATAAGTATATTCTCCCCAAATATGGACATCAATAATAAAACAAGAACTAGTAATGATTGAAAACGTAGAAATAGGTAGAGTCATAAGCGAATTATCGAAAATAATACCGAGTGATTTTTTAGCTCGTGAATTTGCATTGGTGTATTCTAAAAGCCAATACAAACTGCAATGGTATACTTGTGTAATTGCATCAGAAACGAGATACAGTAATCCCTTACTTGATTTCCGGACAGATAATGAAAAAGCAGGGCAAGCTTTAGATATTATGTGTCGGGAAATGATGAAAATAAGTAGTTCGGCTTTATATGATTTTATTCTGTATCTTATCGAAAGCTTTTGTAGAATCAGAAGGAGAAAGGTTCCATTAAAGGAATTAAGAAATTCACTACGTTCAGTTGGTATCTCGGATTTCTCTGCATTGGATCAATATGCCGAAAAAGAATCTCTTATAGACTTTATTTCAGATATAGGTGATTGGAATGGCATAAAAGAAGCCATTACAAAAATTGATAAAGATTGTTTGATGGCAAACTCTGAAATGGAATATCAGAACATTGGTAATTCATGTCGCAATTTAATAATAAGTGTAGCCCAAATTGTATTCAACCCGGAGATTCATGGACAACTAAACAAAGAAGGAAAAGAATTAAGCAAAACAGATGCAATAGGGATGCTTAATAATTATTTTGCTTATAATTACTCTGGTTCAAACAATGAGTTGTATAGAAAATATGCAAAGGCCGCAAATGATTTGGCAAATATGCTGACTCATAAAAGGAATGCGACCAAAAGAGATATGCTTATTACCTTATCTGCGACCCTTTCATTGGTAAATCTAATTGGTGTGATGGAAGGAAAATATGAGTAAGGCAATAGAATTGAAATATAAGACGGGGTACTTCCTGAGGGTCATACTGCCAGAGGGACAGGTACGTGGCATCTGAGACAAGAATCTCGACGGCAAATCCGTCGAGCCAATAGAAACCCTGTCAATAGCGGCGGGGAACGTTGACGGAGATAAATTATCACTTATGGATTTAATTCAGGCTAAAAACAAGATTCTGTCGCTTTATAATGAAGGTGGCATTGCCTATGAAAAGGTGCGGAAGGAGGAGTATAAGCAGATGTATTATGCGGTACTCTCGCATCTTGATAAGGGGAATGCGGAATGGCGAAATGCTGTGGGTAGCTTTATGGTGCATGGGGCCCTAAGATATGACAGATTCGGTACATTGCGCCCGAAAGTGGATGACGAGGAAGAGTATGAGATGTTCTGCCGGTTTCTGAATACGCTACAGAAGATGGACGGGAATTTTATCGGGCGAACAGCTTTCTTGCACTTGGAGAAGATACGATGGGATGTGTATAGAGCGTGTAGCGCCATGCCTTGCGATGATGAGATGAAGACGATGCTGGTAGAGTGTGAGAATGAGGCGAGGAAGATCATCTTGAGTGATGGTGAGGCAAGGGTGATAGAGAATATCAACAAGAAAAAGGAGGAACTGCTGGAGCTGATAAGCAGCATAAAGGATGGCAATGTGAGAACGGAGATACACACGACACTGCCGTATATGCTGACGGATACGGACGCAACGGTGGTGATGGATGTGGACGGCGTGAAGGTAGAGGTGGCAATCAAGAACCAGTCGCAGGGTAGTAGTATTCCCATAGCCGAGATAGCAGAAGGTGCGACCATGAGCACTGCCGGGCCATCGAAATGGACAACGACCACTTGTGAGCTGGACATCACAGCTCATTGCCTGATAGACCCACTGGAAGAACGAGAGCGGGTGACGCTGAGGAGGGATGAAGAGAAAGGGTATTGGAATGCTGTGTATGACTTTACCTACAGGGTGGTGACACAGATATGGAGCTATCTGCAGAAACAGAATGAGTTGGCTGGTATGTGGCCACCGCTGCCGAATGATATCCATTATATAGACAGTAAGGTGCTGGTAAACGGCAGGAAGATTGATGGTGAGTTTACGACCAATCCTGCATTGGTGTATCGGGTGACTTCGCTGAATAAGACTGCGAAGCGATATGAGATAGCGGAGGAAGAAACTCGCTGGTCGGAATATGCCTATATGTTGGCTAAGGTTTACGGTGAGACGGGACAGATGAAAGAAGCTATCTTCTGGGTGAACGTGGCGATGGAAGCCTTGGTGGAGGAATTTATTAGACGGACGGCAAAGACGAAGGAGGATCTGGCAGAGATAGAAGGTGTGACGTATAAGTTTGATACGGCAGAGGAGATACTTAGCGGGCAGTTCCCGGAGATGAAAGGTAAGGTGAACTGGCCCAAGACGGAGATACATACGAGTGTTTTTACGAAACTGAAGCGGGCTGTGAATAAGAGCGGGCTGAAGGGCATGCATAAGGACATCATAAAGAAGTACTTGCAGGTGAATGCCAAAAGGAACGCGCTGTTTCATGGTGGAGATATAGAGATTGATGTGGAAGATGTGGAGAAGGCGTTCGGGGCGTTTGAGGAGGTGAAGGGGTACTTTAGCCCCAACGATAAAGAAAACATTTGAGATGGTTTTAAAATATGGTTTTGTCTATTTCTTATGTAGATGCACCCAACGTATCTATGCAAAGAAGATGTTGGAGGATGGTGAATTGTTTTTTAACTATCCCAAGAACTGGATAGCTGAGGCAAATAAAGGGAATGATGGACAAGGCGATAAGTTTGAAGGTGTTTATACTAACATCGTTAATGAGAAGACAAGGCGCTTGCGTAAGGATTCTGAGGTAGTATTTATTTCTAAAAATTCGTATCTGCGATCAAGAGCGATTGTTAATGAATGGCCATGTATGTCGTTTTATGGTGCAACGGAGGCTCATGGAGACAAGTTTGAAGAAGGGAAATATATATTTGATGTAGGGAAACAGTATATTGATTCTTTTTGTAAGGGAGAAACCTTTGAGTCTATGCAAAAGAAACCTCTTGATGAGAGAATCGCCATGATTACAATTGCAAAGGCCAAGGCTTTCATGGAAAGGGTGCGGGAATATTTTGGTTCGCAGGGGATGAATGAGCGTGAAGATTATTTCATGCAAAGTGTTGAATACAGGAAGAAAGGACAACTTTTTGTATGCGAAAGAATGCCTATGGAGCTGTTTTCAAAAGAATATAAATATAAGAATCAGCAAGAATTTAGAATTGTACTAAACCCGAATTCTCCAAAGGTGCAATCTATTTTGAAGGATGGCCATTACGTTAATATTGGTTCGCTGAAAGGTATCATTTCTCTACGGAGATGTCCTTACGAGGGTTATAAACTGAAAATTGACAAACAAGCTCGTTCTGTGGAAGTAGGTGATTGGCAAAACTTTTGGGGGCCTCTTCATGAGTGGGACTTGCGTTCATTATTAGGTGTAATGAAGATTGCAGGAAGAGATATGCATTTCGGGTTAAACGGTGAAGTTGTTGGCTCGTACAGATTCTGGATAGAGATTGAGTATGTATTGTTGACCAAATATAACATTCACGTTGTCGCAAAGGGCTTTGAGGATGGTGATACGTGTCCCGAGGAAGTGACACTTTTTTTTGATTCAGATGATTTGAGGACGATAACCCAGAACGAAGAAAGTGATAGTTATTACTATATGCACGAGGGTGTTTATCAAGCATCTAATGTCACTTCGCTAATGGGACAAAGCGGAACGGTGATTTTGAATTATATGATAAAGAATTGCCATTCCGAATAGATTGGAGTGAACATATTGGTTTAATGAAATAATAAGGATGATTTATGATTTTAAAATTTATATTTGATAGATTAGTGGCGGCGATTGGGCTGCTGTTTTTGTGGCCAGTGTTGCTGGTAGTGGCGATACTGGTGAAGGTGAAGATGCCTGGCGGACCTGCGTTCTTTGTACAGAAGAGAGTGGGGAAGGACGGAAGGTTGTTTGACTGTCATAAGTTTAGGACGATGACGGTGAAGCATAATGGCTCGACGGTGAGCGTGGCGGGGGATTCGAGGATTACGCCGCTTGGGGCTAAACTAAGGCATTATAAGCTGATGAGTTGCCAGGGCTTTGGGATGTGCTTATCGGGAATATGAGCTTTGTGGGGCCGAGACCGGATGTGCCGGGGTATGCGGACCAACTGCAGGGGGATGACCGAAGGGTGCTGAAGTTGAGGCCGGGGATTACTAGGCCGGCGACGCTGAAGTATAGGTTGGAGGATGAGATGATTTCGGAGTATGTCGCCCAGAAGCGGGCTGCAGGAGATAAGCGCGAGATGCAGGAAATAGCCGTAGAGTACAACGATAAGGTAATCTATCCTGATAAGGTGCGGCTGAATAAGTATTACCTGGATCATTTTCTTTCATTAAGGACATACAAATGATAGTTTGTACGGTCTTCGGAAAGAAAATGGAGTATGCGGGGGAGGAGATTTAGAGAGTTTATAGATGAAAGTAAAGTCAAATATACAAATGGTCGATGCTTATGTATCGGCTTTTTTTATGCCCTGAAAGGGCAATATATCATAGCATGGGGCCTCGGCCCTATGTATAATGGGATACCTCCATCCACATCTACCCATTCTCACCACCACACCACCATCCATCTATTCCCTGGGGGATGCAAAAATCGACCAAAATTGCCGCCTCTCGATGCAGCAATTCGGGGCACAAAGCGGAAAAACGTGGTCAATTGCCGTCCTACGGATGCCAATTGCATCACGTTTTGATTAAAAAATAAAAAAGTCGGCTGCAGGTGCATTCTTCTCAAAAAAAATGCTTACCTTTGCCGACGTGATTAAATTCTGCAAACATTAGTCACATATTTCAGTAAACAACATCCCTCGCTTGTGAAAGCCAGGGATTTTTACTGAATTAGATTATTCATTTATCGTTTTTAGCATAATTTTTGCGCTAAAAATTTGCGTATTTCAATTATTATGTTTAATTTTGCGCCATTCATTATAGTTACAACATATGTGCAAGGTAGATAGGAAAACGATAACTCGCGTGAACAATAGTATGATTAGTCACGTGAAGGTGGGGACCATTCATGTTCAAGATTCAAGGGATGGAAAGATAGTTGTGCCTGTGCATTTGCTCGGTTCTCACCAATATAAAATGTCTATTGACAGAGTGAACGAGATTTATGGCAAAGCACGTCGAAGCGTGGTTGGTTCTATGGTTCCTAAAAAGTAGTTAAGATGGCAAAGAAATACTGCAGTATATACAGCAAACTGGTACTTGGAGATGGCGATATGGTTGGACATATCGCCTATTCGTTGTATAAAGCCGAAAAGGTTCAGTATATTAAAGAGCAGAAGGAGGCCATGAAGGTTGATGTTCTGCCTGATGAGGTTGTCCAGGAATTTACCGCTGGTCGTGATAACAATAAAAGCCTTGAGCATTATCGTGGAATGGCTGAAACCATTCTGCAAGGTTTTATAGGTGGATCGTTTGACGATATGTCTGGTCAGGTGATTGATGAGGTTACAGACAGACTGACTAAACACATGGATAATTCTGTTTTGCCTTTGCTTCCTCAGAAGGAACCTGGTTGGAAAAAGTTCTGGGGTGGAGTACTCCAGAGTATGGTTGGCACATTTGCGATGGCCTTTGTTGTATGGGGTATTGTAACTGTGGTAAGCAAACATAATACGGATGAGATATTCCCGCCTCAGGGCAGTACTCAGCATACTGAGCAGGTGACAGTTCCTCCTGCACCTTCTGACTCCATGGTTGTTGATGAGGTAAAGCCAAAGGAAATCATTACTCCGGCTAAGAACAAATAATAACAGCAAGCGGTTCCTGGATATAACACAGGAACCGCTCTTGGTTTACATAAACATCTCCTTTACCAGGAGGAACAGGCGTATGTACTTTAACACCATTTAAACGATTCCTAAGTATTTCAGCTTTTTCATCGTATTGAATTTAATATCCTTATCCTGCTTTTCACATTCTTGGAAGGCTCGTTGTGATGGCCTTCTGATTAAAATATAAGGTATAAGTTGATAAAATCAAGTGATAAAAATGCAAACCGCGTGTTAAAATCGGCGTTTTTTGATGCGAAATGCGATTTTCGGCGATATTTCTGCCCTTTTTCCACCGATTTTCGGGTTTTTACGTAGTTTTTTCACGTTTTTCTTTGGTCGTTTCGATTTTTTCGAACCTTTACCATCGCGAAACAATAGTAACGAAAGTTACATGGGCGATGATGACGCCAGAAATAACATAGGGCATTATTTATGCCAATACTTCCGAGACCTGCCAGAGGTCTCTCTACACCAATAGCGGTGGCCACCCAGTATGATATAAGTCCATGTGACGGAGTCTACTATTGTTTCACGACAGGGAGGGCTTCCGCTTTCTGTCTCATGGGGGAAGGTGCTGTTTGGCCCGCCTTCCTCTCTTGGGGGAGAGTGCTTCGGCCGTGAGGCGAGGCTGGGATAAAGTCGATATGATGACTGAAAGCGTGGGAGCTCTCCCCTTACTCTTGGTGGAGATGGTCGCTACCGTGGGGCGTGACTAGCAGCTGTAGATCGGATTAAAGAGCCTCGGCACAGCTGGCCATATTGGTTATAATTCGGTTTTTTCTTGTTTTTGTTTGGTGGTAAAGAGAAAATTCGTATATTTGACTAACGTCGAAGATACTTCCGCTTGAAAAATATCAAATATAATTTGGATTTTTGCTCGCTTATTCGTATCTTTGCCAACGGAAAGGGATGTCGACATCTAAAATCACCCTGAGTACATAAATGTGAATAAACTAAAAATGTCTCGTAACGCGTTGAATCTTAATGTTTTAAGATCTGCCTTGCGGAAAATTTATGTGCCAATAGGTAATTAAAGTATAAAATTGATCCGACGGATGGACTAGAAGAAACTCAATTAATTATTTGAAAACAATTCTCCATGGTTATTGATACTGAACTTCTTGATAGAGTATCGGAGCAGGCGAAGGATTCTCCTCGTTTGCGAATGAATTACAACTTCCATCTTTCGCTGGATGAAAGATGTCATCGCTTTTTGAATGCAGTTGAGCCAGAAACGGAGGTGCCCATACATAAGCATCCCACGAAGGATGAGACGTTTGTGATTCTGAGAGGGAAGGTGCGGGTGACTACGCATAGGGATGATGGCTCGATTATCGAGGATGTAGGGCTTTGTAATGAGAATGGTAGATACGGCGTGAATATTCCGAAAGGGGTGTGGCATACGATTGAGGCCTTGGAGCCGGATAGTGTTATCTTTGAATGCAAAGAGGGGCCGTTCGTGGAGCATGAGAAAGACGGGATACTGAATGTTGAGAAGAAATGATTAAGGAGATTGTTAAAGGGGAATGGATGTTTTGTTCATACCTCTTTGTGCCTAGAAGGGGGAGGCATCCGAAGGATGAAGCCCTTCGGGGGTAACGATAAATTATCAAGGGTTATCGGTGAATAATTATGAGAAGATTAGCTATATGATATAAGTGCGCAACACCTCACTACGTCCATGAGATGCTGTGAGGTGTTGTGGTCTTAATAATAATTTGAGGGATCTTTCTAATGTGCCCGATGCGTCAATACCATCTTGTTTTTTTACATCATAGAATAATAAACATAATAACAGCATATGTCAACACCTGCAACTTCAGTTCTATTTGGCTTTGACTTTCAGACTAATGCCGCGATTGTTCTCATGCTGGAGAATATACGTGAAATGAGTACTGTAAGAGTTGAGGGACTTGAAGATATAGAAATTCAACTATCTGATGGCTCATATGTTTTGGCACAAGCCAAGAGTGTGGTAAATAGCAGTGTTGATTTCAGAAATGTAAGAGCTAAGGCCCAAGCGGCCATAGCTTCATTATCTGAAGAGGCGGTCAAAGTGAAAGTTAAAGAACTTGTTTATATAACCAATTCTCCAAACCCATTTAACGATGAGGTTTCAAAACCGATGTTCTATGGGCATGCCCATGTTAAGTATGAGAATCTACCACCTTTAACGAAGGAAATGGTTTCTGGGTATTTATCACAAATAGAAAACCCTCTTGATACTAGCCAACTAAAAGTGCAAGTATTACCTTTTGAAACGGATGATGAGCGGCAACGATACAAAGTTGTTCAAGATATAATTTCCGATTTTATAGGTGATTTGGATATTGAGGCTTATGGACTGAAGAAGAAATTGCATGAGGTGTGGCAAATGATGCTCGACAAAAACGGAACAAAGTCCAATCGAGATATAAAGTTGACAAAAAAGGCCATAGTTTGGCCAATTATTGTCTATGTAACTGGGAAAGGGGAGTTAAAAAGAGAAGCGCAGTTATGCAATTTGCTTGACGATAGTGAATTTGAGGAGATTAACCGAAAGTACGGTGAAGTTATAGATTATTATATTGATAGATATGACTTTGCTACCAAAGTCGTATCTGATTTTTACTCTTCCGGCATAAAAGGTAAAGATGCAATTGTAGGATTTGTAAATAGTCATTGGGAGAACTACAAGAACGATTTGAATACAGGAGGGATGGCTGAAGATTTACGCTGTAACCTTCTCAAGATTATCTTGTTCAGCATCCTTTGCAAAAAGGTTGACATAAACAAAATTAAGCTCGCAGTGAACCTATGAGAATAGAGTATCTTATTATTAAACAAGGGGTGTTTGAGAAAAGATTTGATTTCTCTAGTAAAAACACTTTGGTCTTTAGTAAGGAAAACAGTGTAGGTAAAACAACGCTGCTTCGTACGCTGCTCTATTCTCTTGGATTTAAGATTCCGGGCACAAAACTTTATCCAATAGAAAAGTTTGAATATGAAACGGAGGTCTTGACCGACTCAGGAAGAACTATAAGGTTAAATAGGCGGTATGGCGATTTTATTGTTTTGCAGGAAAACGGAAATGAACAAACTTATTGCTTGCCAGATCAGTTGGACGAACTGCACGCAATACTATTCAAAACGGAGGACATAAACATTCTTGATAACATTCTAGGAACTTTCTATTTGGATCAAGAAAAAGGTTGGACATTGCTTAATCGCGGGGTAGTGATAGGAAGCATTCATTTTAATTTAGAAGAGTTCATCCAGGGGCTATCAGGGCGTGATTGCAGTGAATTAAAAAGAAAAGAAGCTCAACTACAAAAAGAACTCAATAAGTATGAGCAGATTTCTAATGTAACCAAGTATAAAGAAACTCTAGATAAGGCAGAGGGGTCATTGTTGATGGAGACTCCAGATGATGAACTGGATGCACAAATAGAACTTAGACAGATAGAGCTTAATTATGCAAGGAAGGAGTTGTCCCGGATTGACAATGTTTTGAAGAGTAACAGACAATTCAAAACATATGTCAACGAAATGAAACTGATGGTTAAGACACCTCAAGGTGAAATCGTTCAAGTAACATCCGACAATCTTCTTGATTTTAATGATACTATTGAATATCTCGTTGCTAAGAGAAGAATCCAAGCAATAGAGGTAAATAGATTAAACGGCTTAATTGAAAAACTAAAGAAAGACAAAAAGAAGACAGAAACAACGTTGTTTACTGTTGAAACTGTGGGCGATGCTTTTGATACAATGGTTCAACAGTTCCCTTATGGCTATTTGAAAATTGAGCAGATAAAAAAGGGAATACAAAAAGAGCTAAAAGAGGTAAGAAAACAAATCTCTTTAAGAACGAGTTATAACAATGAAGTGCTGAACTCGTTGTATTCTAACGTTATCAAATATGCTACTGAATTAAGGGTGGGAGACGGAAACTCCATGAAGTTGAACTACCTGTTTACCTCAAATCTGAAAGTGCTTTCAGGTGCACTTCTCCATAAGACGGTTTTTTCTTTTAGGTTGGCATACATATTAGAAGTAAAACGATTGTTAGGTGTTAAGCTTCCTATTATCCTGGATTCTCCATCAGGAAAAGAAGTTGATGCGGTTAACATTGAATTGATGATTAATATCCTAAAACGAGACTTTTCCGACCATCAGATAATCATATCCTCTATTTTTGAATATAATCTTCCTGATTTGAATAAGATCGAACTAAAGGGGAGATTATTGGATTAGTTTGATGAATTTAGCAATCACTAATACTGGTTTATGACACAAGACGAGAAATGGTTGGTAAAATACTGCGAAGTGAAAGGTTTTATTGAAACCAATCACCGTAACCCTTCCAAATATGATGCAGAAGAAAGAGGAAAGTATTGCAACTGGCTCCGTCATAACAAGAAACTCTACAATTTTGGAGAACTAAAATCGGAGAGGATAGGGATGTTTAAGGAGTTGATGGAGCTGGGTGAGAAGTATAAGAGGGTGAATCAATATAAATAGATGTTTGGTGCATACGTGTTAATATGGAAGATAATGTCATAAAGCAATTGGCTGAGCTGCGTAAGCAGTATCAGAACGGCAGCGTTTCCGTGATGGTAGGTGCAGGGTTTTCAAAGAATGCCTGCCCTGAGTTTCCATCTTGGAACGAATTGCTGTATGATATGGTTGTTGAGATGTACCAGGGCGAGATAGATGCTGCATATCTTCGTTATCTTAAACTAAATCCATATTCAAAGATGAGTATGGATGTGTTTAAGAAAAAAGAGATTGAAAAGATAATATATAGAGTTGGCCCTCTAAACTTGGTCTCAGAATATATTGAACGCAAAGGGTTTAGAGAATCTATTGAACATTATATTGAGGAGCGTATTCCCTATATAGATGGAAAAAATAGTGAGTTCAGGTTCGCAGGTAAGTATGAGCATAAGAGAATAAAGATTAATCCTGCCAACTTCTCAGCCCATATTAAGCTCGTTAAAGGACTGCATTGGGTAAAAAGATACACTACAAATTACGATAGGTTGTTGGAATATGCTGCTATTGCAAGTCTTGGGTCGTTAACACCTATAACCAAAGCAAAAAACTTGTCGGTATTTAGGAATGATCCGACAATCATCAAACTGCATGGAGACCTATACCATCCAGACGAACCGAGAGATTTCCGTTTTGACGGTAACCCTCATCAACAATACATTATCTCAGCTGAAGACTATAAGTCTTACCCGAAAGAACATGAAGCTTTTACACAGTTAATGAGAATATCCTTGCTTCAAGGAGTGTTCTGTCTAATAGGCTTTTCTGGAGATGACCCCAATTTCGTAAATTGGATTGAGTGGGTGAGGGATATTTTAGAAAGAGAAGAGTGTCCACAGGGAGGCAACGAAGAGAAGGATTACAAGATTTACCTTATTGGACTCTCTAAAGATATGCCAAGCCCAGAAAAGCAATTGTTTTACGAAAACCACAACATTTTCTATGTTCCAATTCTTAGGAATGATGTAAAACAAGAAATAGGAGCATCTTCCATTGATGAAGTAAGAGATATCTTCTGTTGTTTCTTTGATTATCTCGAGAAAGACAACTATCCCCAGGCTGGGAATAGTGGCTTTGAAATAATACCGCAGCCAATAACATTGTCTGATACTATTGGCTTTATTCAAGATAACGAGAATGACAATCTCACTAAGGGTAAGACTACGGATGGCTCAAAGACCGATGACGGGTGGAATTTAGAACAAGCAGAAAAGAAAGAGTATCAACGTCTATGGAACGACGTTTACGATTCTAAGATTGAAGGTGGTATACAAAATTTCAAGCATACCCTTGTAATAGACGAGGAAAAGCTAAAAAGACTAAGGCAGATTAAGGTATGGAACCGTTTTGTTAACAATGTTGACCAGCAGAAAAATTATCTGAGCCACATTCATAACAATAAGAAACTTACAACGAGCGAGGCTCAACTTGCAATCCTTGCACTGAAGGATACTGGAATTCTGGTTGATAACAATCTAATTAAGATTATCTCAGAATCTGGGATTGGAAAAGATGATTTGCTGGAACTGAACAAACTGGTTGATAGAGCAAAAACATTGTGTGCAGATTGGACTGAAGATGATAAACCTTCAGATAATCCATATGAACATATTCTTTGTTCACTATATAACCTGGATTTCACGTCAGCGAGGGCTTTGTTGAAAAAATGGGAACCAACAGGTAGTGATGTATTGAAAAAGGCGATGCTTCTGTATTTCTTGATGGAAGATGGCGCCAAAGAGATACTATTAGTATATCTGAAACAAGAGGGAAATGCCAAAGAGAGGTTCTATGCATCAAGACTACTGAATTTAGTTGAAGGTGTTTTCCCGCAGAAACATTCTTTAGAAATATTTGAGAATGCGAATGTTCAGGATTATTCTACTATTTTTTCTAACTATATTAAGAGAGTAAAAGATAATAAAGAGATAATAGTAAGGTATGGCGATGGAAAGAATGAGAAAATAATCTATCTAGATGGCAGTAAGCCTAATAAACTTGCAGAATCGATGGCAGTTCTCAATTTCCTGATTGAAGCTCCGGGCTTGCCCACATTCAGGAATTTCTTCGTTAACGTAAGCCCAGAAAACTGGTATCCGGTTCATAGTGTTTTGTTTGAAAGATTCCCTTATTCAATCTTGTTCTATGACTTGACGTGTCTGGATAAAAAAGTGCGTTCTAGAATTGGACAGGATTATGCCTACTCAGACCATCTTAAGGAAACTTGTTTGGATAAGATTCTTGATAACATGTTAAAGGCATTCCTTTCTGATGAAACGCCACATTACTTAAAAGAGTCAATCCTTTCGATATCCAAGGAAATGTTTGTATCTGTTCCTTCTGTAAAATGGGAAGGGTTATTTATGCAAATATGGGAGAAAAATGTTTTGGAATGGCGTTCTAACAATAAGGAAGATAGCAGAAACGACATTTTAGATCGATTTATCTATAATGGATTAAATAGTCTGAAAAACACTACGGCAAGACAACAAGTGATTGCTGATGTGTTGAGGTATGCCAAAAAGGATACGGGCTTTGCAATTAATTGTCTGTATTACCTACATGTGATAAAAACAGACGGAAGAAATAATGAGCTTGCAAAGGTTGTGGAAGAGTTTATTTCTCAAATAGAGAAACCTGAGGAACTGACGATTGCCGGCAATATATACCGTTTATTGACAGAAGAGCAGATTAAACAGGTAGCGGATATATGCGTTAATCTTTTGCAAGGTTTAAACGGGAAATCTGTTGATAAGGTCGTATATCAAAGTGCTCAATTCTTTGTGAAAGATGACCCAGATAAGCGTAAAGTGTTCGTTGAATCAGTATGTAACAGTCCTCTCTTATGGAAAAGTGGAGTAACGGCTGAAGGACATTATACCTCCTTTACTTATCTTAGTGTAACCAACTTCATGCGTCGAATTTATATAGATAAAGAATCATTGTTGATTATCTATTATAGGTTACAAGAGAGCTTGAACAAGCTTGTGGAGTTCTGCGAGAAAAATAAGTCATTTCCAGTTTTAGGTGATTTGGATGGTTTACTGTCAGAAATGCTGTCGTTTATGAACTATTACCGAGATAGGTTGAGTGATATTCCTGGGTATAATGAGACATATGTAAAAGCCCAGACTACATTAAGAGAAGTAAGTGGAGTAAAAGACACGGAAGAGGGCTTATTGTCACTATATGAAGATGAAGTTAGGGATGCCATGAGTTTTATTTACCTCAACCGTGACACCTTAACACATATAGAAATTGTTCATTATGTGAATATTATTGTCAACCGGTTGTTGTTGAGGAATAGCGATGGTTTGGATTCTTGTATTGCATATTTGCGATTGTATCTTAATGAGGGGCTGATAGGGAAAGATGATAATACCCTTATGGATGGGCTAAAGAGCGTTCTCAATAGGTACGATAAAGATATAGCTCAGGATTGTAATATGAATCTTGTGATGGCTACAAGAGACATGTCCAAGATTGGAAAGATGTTAAAGAAGTATGGATATTCTTCTGATGGTATTGATTATTGGATTAAACTTCAGGCATCTGGCAGGTTTGTTACTAATTTTTAGCTGATGGGATGAACATTTAAGAGATACGAATAAAAACAAAAAACTATATATGAGAGATCTTAAGAACGAGAAACCTATTGTGTTCGTTGAAGGTGATGAAGATAGAGTGGTGATTGAAAAAGAGAATTATGGCTCGTCTTTATTTTCATCGCAATATACAACAGCCTTTGGAATTCTGAAACGACTTATTGAGTCATCTGACGAAGAATGTTACCCAGGGCAGGGCAACTCCAGAATTATAGCGTTCTGCGGCGACCGTGGCGCAGGTAAAACTTCGTGTATGATGTCAGTTCGCTATGCGATAGAGCATAGTGAAGAAGAAGGAATTGCGAGTTTTTTGAGGAGAAACGGGCTACGGAAGGCTGATCTTAATTTTGATATACTGAATCCAATTGATCCGTCCTTCTTCGATGACAGCCATAACATTCTGGAACTGGTGCTGGGGCAGATGTATCTGCACTTTAAAGACAGACGCGCAGAACTGAAGGAGAAGAAAGAATTGAAAAATGCAGAGGTGACCAAGCTTAGGGAGTGCTTTGATGATGTTAAGAGGAGCCTTTCGCTTATGAGCGGTAGTTCCCAGAAGATGTTCGATAAGCTGGAAGAACTTGAGAATCTCTCAGTAGCGATGTCTCTGCACGACAGGCTTAAAATTCTGTTCAAGGCTTATCTGAAGTTCATGAAGAAGAAAAGGATAGTAATCACTATCGATGACATGGACTTCAATGCAGAAGGAGCGTACCTGATGTGCAAGTATCTGCAGATGTACCTGAATCAGCCATCATGTATCGTTATGATTTCGCTGAAGGTATCGCAGCTAGTTTCCATACTTGGAGATGACAAGAATTTCAAGGATGCCAAGAATGAGGGGAAACGCAGTGAGATGTCGTCGAAGTATGTGCAGAAGTTGATACCTATTGCAAACCGCGTGCAGATGGTTGACATCTGGTCAATCAGTGAACGCGAATTTGTTATTGATAGGGACGGGGTGACAACGAAGCCGGAACGTATTAAAGACGGCATTGTGAGGATGATATTTGAGAAGACCCGGTATCTGTTCTATAACACCAAAGGAGAGGTGTCGCCCATTATTCCGCATGAGTTGCGTAGTTTCAGACAACTATTGGGTATGCTCAGTAGAATGACTACCTATGATAAATATTCAAAAAACTGGAGAATACGCGCGAAGAGTGAGAATAACAAGCAGCAGTTTAAATCGTACTTCTATACTGAGTGGATTAGAGTTTTGGACGAGAAAGACCGTGGCTTTGCAGAAGAACTGGCCGGGCTGGAGGATATAAAGTCGTATAACAAGAAAATTGTTTCATATCTGGCGAATCGTGGAGGCCTGAATGATAAAGACTACGATGACAAGGAATATCGTTTTAGAGAGATTAGCGACCCTCAGAACTATACGTACAACATTTCGACTGGCGACGTGTTTTCAATTATCAGATACTTGGATAAGAGTACCGAAAGTACAGGATTAAGGGATTTGCTTTTCTTTATCAAGAGTTGCTACTCCATCCGCCTGTATGAATGCTATGACGTGATAACGGATAAAAGCGAGGAAATGTTTAGGGATTCGCCCGACGGTGATGTGTTTAAGAGTGACCCTTGGTTCCGACAGACTATTAAGATGCAGAACTTGGTTAACGGAAACTACTTCAGATATTTTGCGGGTTCGTATATTAAAGGTTCTGGATATGACAGCAACAAGCTATACAATTACGACAAGCTGTTGCTTGACCATACGTTCTATATATTCCTGAACAATCTGAAGGACAGGGTAGAGAAATGCAGGTATGACGAACCGGACGAGGAGTTAAAACGTGATTATCTGCTGGCAGAATTCCTTATCATGTGTTCGTCGTATAACTATTATGGCGAATATACGGATAACCCAGATGCGAACAGGAAGGATAGTTTGCCCTACTATCTGGAGTATTTTGGTGGAGAAATTGCGACATACGTAGTGTTTGATATTACTGCGATATTCTCGAATATGATCAACATCAAACATGCCTATAACCGCTATAGCGTGTTCTTTGATTTTTACAGTTATTCCGACACTCCCTACAGAGATTGGACGCTATTGGGCAGACTGAAACAGGGTATTAAAAAGGTGAGAGATATGGACTACTACCAGTCGGAATATCATGCCATTGCTTCGGACTCAATCATCAGAAACAGCGACGTGTTGCTGTCGTTGACCGAAATGATGGAGAGCAATGCCACGCGTACAAAGGTGTATAACGTGAATGGCGCGGTAAAGAAATATAAGATGTTCTTGGAGGGATTGTATGATACTGGCATGAAGACTTACAGAGTTGGTGAAGACGGACAGACATACAAACTAAAATACTCGTTTGTGAAAACGCTATCATCGGTGCTGGATGATATAGACGAGGTAAAACTACTGGACATTCTGCATAGTGCCAGCGATATGAACGATAGCAGCAAGACAGAAAGAATGTCGGATGATTATTTGATGCTGAGATAATAGATGGGTCTGCTGAGAGCTGCATTAAAGGCTATTTACTACCATTATCCCATCGAGGATGCTTTTGAGATGATAGTGGAAGGTAGTGTCTCGAAGGGCGATTTTCTGAAACCCTTTGAGAGCATGGCTGGTAGGGAAGTCTGTAGAACTACGACCCGTGAGTTGTCTGCGAAAAAAGAAGATTTGCAAAATGAGCTGACAGAAAGAGGTTTTAGGAAAGATGACAAAGTCAGACTATTTATAGGGCTTCCTTTGCTGTTCGCGGAAAAAGTACTGACTACAGATAAGGATGATTATCCTTGTGTGGAATTCAGTCACTTGTTCAAATGGCGTGAGGCGGTGAAGTGCATGGGAGAGGACTTGTTTACGACAATCTTTCTTGCAAATACAGACAAGAAGAAACGTAAAGACTTCCTATGGCCCAATGTGATAGGACATAATGATAGAGCGGTTAACGCAGCACTGAATGCTGGGCTGAGTGATATACACTCACATTTTGGCGGTTCAATAGACTCGTTTCAGTTTAACTGGATTAACCTGATGAACGATGTAGATGATCTTTATGATGAGTTTAAATCGATGACATCCTCTAACTGTCCATCAGAGAATAAGAATTCGTTCAAGAAAATGGCGGCATGGTGCAGATTGGCTGCGGCAATCAGAGCATGCCTGTTTATTGCCTTGGTAAAAGAGGATGCGCTAATACCAGCAGCTGAGAAGAAAGCCATGCTAGCACTGGGAACAGACGACGACACGGGGGCGTTTACTCAGTTGAAAAAGCGCATCAATGATTTGCGTAATGATGCAAAAAAAACGTGCTACGGGTTGACACTTGACTACGCCATAACGGATGACCTGATAAAGGGAGATAATTCTAACTCGCCATTTTGTATCTATGCGGGAGAAAGGCGAATAGAATATGCTTTCTATAGAGAATACCTACACCCCAAAACTAAATTTAGCGGGACATGGATAGACTTGTTCTACCTATATGAATTGATTAAAATTCATTTTAGAAAAGAATTTGTATTTTCTAATGACCAGTTTGGTTTGGATAACTATAATGCTTTTACCGCCCGTTCGCCTTTGTTCATACAAGGAATTTGGCCTATCTGCAACCTTACGTCGGTACAGACTGGTATAAGGAAAGGGAAGGATGATTATGTGGAGTCAAGAGTTACATCAGGTACGATGGGACTGACTACTGGGGAGTATTGGAAGGGCCTGTATACGAAAGACGAGTTTTTGAAAGAAGACGAATTGAAGAAACGATTGACCTTTATTGTGCAGTTCACCAAATCGAGTAAAGCGAAGAATGTGCATAAGGATGGACGGTACCGTATCAAGCGGGCAGAGGTGCAATATGAGTATAAGGAGATGACGGAATTTGTGGGTAGCAAGCAAAGTCCCTACGATATTATTGGAATAGACGTAGGTGGCTCTGAACTGAATTTCCGGCCAGAAGTGTTTGCTCATATGCTACGTTCAGGAAAGGAGCAGGGTTTTAGGATTACTTATCACGTAGGCGAAGAATTCTTTGACTTGGCTGACGGGCTGCGTGCCATTTGGGAGATTATACAATATGCCAATATCAATAAGAACGACCGGTTGGGGCATTGCATTGCTTTGGGCATAGCTGCGGACGAATACTATAAGGAGAAACACTACTCCTTGTATATACCGAAACAAGTGTTGCTGGATAATTTGGTATGGCTATGTGGTTTTGCCAAAGAGACGGGTGTCATTATTCAGCCTGAATTAGAGCAGAAAATACAGGATTTAGCTTTAAAAATGTATGAGCAGATTGGGTATAGTGATGTTGTTGGATTGGATATGGATGACTATTATGAGAGTCTGCTCCTAAGAAGTGATGAAGCCAATAAAGGAAATGGTGTGGATGCATGGTCGAAAACGGCAAAGCTAGAATCGGATAAAGCCAAAAAGGCTAGAAGCAATCGTCGCGCTTTAAAGCTCAATGAGGCATACACTCAGGATGAAGATATTATTGCCAGGGGTGAGAAATATATATCACCAAAGATGGGGTCGGCTTATGCCAAGTTTATTGCCGAGATACAAGACAAGATGATAGAATGGGTAAATAGTATTGGGCTGTGTATAGAGAGTTGTCCTTCATCGAATTTGCAGATATGTAAGTTGGACCGTTACGATTGTCACCCAGCCATCAGGTATTATTTGAAACCGGATGATTCGAGTAAAAGGCTGAATATTGCTGTCTGTACGGATGACAAGGGTACCTTTAGTACATCCCTAACCAATGAGTTTTCGCTTCTAGCACTGGCTGCGACGAAAGAGGAAGGATGGAATAAGAAAATAGAAAAAGACTTTAAAAATCTTATAGAACAGGGACGGAAGTACCGCTTTAAAAAAAAACACCAACGAAATGAAAATAAGAAAGAATGAGTTCTCGTTTGAGGAGTCGCTGAAATATCTAGATGAGTTTGCCCAGCAGATGATTGATATCAAGGGGCTACGTGTGTTCCGCAATATAGAAACGGATGAGATGCCGGTGGAACAGATTGTGAAGGTGTTTTGCGCAGCGATGAACATCAAGGTGATTAAGAAGTTCAGCCATGCTGGATATCATATGGAGTTTGTGTATGCGGGCGTAGTCAGTCAGATACTGGGCGTTCTGCAGAGCAGTAACCTGTTACAACATGTAGATATGCAAGCGGACGGCGGAATACTGGCGTTGCTTAATGCACCGATGAAGAAAGATGTGGAAGACATTATTAATCTGGCGGCGCAGGTGAGGAGTATCAACGACGTGGTGCTGAAGAAATTCCGCTTGCCTCTGGGCGAGCAAGTAATATCGGTGGGTATAGATTACGGGCCGATATCCTACTTTGCATCATCTTATACAAACCTTGAAGGCATTTTCTATGGGAATGCCATTGTTAGGGCGAAGATACTGGCAGATGCGAAGGAGGATAGCGTGAATATATCGGAAGATATCTACATGAACCTGTCGGAAGATATGCAGAAAAACCTGTTTGTGAACAAGGAAATGACGGGTGAACTGAAGTATTATTTCTCGCAACTGATTAACATCAGAATGCGAAAATGGGTAGTGGAAAATAAATAATGAAGTAGGTATGGATTTAGAGCTGAAACCATTTTCGAGTATAAATTTGGCGGATATGTTCTTTGATTCGCTGAAGGCGGCTTATCCAGAGTTTTCGGATTGGTATAATCGGAAAGCACAGGAGGGGGCCGAGGCGTATGTGTTTAAGAACCAGAATGGCGAGGTGCAGGACTTCCTGTATCTGAAGATTGAAACGGATGCGCTGGAGGATGTGGAGCCCGTGCTGGAGGCGAAGAAACGACTGAAGGTGGGGACGTTTAAGCTGCTGAGCAGGGGTACACGTCGCGGTGAGCGATTCATGAAGAAAATCATGGATAAGGCGATGGCCGAGGACGTGGACGAGGTGTATGTGACCATATTCCCCACGAAAGAGTTGATGTATCTGATTAAGCTATTTGAGGGGGTCGGGTTTGAGCATGTGGCAGACAAGCCTCATGATGGCGGTACGGCTGAATGGGTGCTGGTGAAGGATATGCGGGCTGTGAAAGGTGACATTATGGAGGACTACCCGAGGATGCAGACTGCGGCTAACAAAAAATGGATGCTGGCCATTATGCCGCAATATCATACACAGCTATTCCCTGACTCGATACTGAACAACGAAAGTTACGACATGGTGAAGGACATCACGCCGACGAACGGTATCTATAAGATATACATTAGTTGGAACCCGGAATGTGCCAAGATGAAGAAAGGCGACCAGGTGGTGATTTACCGCACGAACGACGGGTTGGGACCTGCCCAGTATAGGAGCGTGGTGACGACGGTGTGTACGGTTTTTGACGTGAAAGGACGAAGTGGCTTTAGAGGTGGAGAAGCAGAGTTTATGGAGTTTACTAAGTATAGCATATTTAAGGAAGGGGAATTGCGGAGTTGGTTTAAGAGATACCCGAATATGGTGGTAATCAAGTTGCTATATAACGTGGCATTTACAAAACGCGTGATACGAAAGGACTTGATAGAACAGGTGGGGCTGGACGCGCAGGCCAGATGGAGCTTGCTGCCACTGACGGATGAACAGTTTAAGAAGATTATTGAATTAGGAAAAGCTGATGAACGCTATATTATCGATTAAGCCGCAATACGTGGAGGAGATCGTGGCGGGGAGGAAACGCTACGAGTATAGGAAGAGTATCTTCAAGCAGAAGGTGGAGAAGGTGTATATATACGCTTCGGCACCGGTGAGCAAGATAGTGGGGGAGTTTGAGCCCGTGGATGTGGTGAGTGGCGAACCTGCAGAGGTGTGGAAGAAGACGCGTGAGTGGTCTGGGATTACGAAGTGTTTTTTTTACGAGTACTATAAGGGACGCGGTACGGCGTATGCTATTGAGATCAAGAATTTGAGAATATATGATGAGCCTAAAGAGTTGCCGAAGGGGATTCTGGCTCCGCAGAGTTATAGATATGTAGATTTTTGAGAATTTATTTGGAAATTTGTTTTTATTTTTGTAATTTTGCCACGCAAAATTTTTTAATAAGGTATAGAATATGACACAGGCTCAATTGACAAAACAGTTATTCGCTGCATCTGGAGTACACCGGGTGCAGGAGAGCTATGCCATGACCATGCGATTACGATAGGTAAGAAGTAGCTTTTTGCGAGGCTTAGATATAACGGCCACTCGGTGTAACAACTGGGTGGCCGTTTTATTGTGCCCTGGTGCGGCCGATGCAAAAGCAACGGCAGTGTGTAAGTGCCTGATAATCAGGCGGGGCAACAAAATGGATAACACGCAGTGAAGGGAGGCTACAACTGGGTTCTTGGACGAGCCAAGCGGCAAAGCCGAGCGGAAAGTTTAAAGATGAAAGTTGAGAGTCAGTTGCCAGGCCCGAAGTTAAAAGTTGAACAATTAAAAATTAAGGTATATGAAACAGAAAATTTCGAAACAGAAGTACAAACCTCTGAGCGCAGCCACACCAGAGGAGAAACGAGAGGCTTTCCGACTGGCAGGTCTCTGGACCAGTGCGGAAGTGGAAGGCCGCACAGAAGTTGGCGCATTTAGTGAACAGAACCTGGGTGTTCCCGCTGTGGAATACTTCCCACTGAAAGCGTATCAGACGCTGAGCGATCCCGACTGTAAATGGAAATGGAAGGAGGGCACGAAGCTGAGTACGCTGATGATCAACGTGATTAGGAGTGAGATGGCGCACGTGCTGCGCGACCATATTCTGGATGGCGAGCCTCTGGTGAAAGCAAACAGCGAATATGAGCGTGCGGATGATGACGAGGACGGCTTTGACGACGCTAACGAGGCTGTGGATATAGACCCAGCTGACCGCCAGAACGGTTTCCAAGTGAAGAGCGACATGGAGCTGCTGGAGGAACTGATGCAACGAGAGCAGCGACGCGACAAGGGCTACAAGATAGCCAAGGCAGCAGCCAAGGGTGACATAGTGCTGGAGAAGTACGTTGAGGTGGTGTTTGGTGGTGCATCGACCGACAGGGAGGTGAGCAAAAAGATGAAGAAGACGCTGGCGGAGCTACAGGAACTGCAAGAGAGGCTGATTGCTCGCATACGAGAGACAATCTGAATTGAAAATTGAGAATTTATAATTGAAAGTTAATATCAAATAGGAATAGAATTATGAATACAAAGGATTTATTATTAGATAGGATTGACGAAGTACGTGCTAACAGTGTGACGCCTGAAAAATTTGAAAAAATGTGGGGTTACAGCATTGATACGTATTTGGACAAGATGATGGCTGAGGTTGAGAAGCTGGAGGCTTCGAAACCAGTTAAGAGATAATAGATAATAGTTTAGAGTTGAAGGCTTCCGTGGAGCAATCTACGGGGGCCTTTCTCGTAAAAAAAAGGAGGTAGAGCATGAGTAAGCATTTTAGTAAACAGGAATTGGCGAGGTGCTTTAGGGCAAACGGGGCGCGATGTAAAGAGTGCCCGCTGAAGCAACCTGCGGATAAGTTGCCTGATGGGGTAGAAGGGAATCTGGAGGCGTTGGCTGAGCAGGTGTTGGAACCTGCACGCCAGCGCCTTGGGAGACCTATCACGGTAAACTCTAGCTACCGCTGCCAAGTGCATAACAAGACGGTGGGCGGTGTAGCGAATAGCCAGCATATGAAGGGCGAAGCAGCAGACATTACCACCGGCACAGTGGAGGGCAACCAGAAACTGAAGGCGGTGATAGAGGAGCTGGGCAAGTTTGACCAGTTGATTACCTATCCGACATTCCTGCACGTTTCGTGGAAGCGAAATGGGATGAACAGGAAGCAGAGGCTGAGGAAAGTGTGACGAAATAAACAGATTATTAACAATTTAAATTAGGGAGGGAAAACCTATGATGCAGCTGAATTGGACTGAGATATTGCTGGGCCTGATGACGCTACTGGGCAGCTGCGGCTGGTTTGTGGCGGGCAAAAAGTACAAGCAAGAGGTTGAAGGCATGAAGACCGACAACCAGATGAAGAAGTTGGACTTGAGCAGCGAATTTGCTGCCAAGTTCAAGGATTTGATCGTCGGCCCCCTTGAAGAGGAGGTCGGCAAGTTGAGAACCGAAGTAAAGGATTTGAAAGATGCGATTGAAGGTGTTTATGATTGTCCTTTTAGGGATGATTGCCCTGTGCGTGAGCGGATGCGCGACAAGTCGCACCGCTCAGAGGACAGAGGTGAGAAGTCTGAGGGCTGACGAAAGAGACAGCATCAGGGTAGAGCAGGTGATGGTGGCCGTGCATGATACTATTTTGGAAACGGTCACCATCGTTGTTCGCGAGAACGAACAAGGCGATACGCTGAGGCTGGAGAAAACAACGGAGCGGGATCGCTTTCGCGACCGCGCTCAGGTGAAAGAGAAGGAGGAACGTGTGGTGGTAAAGACAGACACTGTGTTCATTGAAAAGAGGGACTCTGTGGATGTCAGGAACCACAGTCCTACTTCTGGTGCTGCTAGCAGTGGGGGCTTTGTGGCCTCGCTGCGGTGGATCTTCTGGATAATCGTCGCCATCGGCGTACTGATTATCGTTATTAAGGTATCAAGAATTATTAGAATTTAAGAATTAATTGTTTCATTTTTAAGTATAGGAGATTTTAGATTATGGCAAAGTTTCAAAGTACACTGATTGAGCAGGCGAGTGGTAAGCTGGGTGATAACATCGTGATGCGACAGACGGCAACAGGGAAGATCCTGTGTAAGGCACCGAAGAAGGCCAGCACACCACGACGCTCGGAGAAGCAGGCATACACACGTCTGCAGATGGCGAACCTGCTGGCAAACTACCGTCTGTACAGCGGTAAGCTGGCGGAGGCGTTCGAGAGTAAGCGCGCGGGGCTGAGCGACGTGAACATGTTTGTGAGTGCGAACTGGGGACACGGACCGGTGTATCTGACGCGCCCGATGAGGATTCAGGGCGCGTGCGTGCTGGCGGATGACCTGTTTAGCATCGGCAGCATTGAGCCTATCGGCTATGGCCTGAACAGCGCGGGCAGGCTGGTGACGAACCTGAACCTGGGCATCGAGATAGGTGCGGGAACTACCGTGGCGCAGTTTAGCGGGGCGCTGATGACGGCGACGGAGAACTGGCGCGAGGGCGACCAGCTGACATTCTTCGTGGGTACGCAGTATACGGGTACGGACGGGCTGCCACGTGCGAACATGCGAGCGCAGAAGGTGGTGCTGAGCCTGGACGACCAGACAAAGCTGTGGGACGTGGTGACGAGCGAGGGCTTCAGCACGGTGGACGGTTATCTGGCAACGGGGATGGTGCTGAGCGAGATGGGCTGCGCATGGGTGCACAGTCGCGAGACGAGCGGTCAGACGAAGGTGAGCACGCAGCGACTGGTGGTGGTGAGCGAGGTGCTGGGGCAGTACCAGACTTACGAGGCGATGAAGGCGGCGGCCGACAGTTACGGTGGTATCAACAAGAATGCGGTGTATCTGAATCCGCAGAGTAGGCTGAGTGACGTGGTGGGTTCGAGCAGCGGCAGCGGTAACACAGGTACCGGCGGTTCTTCGCAGAACACCGGCGGCAATACCGGCGCCGGTGGCACAGGTGGCACAGGTGGCACAGGTGGCTCGAACACGGGAGGTAATTCGGGCTCAGGTGGCGATACCGGCGGCAACACCGGTGGTAATTCGGGTGGCAACCCCGGCAGTGGCGGCAGCGACATGAATTGATGTCCCCTGCCAGGGGCCGCGGATTGATTCCCAGGGGCCGCGGATTGATTCCCAGGGGCGAGCCCCTGGGCTAGGTTATTAAACCCCTTCGGGGTTATTGATGCCCTGTAGGGGCAACATAACGGAGCATAGGGCCTCGGCCCTATGTGAATGGGTATTCACCCCATCCACCGCCCCTGTAGGGGGCTCATATCTTAGCATAGGGTCTTGGCCCTATGTGAATGAATACCACCAACCACCCTTAACAGCTCATAATACCT
>JAEEGL012117873.1_pt1 | contig 25104 bp, 22 predicted proteins | sample 9134231 | NCBI WGS metagenome assembly JAEEGL01 (sample SAMN16246548, study PRJNA631951) | gut metagenome | biome: gut microbiome; feature: rumen; material: fiber-attached | host: Bos | place: Iran: Karaj | collected 2018-10 | reverse complement strand
TTCATATCCGGGATAGACTGAGCACCTTCCCACTTGGAAACAGCCTGTCGGCTGACATTCAGTTTCTCTGCCAGTTCTTCCTGCGACCAGCGACTCGGCTTTCGGAGATCGATCAATTTGTCCGCAAAGATCATTTTGGTTTCTTCCTCCTTGGTATTGTCCCGTTCCGGGCAAAACCAGAATAGCCGATCCGGCTGTTGCAGGCTACCAAACCTGGCTGGAAATCCCGCAACCGGCGGTTGCAACTGTTGATATTACCGGCTTCCGGGATTTCCTGCTGTCGGAGTCCGCGTAAAGCTTCCCATTCGTTTTTGGTGATCAGGCAGTTATATTTTCCGGACGTCTTCTGTCCCTGTCTCCCCGCCGGCATCCGGCCACGCGCAACTCATAAAGCGCCTTTGGGACAGTTCTTCACGCACTCCATGCATAAGATACATTCCGTTCCGTTTTCCCGTTTCCTTGAATTGTCGGTCACGTCCACGTCCATCGGGCAGACGCGTTTGCATTTTCCGCATGATACGCATTTTTCCTTGTCGCATTTCACACGAGCCAGGGAAAAATAGCTCATCGGCTTCAGGAAAACCGTAATCGGACAGACGTATTTGCAAAACGCCCGGTTGTCCTTGAACGCGAACGCAAGGATGATCCCTGTCGCGTAATACAGGATGTTGCCGATGATAAACGCCCGGAACATGATCCTCTCAATGTTCCCCGCGTGCGCCAGGAACAATGCCGCGACAAAGACGAGCGCGGCGGCAAAGGTGACGTACCGGATCCACCCCAGATGCCTTCGCGGCCGCGCCGGTACTTTATAGGGCAGGAAATCCAGCACCATGGCTGTCCAGCAGGCATATCCGCACCATCCGCGTCCGAATACCAGCGGCCCGAATATCTTCGCCACCGCGTAATGGATGGTCGCCGCCTCGAACACGCCGGTAAAGAGATAGTACCAGAAACCCTCGATCTGCATGTTTTCATTGCAGATCAATCCGAGATAGACAAGCATGTACAGGCCGACAAGCAGCTGGACAACGCGCCTGGCAAGCCTGTATTTTCGGATGAACAGAAAGATGCCCAGGGAAACGGATATGCCGATATAGCTGAAATTGAACAGGTAGAACAGATTGCCCTTTGTCAGCCATAATGTGACTGCGACCGCTTCGAACACAGCCAGCATCATAGCCGGCATCGCGTATTTCTTCATCTCCGCATCTCCACCAATCCCTGTTGAACAACAGCCGATGATCCCAAGGATACCGATCAAACCAGGCGCTCTTTGACCGTATACTTTTTCGCCGGAATTTCCTGATCTGGAATTCCCTGCAGAAAGTCATACAATTTCTGCAAAAACGCCGTCCAGCGCGGCAATAAATGCTTTCTGGACCAGTTCCGCCGGAATAATTTCCCCGTTCAGTTCAAGATCCATCGTGGCGCAGGCGTCGGCGACCAGTTTGACATGATAACCGTAATCCATCGCGGCCCGTACCGTAGTATCCACACACATATGCGTCATCATGCCGCAGATGACCAGCGTATCCACCTGAAGGCTTTTCAGATACGCATCCAGGCCTGTTTCCAGAAAGCTGTTCGGATAGCGCTTGATAATCACTTTATCTTCCGCCTGCGGCTTGATCCTGTCAGATATCTCCGCGCCAAAGGTTCCTTCCAGGAAGAACGTGTCGTCCGGCGGATTGAAGTGCTGGATATAAACGATGGGCCTGCCGCAGGCCCTGCTTTCGGCGATCAGTTCCCGGATCCGGTTCTCCGCCTCGAACGGATGGGACAATTCGTTGGTCCCGCCCGGGAAGTAGTCGTTCTGGACATCAATAATCAGCAACGCTTCTTTCATTTTACCTATCCTCCGTTGGCAGGGAATACCATCATATATCTTCCGGGTTTTCTTTTCAACAGCGATCCCAACAAAAGAAACATGTGGCTTTCACTTATCCCCTGATCTTGAAAACCTGATAAATTCATATGGCAGCCCCATGTTTTCCGAGTATTGAAGAATCCCATCCTTTTCCGCTTGTCTTTAACATACTTTGGCGTTCCAATCCTCAGTTTCGGATAATATCCCGGCAAATAACCATTCGGCGGCAGCCGGTGTTTACAAAGTCAATGCCGCAACAAAGCTCTTGTTATCCATACTCATTTTCGGCAGGACGAAACTGATTCCCTGCTTCCGGGAGGTTTTCCACGTACACACGATCCTGTACTGACCTGCCCAAATGAATGATCAGCGCCGGTTCCTCACCCTCACCCTCCTGATTGACAGTGTTCCTCACCAGTCCCGGAAGGCGCTTCAGCACCTGGGGAGGACGGGCGGCGAATGATTGACGGTCCGGCTTTTCTTCCGGTATAATAACCCTATCATGTAACGGAGGAATCGCATATGAAAAAGTTCCTGGCGCTGCTATTATCCCTGCTCCTGATGCTTTCCTGTTTTTCTTTGGCGGCAGCGGAAGGATCATCCCAAACGCCTGAACCGAGGCACTATACCAGCGGGAATTGGGAGTATATTTATCTGGATGATGATTCGGTTGAAATAGCCAAGTGCTTAGTCGATGCTGAAGAAATAACCATCCCGGACACGCTGGATGGTCTCAAAGTATTGAGCATCGGGAGATACGCGTTCTCAAGCTGCAAATCCTTAACGGCTGTTGCCATTCCGGAGGGCGTGATGAACATCACGGATTTCGCTTTCTCCCATTGCGAAGCTTTGACGACTGTTACGATACCGGACAGCATAGAGAATATCGGGATTAATCCGTTCCTGGATTGCAGCAGCCTGGTTGATATTATCATTTCGCCGGATCATCCGTACCTGGAAACAATGGACGGCGTGCTGCTCAGCAAGCCGGACAAACAGCTGGTTTGTTATCTGCGCGGGATTACATCAGAATCCCATGTGATTCCGAATGGCGTTCAGATGATCGGGGAATATGCATACTTTGGGTGCAAATCCCTCAAGTCAATCGTGATTCCGGATAGTGTAACCGACATTGGGGTAAAAGCGTTCTGCAGTTGCTACAACATGAGCTCTATTACGATCCCGGACAGCGTGGTAACGATTGGGGAAAAGGCATTCACCGGATGTTCCTCCCTGGCCCAGGTTACAATTCCGGACAGTGTTGCAAGCCTCGGGGATCAGGCATTCTCCGAATGTATGATGACTTCGATCACGATCCCGGACAGCGTTACCAGCATCGGGGCGAATCCCTTCAGCGATTGCCTGATGCTAACAGATATCATTGTTTCACCGGATCATCCATATCTGGAAACGATTGACGGTGTGCTGTTCAGCAAACCGGACAAACGATTGATTTGCTATCCCCGCAAGTTTTCGGCTGAATCCTATGTGATTCCGGACGGCGTCCGGATGATCGGGGATTACGCGTTTTGCTACTGTAACTCCCTGACCACCGTCACGATTCCGGACAGTGTAACAAGTATAGGCGAATGGGCGTTCTTCATGTGTTCCTCCCTGACTTCGGTTACGATCCCGGACAGCGTAACCAGCATCGGGGAAAAGGCGTTTAACAAGTGCGAATCCCTGACTGTTGCTGTTTCCCGTAATTCATACGCCATGCAGTATTGCGGTAACAACGGGATCAACTATGTCTATCAGGATGCCAATGAATAAATGGAATGCTGTATTACTTTTGATGACACGAAAATTCAAAACCGGCTCCGAAGAGCCGGAAAGGAGGGGAGTACCGGGAATGTATTGCCCAGATGACTTCCGGGCTTCATGACCTGCTGAAGTTCATTCCCGGCAGTATCACATGGAATGCCACTGATCGAAATCCGCATACGGATAAGGCAAGGATGCCGGTCCGCCTCCGTGACCGGTCATCATCCGGTTGCTGTCAGGCATTGCCTGTCCTGACAGACGATCAGCGGATGCGCGGCGCCGGGCTTTCGCCTCTTTCATGCGCTGGTGATCATCACATATTTCCAGGATTCCAAATATGATTTCCAGGAGCTCCAGCATATGATTCCCTCCCGTAACGGCGTCAGCCGTCAACCTTTATTCATAAGGTATGACGTCATCCGAACGCAGTTAGTTCCCGAAGGTCCCTGACTTTGTTTTTAAGGCTTTTCCTTTCCAATATGCATTTGCTATGATCAGAATATAATTGGACAAAGGAACCGTCCCTCTGTCCAAGCAGCCCCGGCAGAAACCGGGGCTGCTGACTGCCAAGGCATGTGGTTAAAAGAAAGACTGACCATCCGTTCATGGTGTGTGTCCCATACTCCTGCCGATGTTGTGCACGATAATAAAAAGGCCGGTTTGGAAAGTGGTTTCGTCCATCCAGGAGGTCCTAATCTCCTGTAAATCGTTGACGCCTGTCTCTTTCTTCCGGTATAATGGCCCCATAATCAGTCGCTATACTGATCATGAAGATGGTATTGTCCGTCCCGCTTTCTGGCTGGATCTGAGTTCAAGCAGAGAATAAGCTCCTGTGCTTCACAAAAAAAGCTGAATATATTGGACAAAGGAACCGTCCCTCTGTCCAATAAACAAAGGGGAGGAAAAACCGTGAAAAAGATGATCCTGTTCGTTACCATAATCGCTTTTGCTGTTTCCTGTATCGGGGCCGCCTGCGCCGAGACGGTTGACGCGCACCATTTGTTTGGCACAGTAACAGGGGATGTTTATGAAAATGAATATCTCGGAATCGGCTGCAAACTGGACGGATGGTATTACTATTCCGAAGAAGATATCGCCGCAGCCAATCAAATGGCGCGGGACGTTTTTTCCTCGAAAGATATCGGCGCTATCCTTAACAATGTGAATGTGCTTTACCTGATGATGGCCGAGTTCTCGAACGGTATGGAAAACGTCAATATCGTCCTTCAACATGAGAATGAGACTTATATGAGCATGGTGGACGCCGTCGGTGTAGAAGGCCTTCTGAATATGGGCGGAAAAGATTATTACGCTTCTATGCTTGAGCAGGCCGGATATTCAAATATAAATATTGATATCACAAAGATCAGCATAGGTGGCGCTGAGTTCTCCGGCATGCAGGTTTCATATGATTTTATGGGCGTGACAGCCTGTATAAAACAGGTGTATTCCCTCTATGGGGATTATATGATGATACTGACTGTCTGCGGCCCCAGCTATGAAAACGTGGATGATGTGCTTTCCAGGTTCTACATTCTTCAGGACAACCGGACGGGAAAGACGGCTTTGGCGGATCAGCAGGACCCGAATACAGGCATGAATGGTACCGCTCAAGCGGAATACTATTATGACCGGGAAACGGGAGCCCATTTCATGATTCCTGCCGGCTGGGAAGAGAAAGCGTTATCCCAGGAATGGGATATTATCAAGATGAAAATGTCCCCTGTAAATGAAGAAGTAGTCAGTATAATGTTCGGCTGGGAAGATTTATGGGACGCCTTATCCGCATCCCAGAGAAGTGCTATGGGACTGAAGTCACGGAAGGATCTGGACTCCCTGCTGAATGCGGAATTACTATCCATCATGTTTGGTGTGGATAAGGACGTTGAAATGAGATCCGTTTCAGGTGTGCCATTTGGCATTGGCACAGTCTCCCAGACAGCCGCAGGGCTGACAATGGATCTGAAAGTAGCGGTAACCATCAGGGACGGATATGTCATCATGTTCCAGATGCCCGATCTGTACGAAGATTACAGAGCCGTATTTGATGCTGTCCTGGAAAGTGTTTATTTCAATTAACGCTGGGATAAATGCCGGATTCTATGACTTGCTAATAAAGCTGAACAAACAACGTGGAGATTGATAGCGATGAAGATTATGTCAAAACTATTTGGAAAGGAACCTGACGCACATAAAGACATATGCTGCTTTTGCGGTAAAGTTCTTACTCCCAAGCTAACATACCGGCAACCGCAGGGAAAATGCTGCGAAAATTGCTACAGAGAAAGAAATCCTTCTAAATTCTGTGCCCGCTGCAAGTCTGATGGTCAAGGACAGTTATATAGATGGGACGGAAAAAATTATTGCGGTTTATGCTACTTCAGTATAACCATGTCCCAGCAGTGCCCGATATGCAAGGGAAAAATGATTGAGAAGGAATACCTTCCAGCGATTCATAAATATATATGCAAATCATGTAAAGAAAAGATTGTCGATATAAAAATAAATACATCAGGGGATTATGTTGTAGTCAGATTGGAATTTAATCAAGAAATAAAGATTCGCAATATAAATGCACATGTAAAAACATGAGTTTGGTAGTGCCAGGTAATGGTTGCAAGGCGACATTTTCGGTTTCAGATATGAGTGTTTTCTTTGTATAGCAAAGAAGATATTTGTGGACAAACCATGTCAGCGCACGACGTCTTTAGTTCCGTTAGATGAATTGAAAGTGAGGTAAAAACAGTTGTTTGAAACATTGCGAATTATTTTCTTTGCAGCTGCTATCCTTTGCGGCATGTTATTTATTCTTGCAATAAAAAATCATACCGGAAGAGCACATATTTGGTTTTTGGTTGGTGTTGTGCTGGCAGTAATGGGAGTGGCAGTAATTATAATTAATAATATTCGACTCAACAATAATAAAAAAGCACTGGAATCGAGCACCGTAGTTACAACAGCGTTAGAAGATATTACTCCAATTCTCCTAAGCGATCATACATTTTCTGAGATCAAATCTGATGGACAAGTTGTCCAGGAGCCTTACGTCCTCGTGCCAATTGAGGAAGTATATAATCGGAACGACAGAACAAAGGATACTTTTCAGATTACCAATAAAGATAGCTGCTGGTCAGGCGGTCAATTCATCTCAACTGAGCAAGCGGATAAATGCAAAACGATTGCCTTCTATACCACTTTTACACTTGAAATGCCTTATAAATCCACAAACGGTTCAACAACCACCGGAAAGAGCGAATCAAAAACAATCTATCTGTATGATGTGCAAACAAGAACAGTTTTCGCATATGAGTATTTCAGCAAAACCCTTCCCAGTATTACAGAAGGCACACCAAATATGAAAATCGACACACAGGATTTACTGAAGTGGATCAATGAACATAAATGATAAAACCGTTAATTCAAAAGGAGGAAACTTGTATGACAAGCACACGTATCTTGTTGGTCATCATTATTCTGCTTGTAGCGATTATTCCGTGTGTTTCTCTATCCGAAAACACCATAGGAGAAGATGACATATACAATGAGGTGTTTCAAATAGTAGGAGAACAGGCTCCTTCAGAAAGATATGCTACTGGCGTCGTTTTTGATTTATCACGACTGTACCATGACGAATTTGAGAAAGCAGTCCGTTCATCAAATGCTCTTTCGCTGTGGCAATTCTTCGCCGGCGCTTACAATCTGTTTTGCGAGCATCCAGAGATTTCAGGCCTTCCAATTCCGGTAAACATGGAAAACGAAGATACTGATTACCGGCAATGGAATACAGACATTTTCCCGCTCGAGTCAGGCGATTATGCTGCACTTTGTTATATGCCCATTTCAAATGATGAACTGGATGCAAGGATTATTGGTATCATCTTAAGCGAAGGTGGGGATGGGTATTATTATTGCATGCTGAAAAAAGATGAAAATGAAACTTCGACTGTTTTCCGTAACCGACCAATGCAGGGTATCACTGTAGCTGGTGAAGTGAAAGGAAGAGGTTTTGACCTTATGCAAGCTTTCCTGAACTGTATTCAGGAAGATTTTTCAACAAAGTAAACGAGATTTGGCATCTTCTGGGAAAGACGATCAAAATCCACAAGAAATTCAATTTAGGGAAGAGTCGATCCCAAACAGTTGTCTCATCTTGGATTTGTATTTAGATTACCTGCATTCATTGTATGTGAAACAAACCACGTTGTGACAGAACAGATCGAAGCAGTATCACAGAGACAGCCGGATCGGTCAGATGAGGGGGGGAACCAGAATGATCAAAACAGTTGGTATTGTCAGCCTGTCCAGCGGTATAATCGGAGAATCGTTTGTACAGCATGAGGTGGAGATCGGAATTCGCAGGCTCCGGGAATACGGGATGGAGGTCCGGTTCATGCCGCATGCGCTGAAGGGACTGGAATATATCAAAGATCATCCTGAAAAGCGGGCGGAAGACCTGCTGGAAGCCTTCCGGGATCCCGGGATCGATATGATCCTCTGCGCCATCGGTGGAGACGATACTTACCGCCTGCTGCCGTACCTGTTCGAAAACGACGAACTCCGGAAAGCGGTAACAGATAAGATTTTCCTGGGCTTTTCCGATACGACTGTCAATCATCTGATGCTGCACAAGGTCGGGCTGAAGACATTCTATGGACAGGCCTTCCTGGCGGATGTCTGTGAGATCGGTCCGGAGATGCTGCCGTACAGCCGCGGATACTTAGAAGAGCTGATTACCACCGGCGCCATCCGGGAAATCAGGCCCAGCGACGTATGGTATGAAGAGCGAAAGAGTTTTGATCCTTCACAAATAGGGACGGTACCGGTATCGCATCCGGACCGCGGGTTTGAACTCTTGCAGGGGACGCCGGTGTTCAGCGGCAAGATCCTGGGCGGATGCATTGATTCCCTGTATGATTTTTTCGATGGAGAACGGTATGCGGATATGCCGGTCCTGTGCGAAAAATACAAGCTGTTCCCGGAACAGGAGGAATGGCGGGGGAGGATTATTCTGCTGGAATCCAGTGAGGAAAAACCGACGCCGGAGATCTATCGCAGATCACTGGAGTTCATCAAAGACAGGGGCGTGTTTGACGTGGTGAGCGGGGTGCTCATCGGCAAACCGATGGACAGGACCTATGAAAAGGAATACAAGGAACTGCTGGCGGAGGTGATCGACAATCCCGATCTGCCGATCGTCTGCAACCTGAATATCGGCCATGCCCAGCCGCGATGCATTATTCCGTTTGGGGTGGAAGCCCATGTGGATGTGAGCAACCAGGTGATCCGTTTTGAATCATAATGAAAATCATATGGGATTTTATGTAATTATTTTGCAAAAGGAAGCCAATTGAATTGTTTGACATCTTCAACGATTGCTTCCGGCATCAGGCGATTAATCCATTCTGCTAAAGACACATAATAGGTGCGTGAAGTCATTTCATTTGTTAATTGAATCGAAAGTGTAGCCTTTTTCTGAGCAATATGACTCCGCGTAGGAACCGGGCCTCACATGATATACACGATCCGGTCCGGATTGAAAAGCACCTTTCCCGATGTAGTTCAGGCTTTCCGGCAGCGTTATGCTGGATAATTCAAGACAACAATCAAAAGCATAGTCACCGATTGCAGTAACGCCTTCCGGAATCGTAAGAGAAGTGATTTTTTTACATTGAGAAAAAGCGTCGTATCCGATTATCTGAACGCTGCCCGGTATGGATATTTCAGTAAGTTCTGTACAGAAATGAAATGCGTTCGGACCGATGATTTCCGTTCCTTCCGGAATCTCATATTTTTCGGGCAGGATACCATACAGGCAGCAGACTAAACACTTGTCAGCCTTAGTGATCAGAGCACCGTTCATCATTTCGAGCGCCGGATGGTCAGATGAAAGAACGATTTCTTCCAGATCGTAACAACTTGAGAAGGGATTGCTTTCAACCGTGATGATGGTATCTGGGAGAGTCACCTTTTTTAAATTCCTGCAGGCACAGAAAGCATCAGATCCGATTTCGGAGATTCCTTCTGTCACAATCAGCTCTTCGATATAATCCTGCCAATAGAATGCCGAGTCATCAATGCGCGATACTTCTATCCCGTCTATTTCGGCAGGGATGACAACCAGGTTGTAAAAACCCAGGTAACCGGTTATGCAGGCAGTTCCATCAGGCAGGATCTTATAATCAAATGAACCATATTCATTTCGAAATGTATTGGTGTTTTCCGCTGAAGCAGCAGAAACACAAACAAATGAGAGTAAAATGATCGAAATCATGATACAAATTGTTTTTTTCACAGCTGGTTCCATCTCCTTTTATATATTCATTTCGACAAACATTTCATAATAGTACCGTAATCAAACAGAGAAGGATTGAAATCAATCTTTTCATACATTTCCTCCGCTTTTCAGCCTGATTTATCGGTTATCTGTGTCGATGTTCTGGCAGGATACTTCTTATCGAGAAAATTGTAGAACAATCAGAAATCCAGCAGGCTGTTCAGTTCCACGGTCCGCTCGGGATCAGAGAACCATTTGGGATAAAATTCATTATAGTCCGGAATTGAATAATACCGGTTCATCTTGTTTTTGTCCATGGCGAAATAGGTATCCCTGCTGGAGTTTCCGCCGTCCTCCCAGGTTGCGTCCGTAAAACTCCACTCACCGTCCAGCCGGTTCAGGGTGATGATGTGCCATGTGTTGTTTTCATTGACTTCAACGTCTACCTTGAAAGTCCGGATCCCGCATGCCTCCGCCAGCAGCTCATATAGCGCGGTATAACCGACGCAGATGGCTTTTCCGCTTGTCAGCACACCGATCGTATCTTCATATCGACCTCTTTCCGGATAGTCCGTGGAACCACCGTCATATTTGATCTTTTTGGCAATCCAGTTGACGATCCGGGACGCGGTTTCCTTTTCATTCCGGCCGCGGCAGGTTTCAACGGCCTCGTTGAGCTTGGCGCCGACAGCGGCCAGCGTCTCATTGGCGGGATCCAGGATATAGATTCTTGTGGAACTGGTGATATAATACCGGCCCGGCTGATGGAACAGTACCGTAATCTCGCAAGCCTTCGGGTCCGCACTGATAATCTCGGCCTGTTCCGGTGTTACCGGAATGGCGAATTCTTCTGTATATAACAGGTTGCCCTCCCAGGGAATCCAACCCAGGCTTTGTTCATAGTTGTTTTGGTAGTCCCTGAAAAACTGCTCATTCATTTTGAACCGGATTTCCGTTTCTCCGCCCAATGACCAGCGGGGGCTGCCGGCGACCGCGAAATAATATGTGTCCAAAGCGTAAGCAGGCGCGGCCAGGGAAACCAGAAGGACTGCCAGCAGCAATACGGCAATTTTCCGATAATGATTCATGTTGTTTTCCCCCGACTGTTTTTTTCTGTATTGCGATATCCGCATGGGATTGAGGCGTCAATTTATTTTCTGACCACCATGATAATATACACGGACAGCAGCGGATTGTAACAGAAGAGGTTCGCATCCGGGGGGGGAAAAGGCCGAACGTTTCGGAACGTCGGGGACGGTTCTGTGGTTCCACTTCGTGTAACGAGCAGAACCGTCCCCTTGTTCCGCCGTCCCTTATTCCGTGGTTACGCCAGCTGCAGCTGGTACAGCTTTTTGTAGATGCCGTCTTTCGCCAGCAGTTCCTGGTGGGTGCCGGTTTCGCGGATGCGGCCGTGATGCATGACGATGATCCGGTCGCAGTGCTGGATCGTGGACAGGCGGTGAGCCACCATGATGCTGGTGCGGCCTTTCATCAGGCAGGTGACCGCTTCCTGGATCCACTGCTCGGTTTCCGTATCGATATTCGCGGTCGCCTCGTCCAGGATCAGGATGGCGGGATCATACGCCAGCGTCCGGGCAAAGGAAAGCAGCTGCCGCTGGCCGGCGGAGAAGGTGGCGCCGCGCTCCGTGACGCGGGAGGCGTAGCCGTCCGGCAGGCGTTCGACGAACCGGGCCGCGTTGACCTCCCGGGCGGCTTCCCGCACCGCTTCGTCCGAGATGGTTTCATCCCGCAGGCGGATGTTGGAGGCGATATCCCCGGTGAACAGGAACACGTCCTGCTGGACCTGGCCGATGGCGCGACGGATCTGTTCCCGGCTCAGCTGCCGGATATCCACGTCGTCGATCCGGATCGTGCCTTTCTGGATATCGTAATACCGGCCGATCAGGTTCAGGATGGAGCTTTTGCCCGCGCCGGTGGCGCCGACAAAAGCGACGGACTGGCCGGGGTCGATGGTGAAGCTGACGTCCTTCAGCACCCAGTCCTGCTCGTCTCCGGTATAGGAAAACCAGACGTGGTCGAAGGTGATCTTTCCCCGGATTTCCGGCAGGATGACCGGATCCTTTTCCGGCGGGATATCCGGTACCGTATCCATCAGGGTAAAGATTTTCTCCGCGGCGGAAATGGAGCTCTGCAGCGTCGTAAACTGTTCCGCCAGTTCCTGGATCGGCTCGAACAGCTGGTTGATATACTGCAGGAAGATATACAGCGTACCGATGGTGATCGCGCCGTGCAGGACTTCGCTGCCGCCGGTCACCATGATGATCATCAGGGCGACGACGCTCAGCATATAGATGCCGGGGCGGAAGACGGCGAACACCATCAGCTCCCGGAAACCGGCCTTGTACAGGCTGTCGTTCTTTCCTTCAAACTCGCGGTATTTGCGCTCCTCGCGCCCGAAGACCCGGATCACCTTCATGCCGGACAGGTGCTCGGAAAGATAGGTATTCAGCGCGGTCAGCCGGGTGCGCACCAGCCGGTAGGTTTTCCGGCTGATCATCCGGAACAGCAGCGTCATCGCCGCCACCACCGGCAGCAGGATGAAGCTGAACAGCGCCATCCGGGCGTTCAGGGCGACCATGATGACGGCCAGCCCGATCATCTTGACGACGTTTTTGAAGAGCTTGACCAGGATATTGGAAAAGACCTCGTTGATCGCCTCCGGGTCGTTGGTCAGGCGGGTCACGATCTTGCCCACGGGCGTGGTATCGAAAAAGCGCATGGTCAGGCTTTCCGTATGGGCGAAGAGATCGTTGCGCAGGTCGTAGATGATATCCTGGCCCATCTTCTGCAGGAGCAGCGTCTGGGCCCGGTTCAGGACCATCAGCAGCAACAGGGTCGCCAGGTACAGCCCGCCGGAAACGAGGACGCCCCGGTACCGTTCTTCCGCCCGTTCGCCGCTTTCCCACTGGTCCCGGCCTTCCGCCAGCAGTTCCTCGTTCTTCTCCCCGGTGATATACCGGTCGATCGCGTTGCCGATAATGATCGGCTTGGCCAGCTCCAGCGCCGTCAGGGCCAGCACCAGGCACAGGCACAGCACGAAAACCTTCCGGTGGGGTTTCAGGTAGGCCAGCAGGCGCCGCAGGGGTTTGCCGTGGTAATGCACGTCCTGCAGTTCCTCATCCTCCGGATGGAACAGGGACGCCAGCCGCTCCCGGAGCGGCCGTTTCGCGGCCTTTTTCATTTCTGTCATACGGAAACACCCCCTTCCGGCAGCGTTCCGCTTTCGTCGGGATGTTCCTCACGCAGCTGCTTTTCCAGCTGCTGCTTGTCGAACACGGAGCGGTACAGGCCGCCCAGGGCCAGCAGCTCCGCGTGGGTGCCGTATTCCGCTTCCCGGCCGTCCTCCAGCACCAGGATACGGTCCGCGTGCTGGATGGTGGAAATCCGGTGGGCGATGATCAGGGTGGTTTTGCCCCGGCGCAGTTCCTTCAGCCGGCCCAGGATCCGTTCCTCCGTGTCCGTATCCACCGCGCTGAGCGCGTCGTCCAGGATCAGGACCGGCGCGTTTTTCATCAGGGCGCGGGCAATGGAAATCCGCTGCTTCTGGCCGCCGGATACCGTCACGCCGCGCTCCCCGAGCATCGTCCGGTACTGATCGGGGAATTCCATGATGTTGTCATGGACGTCCGCCGCTTTCGCCGCTTCCATGATTTCGGCCGGATCGGCACGGTCGACGCCGAAGGCGATATTGTTTTCAATCGTATCGCTGAAGAGGAAGGAATCCTGGGGGACATAGGCGATATCCCGGTGCAGCACGGCCAGCGGGATCTCCCGCAGCGGCCGCCCGTCGACGCGGATCATGTCCGGATCGTCCGTTTCCCACAGGCGCTCCAGCAGGTTCATCAGGGTGGTCTTGCCGCAGCCGGTGCGCCCGATCACCGCCAGGGTTTCCCCGGCGGGCACATGGACGGATATATGGCTGAGGGCCGGGTGGTCCTCCGGCGCGCCGGGATACCGGAACGTCAGGTCCCGGAATTCCACATCGCCCCGGAGTTCCGTCACAGACGGATCTCCCTCGTCCCGGATCTCCGGCTTTTCGTCCAGGATGCCGCGGATCCGCCGCAGGGACGCCATGCCCTGGCTCAGGTTGGAAACGCTTTCCCCGACGGCGATCATCGGCCAGACCAGCATGCCCACATAGTAATTGAACATGACGAACTGGCCCACGGAGATCTCCCCGAAAATGGCCATCCGCCCGCCGTACAGCAGCGTCAGCAGCAGCGACAGCCCGATGATCAGGTCCAGCAGGGGCAGCACCAGCGCGATGAGGCGGACTACGCGCAGGTTTTTATCCCGGGAGTTGGCGTTGGCTCTGGCAAAGGTGGCCAGTTCCTTCCGCTCCTGGACGAAGGCCTTGATGACCCGGATGCCGGAAACCGCCTCCTGCGCCTGGTCCGTCAGGGCGGAAAAGGCCTCCTGCCGGGCCAGGAAGCGCTTGTGCATGTTCTTGCTGAACCAGATATCCCCGAAAATGATGATGACCAGCGGAATCAGCGCCACAACCGTCAGCCTGAAACTGACGAAGCGGATCATGCTGACCAGCACCAGCACCAGCATGACGGAGGCGTCAAAGGAAGTGATGACCGTCATGCCCATCAGCTGGCGGACGGCGCCCAGGTCGTTGGTAAAGTGGGCCATCAGGTCGCCGGTTTTATGCTCGTTGTACCAGGACATGGAAAGCTTTTCCAGGTGGGCGAAGAGGCTGTTCCGCATATCCCGCTCGACCATCCGGGCGGATCCGAACAGGAATACGCGCCAGAAAAAGCGTCCCATCATAATGGCGGCGCCCATGCCCAGCAGCCGCAGGGCGATCGCCCAGACGCCGTCCATGGACAGGACGCCGTCCTTCAGCCCGTCGACGAGCTCGCCGGAAAGCCGCGGGACGTTGGCGTTGACCTGGTCCACCAGGAACAGGGCAGCCAGGCCCAGGATATAGCGCCACCAGTACCTCCGGGCGTACCGGAGCGCCAGTTTCAGTTCATTCTTCAACAGTATACACGCCACCGGACGGTTGCCGGTGTTTCTCCTTCAGCAGCATTTGCTTTCCCATCATACACGATTTGCCCCGTTTTGAAAACGAAAAAAAGAATTCGGATTCACTCTTGACTTAGAGCTTACTTTATCGTTTAGCATGGTGATATATATCCGCAAAGAAACCGGCGAAAGCCGGCCCGCATCAGACGGAGAAAGGATGAGACCATGAACAATTTTATGTTTTATTCCCCGACGTGCTTTGTTTTCGGGAAAGACGGCGAATCCCAGGCGGGGAGCCTGGTGCGGCGCTTCGGCGGAAGCCGGGTGCTGATCCATTACGGCGGCGGGAGCGCCGTGCGCTCCGGGCTGATCGACCGGGTCAAAGCCTCGCTGGACCAGGAAGGCATTCCGTATATCCTCCTGGGCGGCGTCCAGCCCAATCCGCGGAGCGGACTGGTGTACCAGGGGATCGAACTGTGCCGGAAGGAAAAGATTGATTTTGTGCTGGCGGTCGGCGGGGGCAGCGTGATCGACTCCTCCAAGGCGATCGCCGCGGGAACGATTTATGACGGCGACTTCTGGGACTTCTACAGCGGAAAGCGGATCGAAAAAGCGCTGCCGGTCGGCACGGTGCTGACCATCGCCGCCGCGGGCAGCGAGGGAAGCCCGGACAGCGTGATCACCAAGGAAGAGGGCATGTTCAAACGCGGCGCCAGCGGGGACGCCATCCGTCCGAAGTTCTCCATCCTGAATCCCGAACTGACGCAGTCGCTGCCGCCGTACCAGTCGGCGGCGGGGATTACGGATATCATGGCCCACCTGTATGAGCGGTACCTGACCAACACGCCCGAAGTGGAGGTTACGGACCGGCTGATTGAGGCACTGCTGCTGACGATGATCCATGAAGGCCCCCGGGTGATTGAGAATCCGGACAACTACGAAGCGCGGGCGAACATCATGTGGGCCGGAATGATGGCGCACAACAATTCCTGCGGCGTCGGGCGGAGCCAGGACTGGAACAGCCACAACATCGAGCATGAGCTGTCCGCCCTGTATGACTGCGCGCACGGCGCGGGCCTGGCGGTCACCATGCCGGCGGTATTCACGTACGTCATGAATCACAACGTCATGCGTTTTGCCCAGGCGGCGGTCCGGGTATGGGGATGCCAGATGGATTTCGCCCATCCGGAAGTGACGGCCAAAGAGGGAATCGAAAAGTTCCGGCAGTTCCTGATTTCCATCGGGATGCCCCGGAACTTTGCGGAGCTCGGCGCGAAGGAAGAAGATATTCCCGCGCTGGTGCAGGCCCTGTGCCGCGGAGACGGCCGGCAGGGAAGCATATCCGGCTTCGTTACCCTGGATGAGGAAGATTGCACGAAGATCTACCAGATGATGGTTTAAAACATTTACCTGAAACACAGAAATGAGCCGTCCGGCAGGCAGGGACCGCCGGACGGCTTTTTGCGCAGAAACAGATTGATTCAACGGCGTAAAAAGAGTAAAATACAAAAAAGCTGACAAAATTCATACAAAGGAGGAACCTTATTATGGCACTGATCCAATGCCCCCGGTGCGGAAAAGAAATCTCAGACCTGGCCAAGATATGCGTGCATTGCGGATACTCGCTGAAGGCTCCGACGAACCCGGACGCCGCCGGTGAAACAGCGGAAGCGCCGGCGGCGCCGGAAGAAACAGCCGCGCAGCCCCAGGCGCCGGCATATAACGGCTATTATGCCGGAAACCCGGAAGAAGCCGTGCCCGCGAAGAAGAATATGAAAAAATGGCTGATCATCGGCGGAGCGGCCCTGGCAGTGATCCTGACGGTCGTCCTGATTATTATCTTTACCGGGAACGGAAAGAAAACGGACGGTAAGGAGGACGGCGGAAGCGGTTCCGGTTCCGGCGCCCTGCCGACGTATGGCCTGAGAATCGGTATGAGCCAGGATGAAATAATCAGCACAATGAAGAAAGCCGGCTATACGTTTACCGAGGAGTCATGGTATTCAGGCACTCCGCTTTTCAGCCTGGCCTGTAATGACGGAACCGACGTCCTCGGTGTCAACGCGGGTTCGTTCTACATTTACGCGGAAAGGGAAAAGGCCTCGTATTACTGTATCCAGTATGTTATTTCAAATCCCGATTATTCGTCCGATGATCACAAAAAGCATGATACCATCCGGAACGCGCTGACAGAGAAACTGGGCGAACCTGTCAAAAAAGACCGCCAGGAAATATGGGAAACGAACGGGGAAGTATACCTGCTTGACGAAAACAGCGGCGTGTTTACGTTAATCCATTGCGTCGGAGTCAGCACCTATGAAGAAATGAGGAACAAAATGTCCTTCTGACCGCTGTGCCGGATCCGGTTATTCGATTCCCCGGATTTTGTTGAAGGGGAAGACCACGGTCCGGACGTGCCCCATGATCATATCCCGGGGGATAGGGCCTACGGAACGGCTGTCATTGGAATTGTTCCGGTGGTCTCCCATGACGAAGTATTTTCCTTCCGGAACTGTATAGGGCCCGAAGTTGTTCAGCCAGCCGCTCCGGTATTTTTCTTCGACATAGGGTTCGTCATATTTCACGTCGTTGACATACAGGTCACCGTTCCGGAGTTCGACCGTATCCCCGGGAAGGCCGACCACGCGCTTCACAAAATTGGTGTCGCCGCGCCCGGGATACCGGCAGATGACCACGTCAAAGCGTTCCGGATTGCCGCCTGTCGTAATGCGGGCGGCATTTTGCTTGGTTTCCGCGTCCTGCCAGGGGAAGCAAAGCCAGGTGGTGGCATAATCAAATTTCGTGGTAAACATGATCTCTCCGTTTGCCAGCGTATCATCCATCGAATCGCCTTCCACCCGGACCAGCTGGAATACAAACGCGCGGATCGGCAGGGCGATGGCGACCGCCGCGACAATCGTGAGGATCCATTCGAGAATTTCACGGCCCACTGATTTTTTCCCCTTCTCTTTATTCTTTGCTTTCGTTTCTTTGCTTTCCGTTGCCATGGTTTATTCCGCCTTTCAGATGATGATCGGGTGAGCGCAGGCGCTGCAGACGGAGGGGAACAGGGTGACCAGCGCGCAGAAGGCCGCAGCCAGGATCCATCGGACCGCGGACGCCCGTTCCGGGAAAGACAGCGCGGCCTGTTCCAGGACGGCCAGTTCATTTCCGCGCCGGATCACATTATTCAGATAATCATCACGCATCGTCATTCAGTCCTTTCCGCAGTCTGCTGCGTATTCTGTGGAGCCGGATCCGGACCTGGCCGTCCGTCAGGTCCATTTCCCCGGCAATCTGTTTTGTCGGTTTCCCTTCCAGGGAAAAGGCCAGCAGGATCCGCCTGTCCTTCTCGTCCAGGGCTGCCAGAAGATGAATCCGGTTCAGGCGTTCCCAATGGTTGATATACTCGCTTTCGGCGGATTCAACCGGAGGATCGGGCAGTTCGCCGGGCAGCGCGGGGAAACGTTTTTTCTTTCTCAGTTCATCAATGCAGATCCGTTTCACGACGGTGAACAGATAAGCTGAGAAGGAGCGGTTTTCATCCAGCGCCGACCGGACCGCGTAGATCCTGGAAAAGGCCTCCTGCACCGCGTCTTCGGCCGCCTGAGGATCATGAAGGATGCTGTTTGCGTACGCTTCGGCTTCGGAACGCCAGCGCGTGATCAGCTGCTCAAGCGCGCCGGTGTTCCCGGCTTTCAGCAGGGCGACCAGTTCCCGCTCCTCCGCCATTTCCTTCACCCGCCTTCTTCACATAACATTACGGTCAAAAAAGCAAAATGTTACAGTTTGCCGGAAAGATTATACACAGAACGCGCGACAATCTCAAACAGGACGTTAAAAGGGTTTTGAACGGGAGCATCGAATCAATTCATTACCGAAAGGCGTAGCAGGGAGGAAACAGGATGACCAGACAGGAGATTATGGCGGCGGCCATGCGGCAGTCCGCGATTGACTGGTCCTGCTCGGAGGAAGATTTCCGGCGGGACACGCACGTCGTCGTCGCGTCAAAAGTGACGGAAGGCATGAGCAGGTATATGGCCGTACCGCACATCTGCAGCCTGATTACCTATGGCGGAAATATCGTCGCGGCATGCCGGGAGGACCTGATTCCGGACGTGGCGGCGTTTGTGAACGGCGCGGACAAGCTGTTCAGATGCTTTGAAATACCGATGCTCTATGAGCTGAACCGCATCCTGGAGAAAGCGAACGCCCGGATGAACGGCATGCATGAGTTTTTCCTGCCGGATCCGGACCTGGTTTTCAGCGCGGACCTGCCGTGCCCCTATGAGACGCGGGAGCTGCACCCGGAGGATTTTACGGAGCTGTACCTGCCGGAATGGAGCAACGCCCTGTGCAGCGACCGGAAAGAGCTGGACATGCTGGGCGTCGGCGCGTACGACGGCGGTAAGCTGATCGGTTTCGCCGGCTGCTCGGCGGACTGCCCGGAAATGTGGCAGATCGGGATCGACGTGCTGCCGGAGTACCGGCAGCGGGGAATCGCTTCCGCGCTGACCAACCGGCTGGCCAGGGCGGTGTTTGAACGGGGAAAGATCCCGTTCTACGGCGCGGCCTGGTCCAACGTCCGGTCCGTGAAAAACGGCGTGAAGAGCGGGTTCAGGCCCGTGTGGGTCGCCGTGACGGCGAAGGAAATGACGGAATAAAAAGAATCAAACAAAAAACCTTCCGGGCGGAAAACATCCGGAAGGTTTTTGATTTTCAGGTCAATAGGACAGCAGGGCGACGGCTTCCTCGCGGGTGATCAGCTCGGCCACCAGCTGATGGGGGAGGCAGACCACCATATTCCAGAGGACGCGCTCTTCCCGGTTTTCCAGGGTGACCATCCCTTCACCGACACAGTCGTGGTTTTTACAGTTGGCGTCCTCCATCCAGAAGCCTTCCGGGGTCAGGTGGAGCACGTTGACCGCTTCCGTGCCGTCATCCATGACCTGGCGGATGGTGCGGGTGTATTCCCCCTCCAGCGGAAGGGGGAGCAGGCCGGCGCCATACTGCATACGGACCAGCACATAGGCGACGGAAGGGTCGTCGTCCGCCACCTGGAGAAGGAAGGGCTGGTCTCTTTCAATGCTGACCGGTTCTTCCGGGGCGGCCTGTTCCGCGGCGATGAAGGCGGGAACGGCAAGGAGGAGGATCAGGAGGATGGCGATACATTTCTGGAACACGGTTATTTCTCCTATATGACGGATGATGTCCGGCTTATTTGATGATATATTCTTCCGCGCCGGAAGAGTAGGTGATCGTCCGGTCGCGGGCGATAAAGACGGCTTCGATGCCGTCCAGGCTTTCAATCAGTTTCAGGCCTTCCTCCGTGCCCAGGACAAAGGCCGTCGTGGACAGGGCGTCGCCGAGCATGGAGCTGTCCGAGAAAATCGTGACGGAGGCGAGCTCGTTCTGCACCGGCCAGCCGGTAAAGGGGGACAGCAGGTGGTGATAGCGGACGCCGTCCAGGTCGAAGCCCCGTTCATAGATGCCGCTGGTGACGGCGGAGGTGCCGGTGTTCCGGGAAACCAGCATGGACTCGCCGGTCGGCTTGTCGATATCCTGGATTCCGACTTTCCAGGGGGATCCGTCCGGCTTCGTGCCGATACCGATCACATTGCCGCCGAAGGAAAGGATCGCGTGCTCCACGCCGCGGCCGACCAGGTATTCCCGAATCCGGTCCGCGATGTAGCCTTTCGCGATGGCGCCGAGGTCGATCATCATGCCGGCGGGGAGGGTGACGGTGGTTCCGTCCAGCTGCAGCCGGGTATAGTCCACCTGCCGCGCGGCGCCGGCCAGCGCGTCCGCGTCCGGCAGGACCGCTTCGCCGGACTTGAAGTCCCAGAGCGTGGAGGCTGGGCCGATCGTGACGTCAAAGGCGCCGCCGGAGCGTTCGCTGATCGCCTGCGCGCAGCGGAGAACGGCGGCCATGTCTTCCGAGACTTCCACGGGTTCGCCGCCGGCGTGATTGATCCGCCAGGCGTCGCTGCCTTCCACGGTGCGGGAGAGCAGCTGTTCATACCGGCCGACCTCGGCCATGGCGTCCTTGAGGATCTGCGGATCATCGACGTACGCGGAGATGGTAATGACCGTATCCAGATAGAATCCGACTTCCGTCCGTTTGGGAAAGTCGGACCTGGGGGATTCCACGATAGAAACTGTATCTGTGACGGAAACGGATTCTTCTTCGAAACCTGTGTCTGTGGAAGGCTTTATGAGCTTCGGAATAAAGATCAGCGCTGCCACGATAACAAGCAGGATTGCGGCCGAGACGATGAGTTTTTTCTTATTCATCTTCATCCTCACGCGGAGCCTCCTTTGATGCGACATTTCCCTGGTAATGCATCGCCTTCAGCACCCGTTCGGCGACAATCCCCGTGAGGCAGCCGACCACGCCGCCGATGGCGACGAGCACGGGCAGGTAGGATTTCAGCAGGGCGGAGGTCTGCAGGATCAGGCTGGCGACCAGCACCTGCCCGGTATTGTGGGCCACAGCGCCGGCCAGGGAGGTGCCGGTCACGCCGCTCATTTTGCCGGTTATAATCAGGATCCAGACCGTCAGCGCGCCGGCGCAGGCCAGCCCGGCGAGGACAATCGTCCAGACGACGTCGATGTCAGGCGAAGCGTCCGCCTTCTGCAGCCAGACAAACACGGCGGCGGAGGCGGCCAGCGCCGCCAGGGCGCCGTACTGCGGCTTTTTCCGGATCAGGATCATGATCAGCAGGCTCAGGGAACTGCCGGCAAAACTGTAGAGCATGACTGTCGGCGAGCTGAACAGGAACCCGGACAGGGCCACCTTGACCAGCATCAGGAGCACGCAGTCCTCCCAGCTCATCGTATAAATCGCGAACAGCAGGACGGTATTGGCCAGGCCCAGCTTGATGCCGAAAAGCATATCCGGGGCGACCAGGCGGTCCAGCCAGCTCAGGATCAGGGTCAGGGCGGTCAGGAGGCCGAAGCGCGCAACCTTGAGCGTATCGTTTTTCTTCATCGGCCTTCCTCCTCCCGTGTCTAATGATAACGCGTGATATTATACCCTGATCGGGCCGTTCGGGCAACTGCCGGATTCATCAGGGATTAACACAGTACAGTCCGTTTTCCTTGCAGTACTGCTCCGCGTATGACCCGGGAACGACGGTCAATGTCAGATATTTACAGCGGCCAAAGGCCTGCTGCCCGATATATGTTACGCTTTCCGGAATCACAGCGGTTTCCAGCTTTGGGTTGTAATAGAACGCATAATCCCCGATTGTTTCAGTACCGTCCGGGATGACGACGTTTGCCAGATATGAATCCGCAAACGCATAACTGCCGATGACTTTCAGGGTCGACGGCAGGACGACCTCCCGGGGACTCCGACGGCTTGACATGAAAGCGTGGCTGCCGATTTCCGTGACGCCTTCCGGTATGACAACCCGGGACAGATTGATTTCATAAAACGCGTAATCCCCGATCAGCCGGACTCCATCCGGAATCGTATAATCATCCGGAACGCTGCCGGTGACGGATATCAGCCGTCCGCTTTTCTTTTCAATCAGGGCGCCGTCCGTGACGGCCAGATACGGATGGTCCGGAGAGACGGCCAGTTCCGTGCGGCTGTTGAACGGGTGGATTCCAACGCCCGTGACGCTGTCCGGAATGGTCAGGGTTTCAAGGCCGCCGGCGTCAAGCGCCCAGCTGCCGATATAGGACAGATGATCCGGCAATGCAAGGCTCGAAGCAAACGAGCAGTCCCGGAACGCTTCATCTCCGATATAAACAATACTGTCCGGGAAATTGATCAACGAAAGACCGGAATTCCAGAATGCCCGATCCCCGATCACCGAAACCCCGTCCTGCAGGAGCGCGAACGACAGCTTCCGGCATTCCGCGAACGCCAGCCGGGGAATCTCCCTCACGCTTCCCGAAACGGTTACGCCGGCCAGGGTGGATCCGCGAAACGCGCTTTCCCCGACGGACTTCACACCGTCCGGAATGACGAGGCTATCCGCGATCCATGACCCACGGAATGCCTCGGGCCCGATGATTTCCAGGCTGCCGGGCAGCGATTCGATGGCAGCGGGCTTATACATGGTAAAGCTCATGCTTTCCGGATCATATGAATCCGCAAAAGCCTGGTAATCGATTTCCCTGACACTATCCGGAATCCGGGCGCCTTCCGGAAGAATCCGACATTTCAATGACGTGCCGCCGATGATTTCGGTTCCGTCCGGAATCCGGAATGTGGCGTTATCCACATTCAGGCACTTAATCAGCTGATGATTTTCCTTGTCGAACAGCATGCCGTCGACGATTTCCAGGCAGGACTCCTCTGAAAAAAAGAAGTTTGGATAGCAGGGCGGGACACGGACGCCTGCACCGAGGAAGGGATCGCTCCCGAAACGGACCAGGCTGTCCGGAATGCGGATTTCCGCCAGATCAGCACATTCGCTGAACGCGCAGTCTCCGAGGGAAGCGACGCCTTCCGACAATACGGCTTCCGCCAGCGGGCAATAGGCAAAAGCGTAATCCCCAACGGAAATAACGCTGCCCGGAACGGTCACCGCCTGCAGGGCGGAACGATAGAAAGCATAATCTCCGATTGCCGTGACCGTATCCGGAATGCGGACGGTTTCCAGTTTGCTGAAGGCGAAGGCATAGTCCCCGATGATCCGCGTTCCCTCCGGGATATCGCAGCGCGTGATTTCAGAAGGATCAAGGCAGCAGATCAGCCGGCTGTCGGGCTTGCTGAACAGCAGTCCGTCCCGGATTTCCAGGTAAGGATGGTTTGAAAGCGCCTGAATCTGTTCCTCCGAGAAACAGGGATAGGGGCAGCTGCCCAGATATGCCAGTCCCTCCGGAATGGTCAGCGACACGCCGGTGAGGGTGCCGGAATACCAGAAAATACAATCGCCGATGGAAACCACACTGTCCGGAATAGTGACGCTTTCCAGGTTGCTGCAGTGAGAAAAAGCCCTGTTCCCGATGGACCTGACGCCTTCCGGAAGGATGATCCGCGACGGTCCGGGAGGGTTTGACGCCGCATAGGGGTCATAACCGAAGGGAACGAAAGCCCCATCCCCGATCTCCGTAACCATGAAACCGTCCAGCTCCGCAGGGACATAAATCACCGCTTCGTCGCCGCTGTATCTTTCAATCCGCGCGGTGCCGTCTTCCAGCAGGATATAGCGGTAAGGACCGCACTGGCGCCAGGCCGGCGGTTCATCGGCAACAGACAGGGCGCAGGCGGCAAGGAGAACAGGCAGGACCAGGAAAAGAAGCAGGGCTTTTTTCATCGGAGGAGTGCTCCCTTCATATTATTGATAAACGGCTTCACGCTTCATTCTGTTATGAAGTATATCACAGAAACCATGAACTTGTCAGTTTTAGTTTTTTTGGATTGTATCCAGAAAATTGGATTGACGGGGAGCAGGGGAAAAGCGTAAAATGGTACGTACAGATGGGGAGAATCTGTCGGACCTAATTTCATATTTCCAGAAAGGATGATGAGGTACCTATGAAAAAGTTTGTTGCCCTTCTCCTGGCTCTCTGCATGGTCCTCGGCATGACGGCGATCGCTTCCGCGGAAGAAAAGACCGGCAACGCCCAGGGCTTTGGCAGCGAGGTCAAAGTTACTGTTACCGTTGAAGACGGAAAGATCGTCGCCCTCGAGGTCGATGATTCCGGCGAAACCTATCCCGTTGCCCGTGAAGACAGCGTGGAAAAGGTGATCAAGGCCATCATCGAAGCCAACGGCACAGACGGTGTGGACGTCAACACCGGCGCGACCTTCACCTGCACCGCCATCGTGGAAGCGGTGAACAAGGCGCTGGCTGACGAAGCCGCCGCCCCCGCCGCCGCGCTGGAGTTCAAAGCGGGCGAATATGAAGCGACCGCTTACGGCTACAACGGCAACGTCACCGCGAAGGTGACCTTCTCCGAGAGCAAGCTCGAAGCGATCGAGATCCTGTCCTCCGTCGAGACCGCCCATGTGGGCGATGTCGCGTACGACATCATGATCCCTGAAATGCTCGAAGCGAACGGCTCCGGTGTGGACGCTGTTTCCGGCGCCACCTTCACCAGCCGTGCCCTGCGGAACATCGTGAACGATGCTGCGGAGCAGGCCGGATGCACCAACCTGAGCGCTTTCAAGGCCAACAAGATCGAGCACACGGCGGGAGAACCCATCGAAGTGACCGCTGACGTGATCGTGGTCGGCGCC
>JAEEGL010296756.1_pt1 | contig 25104 bp, 11 predicted proteins | sample 9134231 | NCBI WGS metagenome assembly JAEEGL01 (sample SAMN16246548, study PRJNA631951) | gut metagenome | biome: gut microbiome; feature: rumen; material: fiber-attached | host: Bos | place: Iran: Karaj | collected 2018-10 | reverse complement strand
GAGTAATACTCTGCGAACCGTTTCTCCTCTTCGCCGTCCTCGTTGCTTAGCGCAGGCATACGCTCCGGCATGTGGCTGCTGTTGATGTCTATATGCGTCAAGTGTCCGTTAGCGTCAAACGTAAGCGACATGAACCGCTGTATCTTTGCCTCGTCGGTATAGAGCGTCCATACATACCCCGTCGCCGAGAAGTTCTGCACCCAGCTCACCTCTGCCGTATCCACACCGACCACGATTGGCGGTTCGATAGGGAGGAAACTGGCGCAATCTTTCCAGCCCGCTGCTTGCTGATAAAGATGCAGAGACTTGCGAGGTACGTAGAGATCAATATTGGCGCTACCAAAAAGCGTTGTGTCTGCATATGTGCCTGCCATGTAATTTGGAAGAATTTTGGGAGGAACGGTAGAATACAACAGGAGGTCTATTTTTTTTGATATTCCGTTATTACCATAAAAGGCTTTTGCGTCAATGGTTCGAACGTTTTTTCCTAATATAATCTTTTTCAAACTATCTGTTGCTATAAATGCAAACCTACCAATGTGCTCTATGCTGTCTTTAAGTACGATTTCTCTTATAAGATTCATAGAAAAGCCTTGTTCACCAATATTTTTTAACGAATTTGGTGTTATTAGTGTGTCGATACGAGCATTTAAGAATGAGGCTTCTCCGATACTCTCTACTCCGTTCACTATGTTATACCTGCTATTGGTCTTTTGTGGAGGGTATGCTACAATCTTTTTTCTATCTTTTGTGAAGAGTACACCTTCAATTGAGACATAATAAGGATTTTTTTTATCCACATAAATGTTTCGAAAATAAGTCCAAAAGGTTAGAGGATTGGCTAAATATAACTCAGATAAATTCGAAGAATTATCCATGCATACTCCTTCATATGTTTGTGGTAATGTGATTGAAGTCACATGCTTTGGATGCTCCGCAAATGCCCACCACATTATTTGTTTAACAGGATATTTCCTCATGTTATGTATGATGGTGTCAGGAATAACTAATGAATCTGACCGGTACAAAATTGCATTATTTTTCATCTGCGCGACACTTACACTATTTATATCCGATTGAATAGGACGATAAAGAATACTATCACCAAATTGGTTAAGCACTCCAAAGATTTCTGAACTATTTTCTCTTAAGCCTTTGTAAATATGGGCTGAGGCATTTACCGGAACACTCAATATAAGTGCCCCGGTAAGTATAGTCACAATAATAAACTTCTTCATTTTGTTAATAGTTTTTTATCATTTTTTTGGCAGAATGTTTATGTCCATCTGTCATCACGACATAGTAGTCTCCAACCGGTAAATCTGAAATGTTTATAGTAAGGCTTTCCCCTTTCATCTCAATGGATTTCAACTTTTTGCCATCCAGACCAAATATTATTACATTATATCGTGCATCATCATCTTTGGTAAATGTGATGGTCTCTTGGGCAGGATTTGGATATAAAGAAAAATCGGTTTGATTGATTATTCAACAATAAATTGTCCTACTAAGTCACCACCTGCGGTTGCAATGCGGAGGACATACACACCGTTGTTGGAGATGGTCTCTTCCATGGAGTCCGTCAGGGCTTGATTCAATACCATACCTCCGTTTGATGCAGCAACGACAGATACCTGCGCGGACGGGATATTGGAGTCTTGCTTGATGATACGCAAGAAATGTCCGTCAATAGTTGCGTGGAAACTTGTTGGACGGGTGGGATTGTTTCCAGATTGTTCCGGCCCATCTAATGGATCATCTCCGGGAATAGGGCTCATTGTTACTACTTCCATCAGTTGGATAGCGACCTCTTCTGCGCGGAGCGCATACGGCATCAAAAAGAATACTGCCAGTACAAGAGTAAAAATTTTTGTTTTCATTGTCTTTTATTTATTAGGGTTAAACATATAAAAAATGCGGCATCACATGAATGACGCCGCAAAAGTACTACAATTATTGGGATTATCCAACTTTTTTAGATAGACAAATGAAAACCGTTAAATCGCTGATTTACAGAGAGATACGCATTTTTGATAATAGACAATTTAATATGGCATAACATTAGTTAACACACTCATTTTCAATTAGATACATCCGCAAATTCTTGGCTGTTGTCCCGATCTTTTTTGCTACACGTATTTTAAGAGTGCCAATACTGGAATTTGACCGATATAATAGGTCTGCTATTAGTTCATACTTACAATCCAACAAGGTTAACACACACAATCGTGTCTCTGTTTCATTCAACTTATATTTGGTGTGCAATTTGGATGCAAGCAAGTAGAATCGTTTATCTATTACTGTGCACATCTTGTTATAGCTCTTCCAATATATATTTTGTGGGAAGGATTCAGCTTGTGTAATCAAATGGCAATTCTGTTCAATTTCTGCTATTATATTCCTTTTGTGCTTTTCTACATCATTTATAATCTTCTCATGTTGCACCGCTGCCTCTTTGTTTTGAATAGTCAGGTCCTCTATTTGCTGCGAAAGCAATGTATGTTGGCGACGTTTCCTGTAAACGTATAGGAACGCAACGAGCCCGACGACAGCAAGCGTTGCACATATAGCGTATAGCCATGCAAGGTTCGGCTTGCGAGCCAAGTCTTGTTCTAACAACTGAACGGCTTGTGCAATTTGACTTTTCCTATTCTCAATGATCCTTTGTGAGTCAGCTCGTTCAGATGCGGTTTCTCTAACGGCATCTATGTTTTTGGCATCATCGTCATTCGTGAGAATATACAATGCATTTGTTTGTTCGTATATTTCGTCTGTAATTGATAATACTAAATTGGCATAATGCACTGCTGAGTCTTTTTCTCCACGAAACGAATACGCTTGCGCTCTATTAAGTAATACGGAAGGAATATCATATCCTAAATCCAATAATTGCGCCGTGTAATATAGTACAGAATCATATTGCCCAACCTTTTTGCATGCTACAGATTGTATCTCTAATTGGTAAAATAAAAGGTTTTCATTGCTTTGTTTTTGTTCTAAGTCATGGATAATAGCATAACTCTCTTCTTTCTTTCCTTGTTCTGCCAATTCAAACGCCATGTTGTTTAAGTCGTAATAGTAAAGCAAGCTATCTCCATTTTGCAGATACATCTGCCCCGATCTCTCATACATGTCATAGGCTAACGGAAACTCTCCAGCCAAGTGCGCGATGTCGCCCATATTGCTATACACACGCCCGAGGATACGGTAATCACGCGTACGCGAGTGCGTGGCATTGATGAAGCACTGCATGGCCTCCACCGGGTGCTCTTTTGCACGGAGCAATTTGCCATAGTGATAGCAGGCATGGGCGTAGGAAGGTGAAAAATGAAAATTGAAAAGTGAAAGGGAGCCCAGCGTCTCATAGGCTTGCGCGAGGGTTGCGCTGTCGCCGGCATCTATGCCGTACACTTGCCCCGCTGCACGCAGACTGTCTGCCTGCATCACGACCTCTTCCGCCTCCCGCAGCGAGCGAGGAGTGCAAGCCATAAAAGCACAAACTAAAAATAGATGATATAGTATGTAATATTTCCTATGCATTAGGGTGCAAAGACAGTAAAATTATCTGAGATATGTAAATTTTTGCACAAAAAAATGCAAAATATTTCTTTCTTTTTATGCTATTTTCCCCTTTAACGTGGCGGCTGACGCCTCGACAATAGTCACTTGGACGAGGTCGCCGATCTTCTGATCGGTGCGCGGGAAGACTACCGTCTTGTACTGCTCGGTACGGCCGAACATGTCGTCATGGCTGCGTTTGGAGAAGCCCTCCACCAGCACCTCGACGGTCTTGCCTATCTCGCGTTGGTTGGACTCCAGCGACAGCTGGTTCTGCAGCGCGATGATCTCGTTAAGACGTCTTACTTTCTCTTCCTCGGAGATATTATCGGGCAGGTGCTTCTGCGCGTACGTACCCGGTCGCTCGGAGTACTTGAACATAAAGGCGGAGTCAAAACCCACCTCACGCATGAGGCTCAAGGTCTGGGCATGATCCTCCAGCGTCTCATCATGGAAACCGCAAAAGATATCTGTACTGATAGCCGCGGTAGGCAGGATACGACGAATGGCGGCGATACGCTCCAGATACCACTCGCGCGTATATTTGCGGTTCATCAACTTAAGAATATGATTCGATCCGGACTGCACCGCCAGATGTATGAACTTACAGAGGTTCTTATGGCGACTGATGGCCTCTAAGGTCTTGTCACTCATGTCCTTCGGATGACTCGTTGTGAAGCGGATACGCATGTCCGGAACAGCGTCCGCAACAATCTCTAACAGGTCCGCAAAATCCACCACCGAACCATCTTCGCGTACGAACTTATACGAGTTGACGTTTTGACCTAACAATGTCACCTCTTTATATCCGCGCGCTTGCAGATCACGCACCTCGTTGAGGATAGACTCCACGTCACGGCTGCGCTCGCGTCCACGGGTATAAGGTACCACGCAATAGGAACAGAAGTTATTACATCCGCGCATGATGGACACAAAGCCGCTGATAGAACGACCGATACGGGCCGGTATGATCTGTCGATAGGTCTCGGTGGTACTCAGTTCTACATTCATCGCTTTATGGCCCTGCTCGCACTGCGCAAGCAGGTTCGGAATATCGAGGTAAGCATCAGGCCCCGCCACGAAGTCCACACCGAAGTCTTGAATCAACTCCCGGCCCATGCGCTCGGCCATGCAACCGATGACGCCGATGATCTTGTCCCGATTATCAATGTTCGATTTGCGATTATGGAGGTGGGCTTTGAGTTCGCGGAGACGCGCTTCAACTTTCTGCTCAGCGTTATCGCGGATGGAGCAGGTGTTGAGAAGGAGGATATCCGCCTCTTCCCATTGCTCCGTCAGCACAGCATCCGTAGTCTGCATAATCGCCGCCACGACCTCACTGTCCGCCACGTTCATTTGGCAGCCATAGGTCTCTATGTAGAATTTTTTTGTCATTTTATTTTAAAATAGTAGTACCTTCGGACTCCGCCTTCCTACGGAATTCCCCCGAAATTACGTTCGCACTAACGTGCAAACAACAATATTTTACCTACAAAAACTAAAATAATACAAATATTTTTTACTTTTTTCGTTAAAATCTTGTATATTTGATTTTTTTGTAGTAATTTTGCACCCGCTTTTGAAAAAGCGACGGGAAGTGGCGCAGCCCGGTAGCGCAACGGTCTGGGGGACCGGAGGTCGCGTGTTCGAATCACGTCTTCCCGACAAAAGAACAGCTTCGGCTGTTTTTTTTGTGGAAGTACGGACCCTCACCCGCGTGTTCTTATCTCGCTACGCTCGAACGATTATTGCGGCGTCACGCACGCAATCTTCGAATCACGTCTTCCCGACAAAAGAACAGCTTCGGCTGTTTTTTTTGTGGAAGTATGGACCCTCACCCGCGTGTTCTTATCTCGCTACGCTCGAACGATTATTGCGGCGTCACGCACGCAATCTTCGAATCACGTCTTCCCGACAGAGAACAGTTTCGACTGTTCTTTTTTTTATTTAACCAGCGGGAGGTTCACTTCGGCGAGGGCTTGGATCACGACGCCGACGAGGACGGGTTGCATATCGGTGCTCTTTTGGATCATATCGACCCACCACTCCGCTTCGTCCATATCGGCGAATCCGCTCACGCGCAATGCGCATCCTTCACCCAGTACCGGCATCTTCTGCAGGTCGAAATCACGGATGAGGAACTGCGAGAAGTTAAAGAGCGCCACCTGGTAGAGCAACTCATTGAGAGCCTCTTCGTCGGGTTTGGGCAAGCGCAAGAGCACGATACTCGGTTGCTTGCGGTCTTCACTCCACTGCTGCTCGTTTTCTTCCTCCTCCTGCTTCTCTTCCTCTATCTGTCCGCGGCGGTCAGCCAACGAACCGGTGGATCCACCGGTCTGACTCTCCATACCCTGCCCCATCATCGCGAGCATGTCCTTCGCCATCGAACCCAGTTCGGTCGTCGGATAGCGGTTGACGAGTTCCTGCAGTTCGGCTACAAAAGCCGTCTGTCCTTCGGTACGCGCCACCGAGACGGCGTTCAAGAAGAGGAAGCGGGGAGCAAGTGACCATTGGCCACTTGTGATTTGTGATTTATGATTGCTGATTGTTGATTTTACCTCCGCATAGCGACCATGCTTATACGCATCGTAGACAGCGGCATAGAGCGAGTCTTGTTCGGCGAGCATCCGACGCATCTGCGCGATATAGGCTTCGTCATGGCGCAAGGCGCGTAACCGGAGGTCTTCGAAGATGCCATCCAGCGAGGGATGCCCGGTGAAGCGCTCAATGAGTTCGTGCAGCGTCTCTTCGGCCAGGAACTCCTCCTCTACCTTGTCGCGGTAGATATAATAGAGCGCGATCATCGCTTCGCGCCACAGGCTGTCGCTCGCAGCGAAGTCTTGCGGCGTACGCGGTATCTGCTGGAGGTAATATTCGGGTTTGTGATTGTCGGTCTCAATGGGTGCGGGCCGCGGGACGGAATCCTGCGCCAGATTGAGGGTATCCGTGCCTTCCACCATCATCTCTTCAGGGAAGGCGGACACGACTTGTTTGTTCTGCCGGCGCCAGTTATCCTCGAGCGGACGGTTGCCCCAGCGGCGACGCCACTCCTGCTGTCCGGTTCGTATCAGTTGCGGGTTATAGAAATACCACTCGGCTTTCTGCGGTCCGCCGCCACCTAACATATTGGCGGTATTGACGCTGCGCGGTCCGCCGTTTTTTCTGCCGGTCGCCACATCGCGCGTTTCCTGCGCCTGCTTGATAGAGTCCGCTTTCTCGGCTTCTATGAGGTCGGCAATGATCTTATCAACAATAGCGCGCTGCTCTTCTTCGGTCTTATGACTGAGAGCTTGCAACGAGTCCTGCAATTGGGCTTGGTTATAGGCCAGCACCAGTTCGTCGAGCACTTCCGAGCGCTTCTGGATACGCGCATAATCGGGGTGCTCCATTGAGAGGATTGTTGCCGCTTCGCGGTAGCACGGCTGCGCCTTCTCGTACGCACGTTTCTCGTAATAGATATCGCCTGCGCGCACGAGTACCGCTGCCTTGGCCATACCGGCCTGGGTAGCTTCTTCGATGGCTTTCTCGTACATCTCCAGTGCTGCCGCCGTATCGTGCTGCGCTAAATAGATATTTCCCATCGAGCCGTAGAGTTGATCCAGACGGTCCTGGTACTTGGACTGCTTGGTCATGGTGCGCAGTTTGCGAATGGCGTTCTTGCCGCCTAACTCCGCCATGCGTACACGCGCATTGAAGTCCATCTCCGTAGGCGGCGCCAGACGCACAACGGTCTTATACGCATCGATGGCCTCGGATTTGTTGCCCTCCAACTCATACAACTGACCCAAGACGTACGCAAAGCGCGGACGGTAAATCTTACGCTTCTCGTAGGAGATAGCGATCTTGACGAAGGGGATGGCCTCATGATAATGTTCGCCCTTGAGCAGCACATCGGCTTTGACAGCCGAATAGAGGCGCGCGTGCTTCTTGGTGAGCGCATCAATATTGACGCGCTGCAGCATGTCCTCTGCCTCGTACTGCCAGTCCATCTCAGCGTACGCACGCGCGATCCATAACTGGCATTGCGCGATCATGTCGGCGTCGTTGGAGTAATGGTTGATGATATAATTGAAGGTACTGACAGCTCCGAGGAAGTCGCCTTTATGGAACTCCGCCTCGCCCAGACGAATCCACGCCAGTCCCATGTTGGCATTGAACTCTTCGGACTTGAGCCACAGTTTATATTTCGGATCGTTCGCCCTTTTCGGGTCACGTTTCGGTTTTGCTTTGATGGAATGCAGCTTGATGCACTTACGGCATTTGTCGATGGTCTTATCCATCTGCGATGCGCTGGCTTCCGCTGCTTTGTGATTGGAAACAGGATAGAGGTTCAGGATTTGGGTATAGTCATCGGTATTGGCATCGCGTATGGCCTTCAGACCTTCATCGTACGCGAGGTTGCCGTTATAGAGGATGTTATATTTGACTTTCGTCTGATGGAACGACCGCGTCGCCCATGTGTTTTTCTGGGTAGAGCACGAAGAAAGCAGCACAACCAGTGCTGAAATCCAAAATACTATGTGCTTCCCTCTAATCATTACACATTACACACATTACACGAGTCCTTTCACGTGACTCTGCGCAGCAATAAATTCTTTCAAGTAGAAAGGTTCGTAGTAGGCCAAATCGATGGATTTGGCATTGGTGATTGATGATTGATGATTGATGATTTGGCCCATGTACTGCGCTTCGGGCACGATATCGGGTATATAGTGCCAATTGGGTTTGGTAAAGATCCGTGCACATTTGGCTGCTCCGTCGCCGAAGTAATAGACGTCTTCGTCTCCCTCGTACAGGCTGGCTTCATTCTCCACGACCACGGCTTTGGTCTCGCCATTGATCACCGTATAGACTTCCATACGCCTTGCATCCAGCAAGGGAATGAGGATGGATGATGGCTGATTGATGATTGATGATTGCTGTCTTGCTGACTCTTTAAGCACCTCCAAAGTAGGGATGGGGATGAGGGGGATATTGAGTCCGTAGCACAGCCCTTTGGCGGTACTGGTTCCGATACGCAGGCCGGTATAGCTACCCGGTCCTTCGGACAGCGCTACCGCCTCTATAGAGAGGTCATGCTCCCGCGCGAACGAGAGCAATTCCTCTATATAGCGAGGTAGCAACCGGGCATGGTTGCTACCTTCACGGCATATACATTGGTTCATCGGCACGCCATCCTTGCAGATGGCGGCCGAACAAACCGATGTACTAGTTTCGATACATAGTATCGTCATAAGCGTATTAGAACAACTTATCCTCGCGAAGCACTGCTTTCTTCTTCGGCCAGTTGAAGTGGTAAGCCAACTTGATACCGGCGTCAAAGAAACCAACACGGCCTGCATAGGTGTCCGTAGCGGAGTGCACATCCAATTTAGCTACGCTACCGGAACCTGCGTTGCTCGGCGGGTTAGCGATATCCACCAAGGAAGCATACTTAGACGCATTCAGCACCGGACGGGAGTTATATACGCAGTAGTCTGCATATACACCCAGACCCAGCGAGTTACCGCTCTTGAGGAGCCACTCGTAACCGAGTTCTGCAGTCAGCATGATGTTGATCTTCATTTGCAGGTTATTGCCCTCCGTCGAAGCCTCACCGTTGTATTTACCAGTAACAGGGTGGTCAATAAACGTTACACCGGTCAAATCGTTATACGCAGAGATGTGGGTGTTTGCTTGGTCAATAGTCTGCTTGAACGGAGTATATACCGGCAACATGAAGCGCGGACCAACGTTGAAGAAGAAACCGCAATCATGGATCAAGGAGAACATCAACGGGATCTCGAGTTGAACCTGGTGGTCCACTTCTTTGATCTTCGGAGAAACCACGGTGTAGTCCAAGTCACCTCTTCTGAAGGAGTTGTTCACATTACCTGCGAAGCTACCTTGTGCATAACCTACGCTCAGGCCTACGATAAGACCGAGGTCAACCGTGCGACCGTCTTTTGCCCAATAGTGAGCATACTGGAGATCGAGCAATGCGTCGCCGCCGATACCCCACTTCGCATCAGAACCGGCTACGGCCTTGTGCAATTGGGAAGATACACCGCCGCGAACACCGATAGTGAAGCGGTGATAGTTATGCTTGAAGTTCTGCTGCGAGTGAATCGAGTCACCCTTAGCAGCCTCATGCTTAACGGTATCTGCAGGAACAACGGGCGCTGCCGGCTGCGGCTCTTCAGCCTTAGTTTCTTCCTTAGCGGGCTCTGCAGGTTTTGCAGGTTCAGCTTTCTTAGCCTCTTCAGCCTTCTTAGCTTGCTCTGCAGCAGCGTTCGGGTTTTTGCCTTCCTTCACTGCCTGCTCGTAAGCCTTCTTCTGACCGGCTTGCTCTTTCTTAGCTTGCTCTGCTTTCTCTTCTGCATTGCCGTTTACCGGGATTAAGCAGTCCTCGCACATCCACGAATAGATGTTCATCAACAGAACACCATCAGCGAAGCGCTTGGTACCTAATTGACGTACTGTATGTACTTTATCCCATACCCAAACAGAAGGTGTCTCACCCGTGCAGTACTTTTGGCACTCACGCTTAATCATTACGGAGTCGCCGATTGCCACCTTAAACTCATGTTTCGGAGCTTGTGCCTCTTGAGCCGATACGGCCGTTGCACAAATCAGGGTGGCTGCAATTAAAATTGATTTAATAGTTTTCATAGAGCTACCTCCTATTCTTATTTAACAATATAACGTAAGGTGGACTTATCTTCACCGCTCGTCAGCTCTACCAGGTAGAAGCCATGATCGTTCGCAGCCTTAATCGTGAAGGTTGCTTCGCCACGTACGTTGTATGTACGCTGGAGCAGGCCCTCAGTCGTGAAGACGCGGATCAGAGTCTCTTTCTCCGGATCGAGGTTGAGCACCTTGATATCCTCACCCGGCATTACGATGCTCGGAGCGAGAACCGGAGCGATACCGGAAGCTGCAGATCCCAGAACGATGTCCGGTGTACGACCGTACAGACCGCAATCGGTTCCGTTATCTACGGTGATAACTGCATAGAACGTACCTACCAGCGGTGAACCGTCTGAGTTGTTGTGGAAATAATCCCAAGCTACCGCGTTAGACGGATCGTTGGCGTTGAACCACTCTACCGTTACTTTACCGCCTCGAGTGTAGATCGAATCCAGTACGTTATGCCAATCACCATCCATGAGGTTAATCTTGTTACGGTTGATGACTAACAGACGGTTACCATACATCACTTCGTACGGGAGATCCATCTTAGCAGGATTGTTCACCGTAAGTTTGAGATAGACGATACTATCACCCCATATGCCTTGGCCGTCAGCAACTTTAACCGAGTCAAGTGTAGATTCAACATAGGTCGAATCATTCACACCCGTCCATGTAAAGGAGTTACATGCAGCATCTTCACCAATTAACTTAACAGTATCGCGCGCGGTATTGAGGAAACTCATATTTGCTATTACGGTCGGATCCAGTTGCGAACCTGCCTCGTAACATTCCGTTAATGCGAAATACCGTATGATAATACGCTCAGATGCTACAGTCGGCTGATGAGCCAAGTCAACATCTATAAAGTTCTTGTTATCAGGATAAATAGCATATTGCCACTTGATACTCTCCAATGTCTGAATCGTATCGTTGTCATCATTTTTATACTGCTCTTTCAACCAAGCGTCAGCAGCACTCAGGTCGAGCTCTTCACCGCGCTTGATATCCTGCAGTTTATCGGAGAAGTCATAAGCCTGCGGCTCACGGAGAACAAAGACATTAACGGTGTAAATAGAGTCAATGATTCTGAAGTTCTCTTCGTCCTTAATGTTGCTGACGGTATCGTTCCATACGGTATCTTGATGGATGATACGACCTTTCACATCATCGCCCAAACATGCAAAGATGGTGGTGTCTCCATAGAGCGTGTCGCGCGTGTAGTCGATCTTCTCAATCCATACATGGACGTCCTGCGTCGAGATGAAGTTGAGGAACATTAAGCCCGGCTTAGCGGCCTTGATGTAGTCGAGCGAGATATCCTTCGTCAGGGTGTCGCCGGCTGCGATGGACTTGTTCTTGATATCGCCTTGCGACGGGTCACCGCACTTGAAGAAGAGCGAACCGGATACATTAGCAGCCTCTGTATCGGACCAGTTGTGAGCGAAGAGACGCAAGCTCTTGTTCTCCTCATACAACTTCGTCGTATCCAGTGCAGCTACATACCAAGTGCTCTGGTCTTTCGGGTTCACATTACCGTGCTCCCAGTCGAACGACATAGCGTTCATACAGTCATCACCGGTCGTTTGCGGAGTGATCAGTTTACCCTTAATCTCTCTATCCGACTTAACACGAACATACAGCGTGATGGAATCCTTCGTTACGAAGCGATGGAGCATGCTGTCGATGAAGTCAGGAGCAGTACTGGAGAGGTCGAACGAATAGCCGGCTCTCTTAATACCCTTCTCGATAATCTCGCGGAGCGGCTTCGTGCCTGTATAACTCTTTCCGCTCTTGTTGATTTTACGCTGACGAACAGGCATCTTGCAATCCATTTGATCCTGGAAGGTAGCGGTTACTTCGATGGTAGCCGTGCTGTCTAACTCATACTTGAGGCTGGATGCATCTACATACTTGTAGTTATTCTGGATATACGGAACACATACCTGATACCAATGCGGTTTGTTGTCACCCGGCAGCGTGTATTCTACGTTCGGAACAACGAGTTTAGCTTTTGCTTGCTCCGGATCTACAGCCTGTGCTTCGTACTCACCGTTGAATTTGGACTCGACTACGAGGGAGTCGGTCGTGCGAACCTTGATGTACAGCTCTACATCACCTACGCCGTAGATAGCCTGTGCAGGAATGTTATGCGACTTGCCTTGGCCTTTCTTAATGGTCTTCTCGCCGCGATCCATGAGCAGATCATCATCTGTCGTGTAACTCGGCTTGTAACCATCGAATACGGCTACTTTCACTTTCGCATCGCCCTTGCCGACATTCTTACCTCTGACGAACAGTACCTTGTTGAACAAGTCCTTATCCTTCTTCAGATCAGCGGTCTTTACCTTATACCACATCTCGGTGTTCGGTGCTTGCGTATAGAGCGCATTAAGACGAACAGGGAGTGCATCTTTCGGGCTGTTACCATTGAATGCTTTCACGAGTTCAGTTCTGAACTGGAAGGCGCCGGCACCCTTCGTACGGATGATGCGTACGATGATTGAGTCATGCTTGAGCACTTGGTCGAACGTTCCGGCAGGGATCGTATCCGAGAAGTGCTGGTTAGCCTTCAGCTCTTGCGCTTTACCCATCATCTTCTTTCCGATCGGGAAAGCGAATGCAGCCTCAGCGAAGATGGTCTTCGCGGACGAAGAAGCATCAATCAGGTGAAGTACCGGTTTTACCTTCTCATCCAATTGACCAATGAGCTCAATCTGCGATTGCGGAATGAGATACCATGCGGTATCAGCCGTCTGGGTATAGAGCGAATCCCACATCAACTCGGTGAGTTTGATGCCGTCACCAAAGATGGTATCAAACGGCTCTACCGGGAGTTTGTCAGCCCAGAAGCGGAGACCGGTCGAACCGTAAAGATTCACATAGACCACACCGTTGGTCATCGCCTCAATAGCGCTGTTGCGGATGGTTGCATCCTTCTGACCGTTCGGACCCAAGGTGAAGTTTTGGAGCGAAGTAGCGTCCTCAAGCGGGCAGTTGTATGCCAGTTGGATGAAACCTTCGCACTTCTTATTCTCGCGGTTCTGGAGGTGGAGTCTCAGGTCATTACCGTTCTTGATAATCGAATCCAGTTCGATTACATACCAGAGGTTAGCGTTAGCAGCTTGTGTGTTACCGGAAGTCCAGTTAAACGGAATAGCGGAAGCACAACTGCTACCGGCAGCCTCTTCGGTCAAACGGATCTGAATCGAAACAGACTCCGTAGCAACGACGCGGAGGTAGATCTCCGGTTGCGTAATATTCTCAAAGAGGTTACGTGCGATTTGCTTGGAGTACGATCCGTTAGCCGCAATCGTCAGCGAACGGGATTGATTCTCAATCGAATCCGGACACTCCAGCGAGAGTTCTGCGGTGATCTTCACAGCATTCGTCGAACTGAGGTTCTGAACGAATACGGTCGGGAACTTAGCAGCTTTATCGCGTACTTCCTTCATGTCGATCTTATACCATACGGTGTCGTTCTTCGGTTGTACTACACCGTCGTCCCAGTTGAACGGAACAGCTTGCTCACAAGCCTTATCCGGTTCTTTGGTCTTAGCAGCCTTCGTATCAGCCCAGAACTTAATATCCTGGCTGGTCTCCAAACCAACCCAAACGGTATCAGACATCAACGCGTAGGACGAGAAACTGAGCGTACGGTGTTCTGTCTTGCCGGCAGGAATCGAATGAGATACCTCCTGGAGATCGATGTACGGGCAAGAGAATGCCAACGATGCTTTTACATTAGCAGTAGCAGTACTGAGGTTCTGCAGGTGAACAACGATATCTTGAATGTTGTCACGTGCGTCAGCTACATTGATAGCATACCACTGTGTGGTACGAGCCTCCTGGGTATGACCGGGCTCTCCCCAGTTGAAGTCGATGTTCGTCTTACATGCTTTACCTTCACGTACGTGTTTGAAGCGGCCGTAGAAGTTAACTTCCCCTTCTACTTCAGTCAGCAGGTAGATGTACTTCACACCCTCCAGACCATCAAGCATGTTCTTCTTGTAAACTACGACTTCTTCCGCACCCGGTGCCAAGTTATATTCAGCATCGCTGGTGGAGAATGCCGGCACATCAAATGCCATCTTCACAGTTACTTTCGCATTAGCGGAACTCTCGTTGCGGTAGGTGAACTCAGGCTCAAACTTAGACTGCGAATTCATCTCCGATACAAGGATACGATAGTAGGTCTTGCCTACAGGCAGCGATTTGATGGTGTCGATAACATGGAGATCTCTGAACTCCTCATCTACCTTAATCACCGGAATAGTGGGTTGAGCTACTTTCTCTACCTTGAGAGATACAGGAGACTCTACGTTCTCAACACCGAAATAGAGTTCATCCGCCAGTACAGACGCGATCATGTCGCGCGGTACTTTCTTCTGGATGGACTCGCCGGCAGCAAGCGTGTACTCACGTTTGGTCATACCGGACGCAGGACAGTCAAGCGACTGACCGATTTTCAGGTTCACTTTCTTGGAACCGACGTTCTTGAGGGTAATCAACGCATCGAAACCCTCTGCGTCTTTGATCGGTTTCAGGTCCACTTTCCACCATGCAGAATACGTCGGACTCTGCGTAGTCTCGGTGTTCCAACTCAGGACACGAGCGTCCTTACAGGTCTCGTCGAGGTCTGTAGACTCGACAACTTTTGCATTCAGTCTGATTTCACCTGTCGACTGGAGCGTCAGGAAAATCTCCGTCTGATGCATACGAGCCAATGCGGACGCGTTGCCAGTAGTACTCTTGCATTGACGTGCAGCAATGGTGTAGTCTTTCGACACATCTTGACCTGCAATCTTCGCGCGCATACTCACTTTGACAGACGTTCCGACTTCATTACTCGGGTTGACCAGATAAAGGGTAAAGGACGGGTTCTCCTCTTCATACATCGGAGCCAGGTCCACACGATACCAGAGTGCACCCGGTTGGGTACCACCGGCATTGTGAATAATGCCCTTGTCCCAATCATAGTCGATGGCATTCGCTTGCGTACTACCATCGTTACGTCCGATAGCCATCATTGAGATGGTCAGCATTGACGCCATGATAAGCAATAAAAACTTCTTCATGTGATTGATTGTTGTTAGTTAATAAATAGAGTTAATTAGTTGTTATTATTGAATTTAATCAATTTGTTGCCCCACGATGTTGTATTTTCGCTCATCAACAAAGATGATTATTCTTCCGTTTTGTATCTGTTTGCGGGCGCCTTTCTGCTCCGCATCTACATTCTCAATCGGGGTCGGGTCTTTCACCGTCACCTGATAGCGTTTGGTGCACTTCTTGGGAGCTACGACATCAATAATCGTATCGCCATAGTTAAACAGCACCGCTTCCGTCAAAACATGTACCACGCCGTGCTTCAAATCCTTCGGATCAACATATACCGTGTCGTATATCGGCGTCGGTTCGGTAAAGACCAGCGTCACATGCTGCGTCGACAGTGTATCGCGATTCACGTAGAGACCATCTACAAACGTGGTATCCGAAGCGTATTCGCGACCATTGACGGTGATCGTCTTGCCCAAACAGGTTGACTGGTTGATATCGGGCAAACTCTCTCCATACTTAGGACGAGCGTAATAGCGTAAACGTCCTACAGCTCCTTCCTCATGCGACACATGAACCCACATGTCTCTTTTTGCCTGGCGAGCGTCCACCAGCATAGCCGAGTCGAAAACATACACATGCATCGAGTCTATCAACGTGGTGCGGCCCACCTCTTCGCCGTTGCAGCTATCCAGGGTCAAGCGGATATCGGCCGGCTTACTCTTCTTATTCACATTGTTAGGCTTCTGAACCCAACGCAAAAAGGCTGCGCCATTCGACGGCATATTCTTCCACGGCAGACGATATACATTCTCCATCTCCTCGCATATGTACGTCATTCCGGAGCGCATCTCCAGCGCCTTTTCGCAGGTCGAGTGCGGGCCATGGTTATACGGATAGCAATATACTTGTCCGGTGCCGCCATGAAGCGTATAGGCATGAATACGCGGCTCCAGCGCCGTAAGGAATCCCGCACTACCGGGCAGCGCATCAATGCGTCTATTGATCTCCTCTATCGGCATTTCGTACATACGGTTCGGCGGAACAATCATGGAGAATGCCGGGCCATGGCTGATGCAGAAAGCATAGATATCCAAAGCTACGGAGTCATCCGAGAACCAATAAGCCGAAATTCCCTGCCGAATGTCATCCATCGTAGCGGAGAACCATACCGGCTCGGTCAATACCGTATCCACCGGAGATACAAACGGCGTCGTATTATAAGTACACTCGCAGTAGGTCTCAGGCAGCGAATCCTTGTATTTATGCCAAAAATCATCCTCGGCGCATGACGTCGGATTCTCTACCGCAAATAGCGGCAGCAGCGATGAGAGCATCAGCACTCCTATGAGCCATTTCGTCGTTTTCATTGTTCGATTAGTGTATTCTGGTTCCTAAAACATCGTATTTCGCACCGCCACGGATGATCACCACGCGGCCATTCTCGATTCGTTTGCTCGATACCGTTTCCGTCGATACCTCGTCGATATCGGTGGGGAATTCGGTATTATACATCTGCCCGCAGAGGAAGTATATCTGTACCGCCACTTGACCGGCAGCAACCCATTGCGGCTCATTCGTCACCGTCAGCGGCACATACTTGCCTTTCCCGTCGTACATCACGCTCCAGCGGATGGAGCTAATCGGCGTCAGTTCGCCGCTGTAGTGCGCATGGAGATTCTCCTCCGCACGGTGCAGATCCAGCAACGTACGGTCATGCTCTCTCTCTACAATCACACCCTCCATATAATCCCAGTCTGCCGGCGACTCGAAGATGTAAGGACGATAGCGAAGAGTGATGCCACCCGCCATCGGCTCGTCATGCTCGGTATTGAATCCGCTGCAGAAATAAGCCGTTTGGTATGTGCCGCAATTATGCTCTATCGTAAGATACAGTGTCACGATCGAGTCACAACCTGCCGCATTGGTCAGCGTATATGTCGGCGCTGCGCTCTCCGTATAGGTAGTACCGTGCCATACAAACGATTCGCATGCCGTGGCCGTCGTATCGCCCTTCGTTGCCTGATGAATCGTCAGATGCAGCGTCACGATCGAGTCACAACCGGCCGCATTGGTGAGCGTATAGGTCGGCGCAGCGCTCTCCGTATAGGTGGTACCGTGCCATACAAACGATTCGCATGCCGTAGCCGTCGTGTCGCCGTAGGTCGGCGTACACATATGCGGAACGGCCAGGATAGTAGCATCTTCGTGCGACTTGATCTCCACGATCTTAGTGCCCTCGCCTTTCTCTATCGACCATAGCCATGCCATTTTGCACTCGGCAAAGACCAACTCCGCCTCAATCGTGTCACCCGTCGCCAAGGCTGTCGGTATCGTACCGAACGGCGCAGAGGGAATATAGGTCACCACCGCCGGCAGGCGCTCCTCGTCGAAACGGATATAATTGCTTCCGCTCTGAACCGTCAGCATTGTCGGCTCGGTGATGGGATTCGCCTTATCCGCCGTGATGCCGGCAGGCACCAACTGCTGCGCACAAAGCATACTCGACACAACGAGCAGCAAGCCAATCACGATATGTGTACGTATATTACGCATATGCACGGGAATTCAGGGCGCAAAGGTAGCAAAAAGTTTTCAAATACACAAATATTTTGTTGCTTTTTGTTGTTTTTCGTCGATTTTTCTACAAATTTAAGACAATTTCGTCCTTTTCTCCCGTCAATGTGTATTTTCCGGCGGACAAATCAGAGAGGTCGTACTTCTTATCCGGCTCCGCATCTTCGATAGTTTTTACGACTGCGCCCGACTCATCTTTGATGATAACCGTTTGCGTTTTGCTGACCTGCACGAAAGGCTTTTTCGCGTCATCGCACGCCACGGAGATAGTCGTCATCGGATATTCCGGATCGGTGTCTTCCTGAGGAACAGTCGTGGTGACAGTCAGTTTGCGGGTTCCGCTGTGAGATGTATAGAAGAGTGCATAAAAATGCCCCTCTGCATCTATTCGATCCGCCCACGACGCAATCTCGGCGGCGGGGATGACCAACGGAGTAGAGTTATCCGCAATCTCTTGATATTTTAACCAATAGGAAGCGTCCGACTTCGATCTAGTCATACCGCATGTATCCGCCAAATAGATCTCGCATTCCGAACTGAAGGCTGGTTCGATCGTCATGTCGCCTCCCTTCCATTGAGAATAGATAAAGCGATAAATCTGGGAAGAAGTTCTTAATATGGTAAACGGCTCACCCGGACTAACGAGTAGATTTTGCGTTTTCTTAAAGCACTCCGACACAAACCATCGTTCCGGAGTTACTACGGTCGCCTCTGTACATATAAAGCGTATGTAGATATAATTCTTGTCTCCCGGCATTTTTTTCCACATATCCGTCATATCCGTAGAGGTTAAGCCAACCCATCGTCCTGTTTCCGATTTCTTCAACGGACAGGTAAGCAATGTATCCGATGGCCCGAAATCCGCTGATTTAGCGAATACGATACTGAACACGTGCTCTGTCGGCGCATTGAACTGTACATCTACGTTCCAAGAACGCGGAATAGCATAGATACCTTTGGAATTGGCCTCTATCGGATATGACTTGTCATACCGCAGCAAGATAGCATCCTTTTCCAAGGGAGCAGGAGCGGCTTTAATAACTTTCAGGTTTCCAGGAGCAGCACTATATACCTTCGCAAAATACATACCTGCCTCATTCGGATACCGCGCATCATGCACCCATGTGTACAAATCCTTGGCCGTTACTTTAGCTGAATCACCCGGGGCGATTTTCTCTCGTTCTATAATATCACCATTATTATGATCATATCCCAAGAAATCACACGTATTCGCTACCACCACTTCGCATGGAGCCGATCCCGTCCATTTGTAATAGATAGTATCTTCCTGCCATTGCAAGTAAGGCACAATGATATGACGAAGCGTATCGTATGCGGCAAAATGCTCTGTATCACCATACTTCATGAATCTCGCACTGTCCACACAATTGGTAAACAAATTATCGGGTTGCAAACTGAGAACTCCGTTGCTCTTATAGGTCACCTTCACATATGCCTCCACATTATAACTGATACCCGCCTGCAACATAAGATCGCGATATCGCTTACCCAACGAAAGATAGTAGTAAAACTTTCCATCCTTCGTCCCGCTGCTCAGTTTCGGCTTATGCGGAAGACCCATATCGATACCACTACTGCCGCTTGTCTTGCAGAACAAGCTACATAAGATACTATCCTTATAATATCCCGGAAGACAGGTAAAATCCATCTCTACTTCCGGCGCAGGATCGCTCTCTCCGTTATCCGGAGCAAAGGTCACCGTCAACGGAAGATCAAAGGTCCAAGCCGAATACCATATCGTCTGACCTTTCTCCACGCGCGCCTCATAGTTCTTTCCCATCGGAATAGCATCGGAGCACGAGGATCCCGGGAGTCCTGCGTACGCGGGCACGCACGTTCCTATTAATAATAGGGCGCATGCGCATATGAATGCACTATACAATCGCTTCATAACCATAGGATTTAGAATACCTTGCTGTCACTTTTTTTCGGAGCAGGAGCAAACGGATCAATCGGCATACTTGCCGGGCCGAAAGCATCCATTATCACATCCGGACCTAATTGCGTCACCTCGCTCAGAGGGATTATATATGTTTTCTTGGCCATAATTCTTCCTCCTTATTTAACCAGTTGTCCGTCAACCGAATAAACCTGATCACCACGGATGATGAATACCTTATCGTTGACAAGTACCTTACGAGTCTCGCCCTTCGCGTCAACGACAGCTTCATCCACACCGGTAGCGATCTGCGGAGCTTTCTTCGCCAGACGAATGCCATATCCATTGACCGTACCCTTGTTGAACGTCATCGTGTACGGGCTATCACTCAGGTTCCAAATAGCCTCGCCGTCACGCGTCAGATATACGGTATATTCGTCATCGGGCGAGAAGGCATTAGCGATAGTGTATTCGCCTGCCGTCGGAGCATAGAGGTTAATCGGGAACTCAGCCTCGCCGTTTGTCGGAGCGATAGTATGCAGGCCCAAGTTCGCATCATAGCGTCTGATCCAGATCTGAGCCTTCTTGGTACTCATACCGAACTTCGCAAGGTCGTGACCAACCACATACTTATCCTCCTTGCCCTCTTCCGGCAATACATATACGCTACCGCCATCGGTTGTCGCACCCGAGATGCTAACACGGTAATAGTCATTCAGCGAGAGATACTCCTTGTCAGTTACCGCTTTGCGACGAGCAGGTGCCAAAGTCTTACTTATCGGAGCAGCATTCGACTGAGCTATAGCCACTGTGGTATTGCTCTGCACTTGTATATAAACCGTCTTACCTACGACATAACTCTTACCTTCAATGTCGTACTCTTCATATCCGTCGCTACCGATCTCACCGCCATCATGTACATAACCTACCGCAGGACCGGCATTCAACGTAGCATGATAAGCCATCGGGTTAGCAAGCGCATTGATACCTTGGTTATTACCCTCACCTACGCCCGATACCGTCACCGCTTGGTCGTAGAGAATCGGTGCACCGTCTGCTTTGACGAAGCGAACCGTCTGGACGTCACGGGTAAAGGCAATCATGTACCCTTGTCCCGGAGTGAGCTTCTTGTCATGATGCGCCACATACTCCCAGCAGTGAGCACCCGGGCCGGACGATGCACGTTTAGTGGTATTGTACCAGATGATATCGTAATCATTACCAAGAACGAATGTACGGCCGGTCTCTACTTCCGTCAACGGGTTAGCCGCCAGATCTACCTTCCAAGGTACACCGAATGCATGCCAGTGACGACGCGGTGAGTTCAACTTCAAGTCATAATATACATGCTCCGCTTCGATCGTACCGTCTTCAATAATCTGACCGGAAGCGTTTGCCGAAGCCTCCAATATGAAGGTAGTTGTGGTGAGTGCCTTACCAGCCTGTACTTTCAACATACCGCCTTCATGTACGGTAGTAGTTGGTGTGGTGGTATTGGTCTCTATCTCCTTGGTTTCACCGTTTGCCACAGCAATAGGAGCTGTCATTTGGGTATAGACTGCTGTATAAGTCTCATCCCCTGCTACTCCAGGAAGAACAGCATCATTCTTATATTCGACTCCTGTCCGCTCATATTTCCAACCACGGAATATATATACTTTATCTGGGTCGCCGTCTGAATACGTAGGATTGCTACTTCCCTTGAAGCTCGGTTGGGCACCCCAAGTATATGCTTTTTCTTCCTTAGCAATCTGTGTTCCATCCGCATTATTCCATGTCACATTATATGTACGTGCGGTGGCATCGAAGGTTCCTTCATATGTCTGATTTGCCGTAACCTCAGCGATATCCGGTTTCCAACCGGTGAAGAAATATGTATACTGGTCATCTTGTGCTTTGGTCGGATCATCGCCGTACGAAGGTATCGCACCGTAGCGCAAAGTCTCCTCTTCATTAACAATTGTTTCGTCGTTCAGTTTCACAATCCACTTAATGGTAAATGTTTGTCTATCGTAGTAGATATTGACTACCGTTGAGCCGCCAACAGCAATCGTTTGCTGCTCAAAGGGCTTTGCCGTGAAGCCGGTATAGTTCTTGGCTGATGCTTCTGTAGTAGCTCCAATCGTTCCTGAATTCACTTCCGCATCTGCCGTTATCTCGGTGTATTCGTTATTGTTCAGATTCTGCTGGAAGTGACGCACAGTGTAGTTCGCGATGTCATAGTCAAACGTAGCCGTAAAGGTCACATCTGCCGTAACGGTCACTTCACGCGAAGCGTTCGTGTTATCGTCATTCCACTTCACAAACTTGAAACCGGACTTCGGGGTAGCGGTAATAGTAACATTGGTACCATAATCATACGTACCGCTTCCTGTTACCGTTCCGTATGTATCATTATTCGCCAGTACGGTCAGAAGGCACTGATTGATAGTCCATTGAGCCACACAGGTCAGACCGTTGACAGGCATTGTACTCGGTACTGCAGGACTCCAGCCATCGAATGTATAACCTTCACGGCTCGGATCAGCAGGTGCTGTTACTGCCGTACCATAGTTCTGAGTAATGGATGCTACAGAAGAGCCACCGTTGCTATCGAACGTAATCGTGTACGGATTCACAGTCCATTGAGCCACACAGTTCAGACCGTTGACAGGCATTGTACTCGGTACTGCCGGACTCCAACCATTGAACGTGTAACCTTCGCGGGTCGGATCAGCAGGTGCTGTTACCGCCGTACCATAGTTCTGAGTAATGGACGCGACTGCAGAACCGCCGTTGCTATCGAACGTAATCGTGTACGGGTTCACAGTCCATTGAGCCACACAGGTCAGACCGTTGACAGGCATTGTGCTCGGTACTGCAGGACTCCAGCCATCGAATGTATAACCTTCGCGGGTCGGATTAGCAGGTGCTGTTACTGCTGTACCATAGTTCTGAGTAATGGACGCGACTGCAGAACCACCGTTACTATCGAATGTGATCGTGTACGGATTCACAGTCCATTGAGCCACACAGGTCAGACCATTTACAGGCATTGTGCTCGGTACTGCAGGACTCCAACCATTGAACGTGTAACCTTCACGGGTCGGATTGGCAGGTGCTGTTACTGCCGTACCATAGTTCTGAGTAATGGATGCTACAGAAGAGCCACCGTTGCTATCGAACGTTATCGTATACGGGTTCACTGTAAACTGAGCGTGGTAGGTAACGTCTGCTGTTACTTTGGTTGCAGTTGTAATCTGCGTACCACCGGTAGCAGAAGTAAACCAACCATTGAACGTATGGCCTTCCTTGCTTGCAACAGGCAACGTACCGATTGCTGCATTGTAGGAGAAGTCTGTGTATTCCGTTGCACAAGTACCGCTATTAGTGGCAGCATCCCACGTCACTCTATATTGACGCGGTGTCTCGTTGAACTGAGCAGTATAAGTAGCCTCGCCAACTACAGCAACAATTGCAGGCGACCATGTATTATTAAACACATAACTATGGTCATTGGTAGATGCTTTCGTCGGCGTAGCACCGCTATATGACGGAGTAGAACCATAAGCCACTTGATCCGTCTTCAATGTATTGCCGTCACCGTCTTTCCAAGTGATGGTATATTCGCGTTTAGTCTTGTTGTAATTAGCGACATATGTCTGCGGGCCTTGCACTTCGGAGAAGGTTGCAGGTGTCCATCCTGTGAACGAATAGGTCCATTCTGCATCCTGTTTGCTCGGATTGTCCCAAGTATAAGACGGGGTTTGACCGTATTCCAATTGCAGATAGTGGAGCACGGTCTCACCATCATCATCTACAAACGAAACCTTGTATTTCTTTGTAGTCTGATTGAATTGCGCGACATAGGTCTGGTCTCCCTTCACTTGCGCAAAGCCGTTACTGCTTGCACCTTGGAGTCTCCAACCTGCGAACTCAAACGAGAACGCACTATTGTCCGGTTTGTACGGATCTTCCGTCTTCGGAGCAACCGCTGCCAGATACGTTTCGTTCGTCGGAGTACCGTTATAGTTCACTTCCGCCGTTCCCAATACCGACATATCATAATTAAGGAACGTGATCGTGTACGCACGCGGGTGACTTGTATAGTTCGCCACATAAGTAGCCGAACCGCTTACGGTGGCAATAGCCGGAGTCCACGTTCCATTGAACTCAAAGGTTTCTGCGGCAGTAGGATTCTTGGTCGGTGTTCCTTCATACGAAGGCGTTGTGCCCGCTCTCCAGTTACGCGAATCAAGGATAGTACCATCCGAGTTCTTGAACGTAACGTTGTACTCATAGTACTTCTCGTAGAAGTGCGCCGTGAAGGTCGTGTTCTCTGTCACAATCGGAAGTTCTTTGTTATCAATAACTTCCGTACTACTACCTTGTGTCCAACCATCCCATCTCCATACATAATCGGAGGACGAAGAAGTCTTGGTCGGCGTTGCACCCAACCATTCCGGCTTGGTACCGTAACCTACGGAATAATTGGTATTCGATCCATTGATATTCCACGTAATGGTGATCTTCTTAATCTTCCAGCAAGCGGCAGAACCGTCATAGTAATAGTAATTATATTTACCATTATAGTCCGGATTAATAGATTGATAATAGCCTTCTGCAGTCGGAGTAGTTACCACCTCCCACCAATAGCAATCCGCATCCCATACAAAATTACGCGTTCCGGTAGCTGCATCGTGAAGTAGGTGGTTTGCATCCGGTTGATCTGAGGTCAATTGTACATACGCTGCAGGTTTCGCATACGGATGGTTTTGGGCATCATATGTATAGCAACCGTTCTCTTCCCAGCATTGCCATTGGTTGTCCACATAAACATATTGTTTACCGGCTTCTGTTCCTGATGATTGTACGTATGTACCATCACCATTCGTCAGGTGCGCCGGATATGCCGTAGTCTGTCCACCGTAAATCATATCCGACCAACTGTTATTCGCTTCAGAAGCTCCTATTGCGAAACATACTTTATACAATGCCTTCGAACCGGTAACTTTCGTATTAAATTGAATCTTTCCTGCATCTTCGTTGGTGGAGTGAATATTCGCATTTCTACCGATAGATGAAGCATTTCCATCTCCGGAAGTATAGAGCGAACCATTTACAATCATCTTACCATGTACAAATAATTCAGCATCTGGTAGAGGCGTAACACCCTTGTCTAGGCTGGCCTTGTCTCTTGCATAAACACTCTTGCGCGGATTGGTGGTGCCCCACGTTGGAGAATAAGTCGCAGGATAGTAATAATAGCCACAGGTTTTTGCTTTGCTCCAACCAGATGCTTGAACAGAAACATGTCCCAACCCGGTAAACCAATCCTCAGCGTCATAGAAGAACAATAATTT
>JAEEGL017443525.1_pt1 | contig 25105 bp, 15 predicted proteins | sample 9134231 | NCBI WGS metagenome assembly JAEEGL01 (sample SAMN16246548, study PRJNA631951) | gut metagenome | biome: gut microbiome; feature: rumen; material: fiber-attached | host: Bos | place: Iran: Karaj | collected 2018-10 | reverse complement strand
GTTGAAAAGCAGCATATCGTTTGGCTTTATCATGTCAAGGAAGCCCGATACTGTTTCAACTTCTTCTTCAAAACGTCCCTGACCGACGTCAAGCGCAGTGAAATATGCGTAAACGCCCGCTACAGGGGTGATGATCGCTTCAGTGCACGGAACGGGAAGAGCCGCCTGTCCGAGAAGCTGAATTATGCCGACGGCACGTAAAAATACCGTTTTGCCCGCGTTGTTTTTGCCTGTGATGATATACGCGGCACAGTCTTTACCGAATATAGCGTCGTTTGCAACAAGCACATCGCCCGGACGTTCGTTTTTGTTTTTCTGATACTGTTTGAGCGAAAACCAGAGATCATATATGTTTTTGCACTCAAATCTGTTGCCTTCTGTGCAGAATTCCGGAATGCACATAGGCAGACCGAGTCTCTCATACGTCCGTTCAAGTATTGCGGCAAAATCGTAAAAATAAAATCCGTCGCGTATTTTGTCGAAAGGCTTTTTCATCTGATACGTTATCGATTCCATAAACGAAACGAGCTTTATCATGCTTCTTTCGGCAAGGAACTGCAGCTGCTGGTCTGAGTCAACGTCAAATCCGATTGAAATTACTGTTTTGTCTTTATCCTTCAATACGGGAGTATCCTGACCGTAATTATACGGATCCGACGTAAGAGCGAACATTTCGCAGTCAAGAATACGGATATATTTATCGAGCTTCGTAAGAATTATGAACGACGTGTTGAGATTGAGAGATTCCGCAAGTTCCGATGCTACCGCTTTAAGCTCCGCAAATGCGGGATTTTCCACCTGAGCCTTTACAAACTCGCGCATGCTTATCATCAGTTCGGAGCGCAGGTCTTTTTTTGCAAGCGTTTTGCCGTATTGCTCATATATTTCCTGGATCTTTAAAATACAGTCAGCCAGAGTCTGAACTGTGAAAATAGACGATTCTCTGTCTGATGTCGTCGCTCTTCCGCCCGTAGTGGTAATGATCGACGATGCGGATGTTTTTACTATCTTCAGGGCGTCTTCAAGCTTCAGGTTCAGCCTTTCTATAAGCTCGAATTCGTGAAGGAGCGAGGCGTTGCGCCTGAAATCGTCAAGGATATCTTTTCTCCAGATAAGATTTTCTATGTCCTGTTCGGGATGGCTTAAAAGCGCGAACATCTTTTTCTGAAGGATGATATCTACAGTAACGCCGTTGACAACTTCATCTAAAAGCAGGCTTTTCATAGACATTTCAAGCTGCTTTGACGATTCTGTTTTTGATGGATTTTTGTAAAGAAGATCAAATTCGGGATACATTTTACTTTTCCTCCCTCTTCTTCTGTATGCGTTCAAGCATCTGTTCTACCGTCATATCGTATTTCAGAAGAATATCTCTTGCAAATGAAGAATTCTGAGTGCTGAGCGGAACGATCTTATAAAGTCTTTTACCTGTTTTTTCATCGTTGAGGGCAGTTAAAACGCCTGCGCTGTGCGGTCTGTCCGCCGTTTCAGCCGCATAGTCCTTCAGGCTGTGAAGATGCGTGACGAAAAGACCCGATATATCGTGTTCAAGCACTTTGTCAACAAGCTCGGTTGAAAGTTTGTATGCGATGTCGGCTTTTGTGGATGAATACGTTTCGTTGAAAAGCGCAAGACTCTGTCCGTCTGTAACGTCTTTGAATATCCGTTCCACACGTCCCTGTTCTTCAACAAGACGGCCCGAATTATCGTTGTATTCTTCAACGGGGAAATGTGTGAACATTTTTTTCATTATCTTTATTTTTGCCTTTTTTGCGGGAACGTGTCCGCACGCCTGGAAAAACAGCTGACACAGGCCGACTGCGGAAAGATAAATCGTTTTGCCGCCGGCGTTCGGACCGGTGATAAAGAAAAACGAGCTTTTTTCGTAAGTATAATCGTTATATACTACCTGGTCGGGCGAAAGACCTCTTTTTACAAGGAAAAGGCTGTAAAAATCCATGATGTCGGTAGTATCCGAAATCGTTGCTTTAGCGCAGTCAAAGCCTTTTTCTTTTATTTCTCTGAAAATTCTCGCAAAACCGATGATCGCGTCAAGCTTCTTTATCAGCTCAAGCCATGAGGTATCAAAAACATCCTTGTATTTTTCATGGAAAGAGTCGATGTTTTTGAAAATATCGTAGTAAAGAGTATAAAGCGACTTGAAAACGGGGCGCGAAAATTCTCTCGGCTGATGAACTGCCGGTGCATACGCTTCGGTAACATCCATACCGAGGTTTTCTGAAATACACGCAAGCCGCATCGTCAGCGACGGCTCTTCGGTTTTCGGGATTATGCTGTTTTCAATATTCTGACCGCGCGAAAAATAACGGTTCAAACGTATTTCGCCTATCGTTTCAAGGCTTTCGCGGAGACCTGCCATATCCTTCAGAATTGCGTCGAGCTGTTTCTTTTTATCGTCAGAATATGTTTCGCAAAGAATGTTTTTTACGGACTGCGAAAGGTTTTGCTGATCTACGGCTCTTGCGCCGTCCATAAATTTTCTGTATACTTCAGTGAATTTTTCTATAATAAGAAAAGTTTTCATCGTTGCCATTTCGGGAACGTTCTTGAACATTTTAAGCTCATAAAGAAGATTCAGATCCCACAGATCGGAACGAAGGTCGGAAAACAGAGAAAAAAGAGCATCGTTTTTTATCATATCGTCTATAATATCGGCGCGGTATGATATTATTTCAGGGTCGCTGCAAAACTGATTTATGATTTCAAGCGTTGCTTCTTCCTGCTCTTTTGATGAAAGAAACGCATTCAGCAGCTCTTCAAGCTGCATATCAACCGCAACACAGTAATCAAGCGGTTTTGCGTCCGGCTGAGCCTTTATCGGATCGAAAAACAGTTTCATTTATCAAAATCCTTTCTTCATTTCCATGTAATGTTTTTTTCTCATTGCACGGCGCGCTTCTCTGAATATTTCTCTTGCCTCTTTTCCCGAAAAACCGCATTTCGCCGGTTTTGAAGGATAAAAGCTGTTTGCCATTACTATTCCGTAAAAAATCGTGTCGCCGTCTATAAGCTCAATGTTGTTTTTTGTTCTGACATCTTTTACCGAGGGGTTTATCAGCACAACGGGTACGCACGATACCGGCTTGTCTTTAAGCGCATAGTTTACCGAGGCGGCGTATTTTACAAGTCCGACAGGGGATTTTCTTTTGCGCTTATGCACGGTGAATTTATGAAACGCCATAGTCATTGAACCGATAACGCCTTCGTTTTCTGTAGGAGCAAGCCCCCGGTGGCTTGATATTTCCCAATATGAAGGATCTGAAAACATTACGGTCGATTTGAGCTTGCGGTAGCTTTTGAGCTTTATAAGATAAAGCTTGTTGCCGGAAAGGAGCATATAGTCCGGCTTATGATTCCAGAAATGCGGTATGATAAATCCCGGAAAGCCTACTTTCGCAAATTTTGCGCCGCAAAAAACACATCTGAAAAAGAGAATGATCCTGAGAACGATATATCGTGTAAGCGGTATTATAACAAAACACATCAGGGCAACCGTTGATGCCGATATGAGAATAACAAGTCCGAAAACCTGAAAAAACGACATCGCCATCGGCAAAACCGGCAAAAGTGCAGGAAGCATCGATTTTCAATCTCCGTTCAATATTTACTTATTATATTATATCATATCAGATGTAAGAATTCAACAGTTATTTTATGTCTTTTATCGTAAAAAGGAAAAAAGAGTGAAGAGATACGAAAATTATATATTGATATTTCTTCTGATTTATGCTATAATCATTTAAAATGAGGAAAAATTGATTTTTTCCGGTCAAAGGAAAGAACGATGATAAAACTTCTTCGCTACCTTAAAAACCATCGCACAGAAAGCATTCTCGGTCCTCTTTTCAAGTTGCTTGAAGCATGCTTTGAGCTTACCGTGCCGGTAATAATGGCAAATATGATCGACATCGGTATTAAAAATAAAGATACCGGTTACGTTCTTGTTTCAGGCGGAATCGTTGTTCTGATGGGTCTTCTGGGTTTCGCAAGCTCGCTTACGGCGCAGTTTTTTGCCGCAAAAGCGTCTATGGCTTTCGGAACGGAGCTGAGAAACGATCTTTACAGACATATAGCCTCTTTTTCTTCCGCCGAGCTTGACCGTTTCGGAACAGCTTCGCTTATAACACGTCTCGGATCTGATGTTATACAGACACAGGCAGGCATAAACCTTGTTCTGCGTCTGCTTTTGCGCTCTCCGTTCATAATTCTGGGAGCAGTTGCCGCATCGGTTATGATAAATGCGCGACTTGCCCTGATTTTCATTGTTGCGGTAATACTGCTTTCGGCAACCGTCTGGATAATTATGAATAAGCTTTTGCCGCTTTATTCGAAAACAAGAAAAAATCTTGACAGAATAACCGTAAAAACGCGTGAAAACCTTACGGGAGCAAGAGTTGTCCGCTCATTCGCGGCTCAGAACGACGAAAGATCTGAATTTGATTCCGCGTCTGAAAACCTATATTTTTCACAGATAATCTCAGGTAAGATCTCCGCGCTTCTGAATCCGCTTTCGTATTCAGTCATCAATCTTGCCGCAGCAGTTTTAATGTGGTTCGGCGCATTTTCGGTAAACGGCGGAGACATTACTCAGGGGCAGATCATAGCTCTGCTCAATTATATGACTCAGATCCTTATCGCGTTGCTGGCTCTCGCAAATCTGATCGTAATGATAACAAAATCGTCGTCGTCAGCGGCAAGAATAAACGAAGTATTTGCAGTTATGCCGTCTTTGAGCGACGGGAACGAAGATATAAAAACAGTTGAAACGATAGAATTCAGAAACGTTTCGTATAAATATCCGGGTGCGTCGGGATACGCGGTAAAAGACGTTTCTTTTTCCGTAAAAAAAGGTATGACCGTTGGAATAGTGGGCAGTACGGGTTCAGGCAAATCGACGGTCGCCTCTCTTATTCTTCGTGAAACCGACCCGACGGAAGGAACGGTCGAAATAAACGGACGTTCGATTAAAGATTATACTTTTTCTTCGATTCGCAGCCTTTTTGCCGCCGTTCCGCAAAAAGCGTCGCTCTTTTCGGGCACGGTCAGGGAAAATCTTTTATGGCGGGATAAAAACGCTGCAGACGAGGAGCTTTTCAATGCGCTCGATACCGCAAGAGCATCGGAATTTATAGGCAAAGACCTTGACAGACCCGTTGCAAAAGCAGGAACAAATTTTTCGGGCGGACAAAGACAGAGGCTTACGATCGCAAGGGCGCTTGTGGGACATTCGGACGTTCTTTTGCTTGACGACAGCGCATCCGCCCTTGACTACGCAACAGACGCGGCGCTTCGCAGGGCGATAGCGGCTTTGCCGGGCAAGAAAACGGTATTTATTATTTCACAGCGTATTTTTGCTGTAAAAAAAGCCGATCTTATTATCGTTCTTGACAACGGACGTCTTGCAGGCGCGGGAACACATGAAGAACTTCTTGTGACCTGCCCGGTATACGCCGAAATATGCGCATCTCAGACATCGGAGGTGCGAAATGAAAAATAAAAAAGCACAACCGAACGATACATTGAAAAGAATCGTTTTGCTCGTTTCACCTTACCGGATCCATCTGATCTGTTCGCTTGTTCTCGCGTCATTTTATGTTGCGCTTTCACTTCTTGCGCCCATTATTTCGGGAAGAGCCGTTGATGCAATGACGGGAAAAGACGCGGTCGATTTTGAGGCGGTATTCACTCTCGCGATTATTTACGTCGCAACGGTAATGGGCGCATCAGTCTGCCAGTGGCTTATGACGCACCTTACAAATATTATAACATATAAAACGGTTCTTAAATTGCGAAGAGATCTTTTTTATAAAATAACGGATCTGCCCGTAGGATATATTGATTCTCATCCGCACGGAGATATTTTGTCGAGAGTAATAAACGATGTCGAACAGCTTTCAGACGGACTTCTCATGGGCTTTTCGCAGCTCTTTACGGGGCTTCTCACAATTGTTGCAACGATAGGGTTTATGTTTTCAATAAATATTCCGATCGCGCTCGTAGTTGTGGTTTTTACGCCGCTTTCTTTATTCGTCGCCTCGTTTATTGCAAAAAATACGTATTCGATGTTCAAAAAACAGTCCGAAATACGCGGTGAAATGACAACGCTTATCGAAGAAGCTGTCGGCGGCGCAAAAACAGTGAACGTTTTCGGAAGATCAGATGAAATCGGGGAAAAAATCGCCTGTACCGGTGAAGAGCTGAGAAAATGCGGCGTTCGCGCGCTGTTTTTCTCTTCGATCACAAACCCCGCAACAAGATTTGTAAACAATGCGGTTTATGCCGCGGTGGGTATTCTCGGCGCTGTTCTTGCCATAGAGGGCAAGATCTCCGTCGGAGGCCTTTCGTCGTTTTTAATGTATGCAAATCAGTATACAAAGCCTTTCAATGAAATATCCGGCGTTATTGCGGAGTTTGTGGGCGCAAAAGCCTCCGCCGAAAGAATATTCGATATTCTTGACGAAAAAACGGTCGAGTCGGGGCTTTCCGGCGAAATCATCCCCGACGGTGAAAGAGAAATCAGCTTTTCTTCGGTTTCATTTTCGTATTCGCCCGAAAAGCCGCTTATAGAAAACTTTTCTCTTTCTGTTCCATACGGTAAAATGGTTGCCATAGTAGGTCCTACAGGCTGCGGAAAAACAACGCTTATTAATCTGCTTTTGCGGTTTTACGATGTAAACAGCGGTGATATTTCTCTTGGCAACGTTTCCCTGAAAGAGTTCGACATAAATTCTCTTCGCAGAAATTTCGGTATGGTCCTGCAGGATACGTGGCTGAAAAACGGAACGGTCGCTGAAAATATCGCATACGGCAGAAAAAACGTTTCGAGGCAACAAATTGTTGCCGCCGCAGTCAGGGCGCATGCAGACAGCTTTATTTCGAGCCTTGAAAACGGCTATGATACCGTAATAAACGAAGACGGCGACAATCTTTCCGCCGGACAGAAACAGATGCTCTGCATAAGCCGCGTAATGCTTGAATTGCCGCCTATGCTTATACTTGACGAGGCAACGTCTTCCATAGATACCATGACAGAACTCAGAATACGCAAGGCATTTGACGAAATGACCGTGGGACGGACAAGCTTCGTTGTTGCGCACAGACTTTCAACGATCACAAAAGCAGATCTCGTGCTTGTGATGAAAAACGGCAAAATAGTTGAAAAAGGCACTCATTCGGAGCTTCTGAGGGCGGGCGGTTTTTACAAAACACTTTATGAGAGCCAGTTTGAAACCGAGTAGGGTTAGCTTATCATAAAAAAGAAAAAATCGGCAGAAATAAAACTTACATATACGGAGGTAAAAATGTTTAAAAAAATTACGGCAATTGCGCTTTCTCTGCTTTTGACGGCAGGATCTCTTGCGGCATGCGATCTTGGCGGCATCGGCGGAGATAAAAAAACAGAGTATGATCTCACAAATTATTCACCCAGCGACGGGCTTGATATCAACGGCTTTTTCAAGGATATCAAGGCTTCCGATTACGTTTCACTTCCCGAATACAAAGGCGTTTCGATATCGGCAGATCTTCTTGAAGCAAACGAAGAGGATGTCGAGGAACAGATAGAGCTTATACTTGACGAATATACAACGTATGAAGAGATAACCGAAAGAGCGATTGAAAACGGAGATACCGTTAATATCGACTATACCGGCACCATAGACGGCGTGGCGTTTGACGGAGGCTCAACAAACGGACAGGGAACCGATGTGACGATAGGCGTTACGAATTACATAGACAATTTCCTTGAACAGCTTATCGGACACTTCGCAGGCGACAGATTTGATGTTTACGTAACATTTCCGGTCGATTACGGCGTTGATTCTCTGAACGGAAAAGAGGCTGTTTTTGACGTAACCATAAACGCTCTTTACGGTGAAGAAATAAGAGCCGAAATGACAGACGCGATCGCTAACGATTACGGATTTGAAAATGTTGACGATCTTAAACAGGATATAAGAGACTGGCTTGTTTCGCAGAATAAATCCGATTTCTTCACAGAGCTTATCCATGGATCTGCTCTGACGAAGGATGTTCCGAAACAGGTCATGGATTATCTTATAAAAGCAGACCTTTCCGATTATAAGTATTACGCCGACTCGCAGGGCGTTACACTCGACGAGTTTATGTATTCTTATGCGGGATACGAAAACACCGATGTATATCTTGCAAACAACATGGAAACATATAAAAACAATGCGATTTACTGTCTTGCTATCCAGGCGATCGCCGAAGCTGAAGGACTTTCCGTTACGGATATGGACGTTTCTGACGCAGGTCTTTCTGATTACATCGAAAGTTACGGTATGCCGTATTTAAAACAATATGTTCTGCAAACAATAACCGTTCCATCGTTCGTTATTGACAACGCTGTTGCGGAATAAAAACGCCCTTCAAAAGAAAGGCGTAAAAAAAGATATAAAAAAGCAGGGGAATGATCCCCTGCTTTCTTTCTTTATTTATTTATTCTCAGTCTGTAACTTCTACAACTATCGATCTTGTTGCAGTATTGCCTTTACCGTCTGTGCCGGTGAATACGAGGATCGACGATCCTGCTTTCTGAGCTGTAAGAACTGCGAGAGTGTTCCATGAGCCGGTAAACATAGATGTATCGAATGTCCAGAAACCGTTTACATTCGGAACAAGAACGATTTTTTCGCCGGTCTTAACGCGAAGGTAATAAGTTGATTTCTTAACTCCATTGAAGATGATGTCGTCTGACGTAAATTCACCGTCACCGTTTTCGTCTGCCGAAGTCGGCTTGGGAGAAGGAACGGGAGCGGGAGTGGGTTCGGGAACGACAGTATCTTTAAGCATATCTTCGGTTACGGTAAGAACATCGGATGCTACGGGTCTGTAATAGAATTCGCTGCCTGCGATTACTCTGTATTTATCACCTGCGGATGCCGCAACAGAAAGAACGGGAGAATCGGAACCAACGTTCTGCCATGAATAGTCACCGTATTTCTGCCACTGATAATGAACGACCTTTTCTTTTACTGCGGGAGCTGTAAGGGTCATAACACCGTCTTTTGTGGTATATGATATCTCAGAACCATAGATGAATTTGAGAAGATCACCGAAGAAATACTGATATGCGAGGAAGTTTTCATTGATATTCGTTTCGGGAATAGGATTCTTTCCGCCGTTGAGAATGTAGTAGAAAAGAGTCGGGCTCATTTCAAGATCTTTGTCTTTGAGAAGATACCAAAGATAATTTGAACCGTCAACGGCACCGAGTTTACCTGAGAAGAGCGAGTAGTAAAGGAATTTCTCGGAGGGAGTCATATTTTCGTTATTGTTAACGAGTGAATAGAAATAGAACCAGTTCGGGTTGTCTATAAGTGTGGGAACGGTTTCCTTAACTGCAGCGTTGTTCTGATTGAGAAGATACCAGAAAAGCCATGTATCGTTTACGGTTTCTTTATTGTTGCCGTATAATCTCATGTAGTAATAAAGCTGCGGATTATATTTATAAAGAGATGCGATACCTGATGTATAGTCGCCTGCCCATATGCTTCCGCCTGCGGGGGATGTGATGCTCTCTACGGTTGCCGTGCTTCCTTCGTTTGTGAATGTAACGTTTGCAACGCTCATATTGCCGGCTATATCAGTAACGACTACCATATATGTGCCTACGGCGAGAACGTCATAGTTTACAATGTAAACCTTTTTGCCTTCGATCTTTTTGCTGTCGGCTATCGTTTTGCCGTTAACTGCAATTCTGTCGATTCCGTAGTTATCCGAAGCGGCTATAGTGAGAACGCCGATCGTAAAGCCGTTTGTAAGCTTTGTGCCCGTAACGTTGATAACAGGACGCGTCGGGTCTGTTTTGAACTTAACTACCTGTTCGAATGTTGCGTCGCCTTTCTGATAAAGGTCGTAAACATAGAATCTGAGGCTTGTATCGGTAAGACCGAGAGTATAATAACCCTTGTAAATATAGGTATACGAGTCAAGCTTTTTAAAATCGGATATCGAAAGTGATTTGTTGCCGACTTTAATTATGCTTGCATTCGGACCGTGCAGGGTGATTTCATACTCTATTACAGAGCCGGGAACGTTGTAGCCGTTTGCATTGCCGGTTGTGATAACAATGTCGGGACGTTCATAGTTGCCCGTGAATTCCTCAGCAAAAGCCGGGACTGCGAGCGCCAGGATCATGACGATCGACAGGGCAAATGCCAATGTTTTTTTCATTTTTTTACACTCCTATCTGTTTTGTTGTGTACGTAATTAAAAGTGGGTATTAAACCATTATGATTATAATATGCAAATATGACAAAAGTATGTCATATTTTGCCAAAAACGAAAAAAATGCGGTAAAATCAGTATTTTTTACCTTTCAGCAGCAAAAATCAAGAATTACCTGTGCGTAAATTTCCGCAAGAGTCAGCAAAGCGTCTTCAGTTATAAATTCATCGGGACCATGCATATTGCCGCAAACTGTTTTGTCGCTTTCATCAGCCGGACCGAACGCAACGCATTTTCCGTCAAAGGCTTTTGCGTATGTCGAACCTCTTTCGCACACGAATCCGCACGGTTTTCCGGTCGCTTTTTCGTAGCTTTTTGCAACGGAGCGCATAAACGGGCTGTCTTCGGGAATGCGAATGCCGTTTCCTGTTCTGTCGGGCACATATTCGGCGAGGTTTTCAGCGGCGGTCTTTTTAAGCTTTTCAACGATCTCAAATGCGTCAAAGCTTATAGGCACTCTGCTGTCCAGAGTTATTTCGGCCTTACAGTTTTTGTAGCTGCACATTCCGAAGTTTGTTGATATCGCGCCCGAAAATTCATCTTTGCAGTAAATACCGAGCGGTTTTCCGTCCGTGCCTTTGATGTATTTTTCGGTGAAAGAGAGAAAACTGTTTTTCGCGCCGAAATGCGAATATGTTTTTTCGAGAAGGGCAAGCATATCGATAACGGCGCTTCTGCCTTTTTCCGGAACTGATCCGTGTGCGGAAAGTCCGCGGCAAAGGATCGTTATTTTTTCGCCGTCAAAACCGATCTCAGGTTCGTAAAGACATCCCGACTGAGCGAGAATATAATCGTAAACATCCTTATTTGCAAATAACGAACATTCGCATTTTTCGGCAACGCAGTTAACTGCTTTGCCTCCGCAAATGTTTATCAGGTGAATATCTCCTTCTTCTGAAATGCTGTCAAAGGCAAATTTTCCGAAAATAAAGCCGAGTTCCGCGTTTGTGATGGGGAAGCTTGCATCCGGTGTAAGCGCATAATCGGGCAGACCGTGCTCTTTGACATACATATGCATGTCGTCCATTCCGCATTCTTCGTCTCCGCCTACAACAAGCGATACTCTCATTTTGGGATCTATGCCGGAGTTTTTGACGGCGGCAAGAGAATACATTGCCGCAACTGCGGCTCCCTTGTCGTCAAGAACGCCTCTGCCGTAAAGCACGCCGTTTTCTCTTGTGAGCTTATACGGCGGTTTTGTCCATCCGTCACCTGCCGGCACAACATCGCCGTGCGCAACAACAAGAAATGTTTCGTTTCCGCTGCCTATTGATATCCTGAGCGCATATCCGAGATTTTCAACTTCAAGTCCGAGAGCACAAGCGGCAGATGAAAGAACGCCGAAAGCGTCCGCTACGGGCTTGCCGAAAATTCCGTGATCGTCCGCCTTGCCGCTTACGCTTGCTACTTCAATGAATTTTGCGAGATCTTCAAACATGCGTTCGCTGTTTTTGCGTATAAAATCCATTATTTATCTCACTTTCATATAATCGGCGTATTTTTTCTCCCAAAGGTCTGTATCTTTCGGCAGATATTCTTTCACGTCTCCGAGAAGCGTTCTTGCCTCATCAAGATCCTTTATAACGCCTTTTGCTATAAGCTGAACGGCTATGTTGCCTATTGCCGTTGCCTCAACAGGACCTGCCGTTACTCTCTTTTTTGTTGCGCATGCGGTAAAACGGCAAAGATTTTCGTCTTTGGTGCCGCCGCCTATAAGATGAACGGTATCTATTTTTTCGCCGAGCAGCTTTTCAAGGTTTTCTATATAAAAACGGTATGTCAGGGCAAGGCTTTCAAGAATACAGAGCGCCTGCTGTCCCTTTGTTGAGGGCAGAGGCTGATTCGTTGCGGTAAGATAGTCCTCGATCCTTTTAGGCATATTGCCCGGCGCAGAAAAAGAATCGTCGTCCGGATTTATATAAACATTCGCAGAAACCTCCGTTTCAAGCATTCTGTCTATATCCTTAAAGGAAATATCGTTGCCTTCTCTGTTCCACTGGCGGCGCGTTTCCTGTATGAGCCACAGACCGGAAATATTTTTGAGAAATCTGATCGTTTCGGCGTATCCGCCTTCGTTTGTGAAGTTTTCTTCAAAACTGCTGCTGTTTATAAGCGGACTGTCAAGCTCCGCGCCAAGCAAAGACCATGTTCCGCATGAAATATAGCAACTCTTTTCTCCTTTTCCTATTGGAGCTGCCACAACTGCCGATGCGGTGTCGTGCGAAGCGCATGCGATAACGTCTACGGGTCTGTCAAAACCGACTTCCTGAGCTATTTCCGGCAAAAGGCTGCCCGTTACGGTTCCAGGCATGCGAATGGGCGGGAAAATCGATTTTTTAATACCGAGTTTTTCAATAAGCTCAAAGTCCCAGTCACGCTTTTCTGCGTTTAAAAGCTGAGAAGTAGATGCGATAGTATATTCAACGCTCATTTTACCCGTAAGAAAATATGCGAGCAGGTCCGGCGTGAAAAGAAGCGTTTTTGCCCGTTCAAGCAGTTCCTTTCTGTTTTCAACAAGAGAGGCAAGCTGAAAGATCGTATTCAGCTTTACAAACTGAATACCGGTAGAGGCGTATATATTTTCTTTCGGCACTTTTTCAAAAACCTTTTCCATCATTCCGTCGCATCTCGCATCACGGTAATGAACAGGATTTTCAAGCAGCCTGCCGTCTGCGTCGAGAAGTCCGAAATCAACGCCCCATGTATCTATGGCAATGCTTTCAATATCCTTGTGACCGGCATTGACGCATTTCAGAAGCCCCGTCTTTATCTCGTAAAAAAGGCGGAGTATATCCCAGTAAAGCGTTCCGTTTACCGATACGGGATCATTTGAAAAACGGTGGATCTCTTCCATCTGAAGCTTTCCGTTTTCGTATATGCCGAGAATTGCGCGTCCTGAAGAGGCGCCGAGGTCAAAAGCAAGTACTTTCATAGTAAACATCTCCGGAAATAAGTGATATTTTTTTTATTATATCATCTCCGAAGCGATTTGTCAATTAATATGACGCCTAAAACGGCAAAATGTTCCGCATAATTCAGCCGATATTGACAAATTCTTTTTCATATGTTAAAATAACCGAAAGTGTGGTGAAAAAAGTGATTTATAAAAATATAATCATAAACGGTTTTACAAACGATATCGTCGTCAGAAACGGAATTATCGAAAAGATAGGTAAAACCGATGAAAAAGACGAGATTACAGACTGCTCGAACCTGACTGCTCTGCCGGCGTTTACGGATCTTCACGTTCATTTGCGCGATCCCGGTTTTGAGTATAAAGAAACCGTGTATACGGGAACTCTTGCAGCAAGAAACGGCGGTTTTTCGGATGTTTTTTGCATGCCTAACACAAAGCCGGTATGCGATAATACCGATATTGTGAGATATATCCTCGAAAAACAGGCAAACGTCAACGTCCATCCGATAGGAGCGGTTACAAAAGGACAGAAAGGCGTAGATATCTGCGATTTTGCCGCCTACCGCGAAGCGGGAGTTCTTGCCGTTTCAGACGACGGTATGCCGGTCGCCGATGATGATGTTCTAGAAAAAGCAATGATCTCCGCAAAGAAAAACGGACTTCTTTTTATCTGTCACTGCGAAAACCGATCCGTCATCAAAGACAGGCTGAATATTCCGTCCGAGGCTGAATTTTCCGATGTCATACGCGTTCTTCATGCTGCTGCAAAAACAGGCGCAAAGGTCCATATAGCGCATGTAAGCACAAAAGAAAGCGTGGCAGCAATAAGAGCCGCAAAAAGAGCGGGAACTGATGTTTCTGCGGAAACATGCCCTCATTATTTTACTTTGACGGCAGACGCTGTTGAAAGATTCGGCGCAAACGCAATGATGAACCCGCCTCTCAGATTCGAAGAGGACATATATGCGGTGACCGAGGGGATATGCGACGGAACGCTTGATATGATCTCAACGGATCACGCGCCGCATTCCGCAGAAGAAAAAGCAGTTGAAAAAAAACTTGCGCCCTTCGGCATTACCGGACTTGAAACTTCATTTCCGCTTTCGTATACAAATCTTGTAAAAACAGGCATAATAACGCTAGACGACCTTTTGCGCCTTATGAACGACTCTCCGTGCGAAAGAGCGGGCATAAAAAAGAACGAAATAAAAGAAGGCTGCGAGGCGAATTTTATCGTTGCGGATTTATCGTCGTCATTCATATTCAACAAAGAAAAAAGTCTTTCAAAATCAAAAAACACACCTTTTGACGGCGTTGAAATGACGGGAAGAGCGGTTTACAGCATATTAAAAGGAGAAATGTTTAAATGTCAACCGATATTCTGATAAAAAAAATAATCGAAAAGAAAAATCCTACTGTGGCAGGACTTGATCCTCTCTGCGATTATCTGCCTCAATCAATGATTACGGGTGATTCACCTGAAAAAAAGGCGGAAGCTATACTGAAATTCAACATGGAGCTCATAGATGCCCTTTACGATATCGTTCCCGCGGTAAAACCGCAGGCAGCGTATTACGAGCTTCTCGGCGCTGCGGGCTACAAAGCTTTTTGCGAAACCGTAAATTACGCCAAAAGCAAGGGGCTTTATGTTATTGCGGACGGCAAAAGAAACGATATAGGCTCTACTGCAACGGCATATTCAAAAGGATTTTTTGACTGCATAGGGACCGATGCGCTTACGGTCAACGCCTATCTCGGTTTTGACGGAGTGGAACCGTTTATTGTTGAAAACAAGGCAATCTATATTCTTGTTAAAACGTCAAACAAGGGTAGCGGCCAGCTGCAGGATCTTCTTTTGCAGAACGGAAAGACCGTATATGAGCATATGGGCGATCTTGTATCCGAGTGGGGCGAAAAATCGATAGGGGAGTACGGATACTCCAATGTTGGCGCTGTTGTTGGCGCAACATATCCAGAGCAGCTTGCCGCGCTGCGCGAAAGACTGCCGCATACCTTTTTCCTTGTTCCGGGCTACGGAGCCCAGGGAGGCGGTGCAAAAGACGTTGCGGGTGCATTTAAAAACGGTCTCGGAGCAATAGTCAATTCATCAAGAGGAATAATGTGCGCATATAAAAAACAGGGACTTCCCGCCGAGGAATTTGCAAAAGCCGCAAGAGCGGAAGCGATAAGAATGCGCGATGAAATAATGAGCGAACTTTAAGTTAAACAAAAAAAGGACGGAGATTATCTCCGTCCTTTTGCTTATTATTGTTTTAGCCTTTCGCTTCCTCTTTTTCGGGAATGGGTTCCTGCAGGATAATTTTTGTAACAACAACGTCAACGTCTCTGAGAATCGTTATCTCAACTTCGTCGCCTGCTTTGAATTTGCCGAGTTTAGATATAAGCTCGTCTATCGATCTTACTCTTTCGCCGTTCAGCTTCGTAATAATGTCTCCGACCTGGACATCAGCGTTTGCGGCTCCGCCGCCTTCGAGTATTTCAGAAACGTAGATGCCGCCGATCGTAGTTTCGGTAGCGCCTTTGATACCTATCTGCGGACGCTGAACTTTGCCTTCGTTTATTATCTGCTCAATTACCGGAAGTGCTGCTTCTATCTGGACCGCAAAACCGATATCTTCATAGGTTTCAAAATCTCCGGTCATTATTTTTACGGAATTTATACCTACTACCTGTCCGTACATATTAAGCAGCGGGCCGCCGGAATTGCCGGGGTTTATCGTTGCGGAATGCTGAATGAGATCGAGAGTAAGGTTCAGGTCTTCAAGCTTGTAACTGTCTCTTCTTGAAGAAACGTAACCTGCAGTAACGGTATGCGCAAGATTGCGTTCATACGGTGTGCCTATTGCAACTACCTGCTCACCGGGAACGAGCTTGTGAGATTCGCCGAATTCCGCGGCGGGAAGTCCTTTAAGGTTAACTTTAATAACGCCTATATCTGTATAAGTGTCAAAACCGATAACTTCCGCGTCATATGCCGTTTTGTCGTCTCCGTAAAGATATACCGAAACGCTTGTTGCATCGTCAATAACGTGAGCGCATGTGATTATATATCCGTCTTCGGTAAAAATAACGCCTGTGCCAAGGCTGCCGCCGGTTGCGTTTTTGACAAGGACCACAACAACGCTCGGGTTTACTTTTGCCGCAACGCCCGCAACGTCAAGTCTGCCTTCCGCTGTATTCTGTTCAGCTGGAACATAATCCGGAGTGGAAATAGTTATTGTTTTTGCGGTCTGCGCGGCGGAAGGGGCAAGATCTGTTTTGCTTGCTCTGCCGAAAACCGTGCCTACGGCAAACGACGTGGTCATAATGCATATCGCTGCAAGAACGGCTGTTGCCGCTATCCAGAAATTCTTTTTATTCTTTTTCTTTTCCGGAGCTGGCGCCTGCGTATATACCGGAACCGAATAATATGAAGGACTTTCGTATTTCGGCTGATAATAAGCGTTTTGAGAAGGAGCCTGAGGCGCCGCCTGAGCCTCCGTTCGGTTATTTACGGTGTTGCTGTAAACAGGTGTTTCTTCTGTCTGCGGCGTTACAGGTTCGGTTTCGATTTTTTCGGTATTTTCTGCCGCAACTGCTTCTTTTTCTTCGTTTACGTTCTGTTCGGGTTGAGTGATTTCGTTGGTTTCATCGTAATTCATAGCTAAAACCTCCTGTTCGATATTACACAATAATTATATCCCTTTATTTTGTTGCGTGGGTGACGGGTCTGTGTCAGGATTGAGGGAAAATTGTATACATATATATGTCAGAAAGCTTTGATCTGTCGTCATTAAGTCGAACATATTTTTCAAGGAGCGCTTCTCTTTTCATCCCCACTTTTTCAAGCACTTTTATCGATGCTGTGTTTTCTACGGAGCAGAGAGCCTGAATGCGTTCAAAACCTAGAGAAGAAAAACCGTATTCTATCATCGCTTTTGCCGCCGAGGTGGCATAACCCATATTTCTGTATTTTTTTACTATCCAGAATCCGAGATCGGCGCGCGCGTGCAAAGGATAAATATCGTGAAAGCTTATCATGCCAACGGGTATTTTGTCTTTTCGCCGCTCTATCGTCCAGTCTAAGTATTTGCCGTTTTCATATTTCGTAAATATTTTTGAAAGAAATTCCTGAGTATCTTCATATGTTCTGTGCGGCTCCCAGAATTCATAGCGAGACGTTTCGGGGTCGGACAGCGTATTGTAAAAAACAATGTCTTCCGGCTTTGCTTTGCGCATAACAAGCTCTTCGGTTTTTATTACGGGGAATGCGCCTCTGAACATAATTATCCCTTCTATTCTTCCTGCATTTTGCCTACGATAAGCTCTTTTGCGTAGGGCAGAGTTTCTACCCACGCTGCGTATTCGTGCCACTCGTCAAGCTTGTGGTTTTTTCTCAGAGCATACATTGAAACAAGATTTTCGTAATTCATCGTGCATGTTCTCATCTGATTGTAGCTTGAGGGCAAAAACTGTATTATGTCGTACCAGTATTTTTTATCTTTTGTTTCAAGATACAAAAGACGCAGCTTTTCAAGATATTCAATGTTTTTGTCGAGCATATCAAGCGTTTCGGGAGTCATTTTATCGTGTGAAAAATCATCTCTTGAAAATTGCTTTGAGTGGATTTTATGCATTGTGCTGGTTGAATTTGCCACCGTGCCTACTTTATATGTGTCAAACTCCTTCCACCAGTAAAGAGGCGCGGTTATATCTACCGAAACAAATATCTGACGCATGAATTTTCTGTGTGTACTTCCTGCAGAGGCAAGGCGTGAAGCCAAATCAAGGTCGGCGGCTCCGAAAACGAAATTGCCGGACTCATCATAAAAGCTGTCGCTCTTTGCCCAGCTGTTCATCGGATTTCTTGCTCCCCTTATGGCATTTTCAAAATTCATTACGGATGTTCTTTCAAGCTTAATCATTTTTTTTCTCCTCCGATCTTTATTGGCTCAGAAAGGTAAAAAGACCATAAATATATTTCTTTTACGGGTTTTGCAAAACTTTTTTCTGCGGCATAAGCATAATATTCAAGCTGTTTTTTATACCGTGAAACAAGCTCTTCTTTTGTTGCTCTGTCGGTTTTGTAATCAATTATCACAAGTCCGTCGGCATATTCGCAAAGCACGTCTATCGCGCCCTGCAACAGTATTTCTTCGTTTTCTTCCGCCTCGCACGAAAACTCCTTCGCCGGCAGTCTGACAACAAAATACTCTTCTTTTCTTATTCTTTCGGCGGACATCATTTTGGCGAACAGCTCGCTTTTTTGAAATGCCGCAATCCTGCGGCTGTTTTTTCTTATTACTTCGGCTTGGTTTTCCGCGATAAACTTACCGTCCAAAAGCCTTTTTATTTCGTCTTCCGCCGGCAAAGACAGATCTGCAAGTGATATGAAAAGGTGCATTGCAGTCCCTGCCTGAGCGCCGCGCAGCTCGCTGTTTTGCAGCATAAAATCAGGCATTCGCATTTCTTCCGACTCAAAGTCGCCGCTCTTTATCAGCTTTTCGCTTTCTTTGTCTTCAAGTCTGTTTTTTATAAGCTCCGTAACGCTGATTTTTGCGGGGATGCGTTCCTGCTTTTTTGTCGGCGAGCATCTTCTTGCGATCTCTTCCTCGGTTATCGGAATATCAAAATCCGTTTCGCCCTCTGAAACGGTTTCGTTTTCGGGAACAGGTTCGTTTATAAAAACGTCTGTTTTTTCATGTTCATCCTGCGCAACGTCCGAAAAGTCCGTGATAAGCTCTTTGCACATCGGATGGCATGTAAGGCAGTCAAGTATAAGATCTTCGGGCGACTGCGAGTCATATGTTTTCACGGAACTTACTTTTCCGTCAGAACAGAAAAGCGAATGCTCGTAAAAAAGCTCCTCTCCGTATTTGTCTCCGCCTGAAACAAGAATGAGCTTTTCTCTTGCGCGGGTAAAGGCAACATATAAAAGACGCAGCGTTTCCGAAAGCTCTTTTCTCTTTTTCTTTCTTGCAACAACTTCGCGCATAAAAGTTGTTTTTTCAAAAATCATCTCTTTATCGCGCATTTTTGTGGCAAGCCCTGCGTCAATATCGATTATAAGCGGTTCGCGCAGCGATTTATAATTTATTTTTTTATTGAGCTGAGGCAGTATTACTATCGGAAATTCAAGCCCCTTCGAGGCGTGTATGGTCATTATTTTTACAAAATTGCCGGAAGGCATACCCTCTGCAGTTTTCACGCTGCCGGTCTCAGCGGCATTTTCCGTGAATTTTATAAATTCGTAAAGAGAACCGCCCTTACTTTCCGAAAAAGAACGGGCAAAAGCATAAAAAGACATAAGTCTCTCTTTTTTCAGATATCCGAGCGGAAGCGCCTGGATAAAAGAAGGATATCCCGTTTGGTCAAATATTTCTCTGACAAGGCTGTGAACAGGCAGATTTCTTGCAAGAAGCCTCATTTTTGTGAAAAACGAAAGAAATTCCGCCGCATGTTCATCGTTTTTTGCCGCCTCGGTAAGGTTTGTATAAAGCGGCGCATTTTTATCAGTTATTCTTATTTTTCCCGTTTCGTCCGCTGTAAAACCGCCTATCGGCGAAAACATCGCGGCAAAAAGCGAAAGATCGTCATAAGGATTGTCGATCGCTTTCATGAATGCGAAAACCGTTGCTGTTTCAGGCGCGTCAAGAAAAGTTCCGCCTCCCGAACCGACACATGGCACGCCTTCTTCGAAAAATATCCGTTCATAATCGGCAAGATTTTTTCGGTCGCGGATAATTATCGCAAAATCCGAAAAATCAGCTTTTCTTGTCGGATATGAAACGGTAAATCCGTTTTTTACCATCTGTTTTATCTTTCGGGCGCAAAATCTCGCCTGAGTTTCGTAATTATCTTCTTCATCACTGTCTGCGAGAAGATGCAGCTCCACATCGGCATCGTCTTTTCCCGGATAATCCGCACCCGCATACAGCGCTTCGCTCTCACCGTATTCCATGCCGCCGGTACGCTCGGAAAAAAGACGGCTGAAAACAAAATTGCAAAAATCAAGAATACCTTTTCTGCTCCTGAAATTTCTGTTCAGATATATTACGGGCAGAGATTCGAGTTTTTTCGCAAAATTATCGGGATTTGCCTGTCTGAACATATATATGCTTTGCTTTATATCGCCGACTGCAAAGCAGTTGTTTTGCGATATCGATGTAAAAAAGCATTCCTGCAAATCGTTTACATCCTGATACTCATCTATAAGTATTTCATCAAAGGACTGTGAGAGCGTTTTTGCGTATTCGGTCATTTCCTTTTCGCCTTTTTCATTTACGCGAACGGTAAGTTCAAGCGCAAACCTGGCTATGGCGTCAAAAGAATATGCGTTTCTTCTTTTCATTTCGGCGTTTACGCCGGCAATATATTCGAGCGTTATATCTATAAGTGAAAAAACGCCTGTTTTTACCTCTTCAAGATCTGATCGCAGAATATCTCCGTCCATTGAAAAAAGCGGTTTGGCGACATATGCTTTGAGCATATTGCGAAACGCTTTGTATTTCTGCTTTGTTCTGTCGTGCGGCTGGCACGGCGGACTTTTTTTGAATGTAAAAAGAGAGATCGTTTTTTGCGCGGAATCCCAATCGGGTTTTTCGAGATGATATATTATATCGCGAATAAAATCGCGCTCTTCTTCAATAATTACCGTTTCTTTTTCCGAAAACGGATTATCGTCAAGTATTTCGTCATATATCCGTAAATATTCCGCGAAATCAGGCAATACGTCTGCGCATGCATCGGAAAGCCATTTTTCCGGGTCTGTATACATATCCTTCTGCTTTTTTGTCCACTCTTCGGGAAAAGGCAGAGACTGAAGAAATACATGAAGCGCGTTTATCTGCTTTGTCATCTCTTCGTTTTCGCCCTCGCCGCCGAAAAGACGGAGAAGCTCCGAAAAACCGTCCGGATAGCTTTTGTAGCATTCGTCAAGTATTGAAGATAAAACATCGGATTTTATAAATCCGTATTCGGCATCGTCAAGCATACGGAAATCGGGAGAAATACCGAGCGTTTTGAAATTATCGCGCACCATTTCCCCGAAAAAACTGTCTATTGTGGATATTTTTGCCTTGTAAAGCAAAAGCTTCTGACGGCGAAGCGATTCTTTGTCTTTAAAATCCGCGGTTGAAAGCAGCTTGCCTATTCTTTCACGCATTTCGCTTGCCGCAAGGCGCGTAAATGTAACGACAAGAAGTCTGTCAAGACTTCCGCCCGAAGCGGCAAACTCCACCACTCTGTTTGTCAGCACCGCAGTTTTTCCGGATCCTGCCGCTGCGCTTACAAGCAGACTGCCGTCTCTTTGATGTATTGCTCTGTTTTGTTCGTCTGTCCAGCCCATTCTGATCTTTCCGTTATGCTGATTTACGGCTTATCACTGTCTATTTTTTCAAAAATGTTGTCTGTCCCTATTTTTTCCATGCCTCTGCCCTGTCCGCCGTAAAAACAGAAAGAGTTGTAAACGCAATACTCGCATCCGTCCTTTTTCTTTGTTTTGATCGGATTTTTCGATGTATTGCCGTTAAGCAGCGACGACGCCATGTTTTTCAACAGATTTTTAATATGCAAAAACAGTTTGCCGAACTGTTCTTCCGTTGCGAGAGGAGCTTTTGCCTGCCCTGTTTTTACAGGAATGTATTTTCCGCCGAGTCCGTTTTCCATTGCGTTCAACACAGCAGTATCGTCGAGGAATATTCCGGATCTGGGGTGCTTTTTGCGAAGCTCTGCTTCTGCATCAGCGTATCCGCCGTCCTTTTTGAGCGCAACTATTTTCGGATTTGCATTGACATACATACATCCCGCAGGTTCCGTATGCCCGTATATATCTTTTCCGTTTTCGCCGAGAGCGTAAAGATACATCAGCATTTGCACGTCAAGACCGTAATATACGTATTGCAGATCAAAAGTTTTTGCTCCGCTCTTGTAGTCTACAACGCGGATGAACTTTCTGCCGTCTTTTTCAAATATGTCTACTCTGTCTGCCACGCCTACAAGACATACCGAACCGCCCTCTACGGGAAATTCTACCGGTTTAACTTTGCCGTCAAACCCTATTTTGACTTCAAAATCAACGGGAACGAATTGGGACTGTTCAAGCTCATCGCGGAACATCATAAGCAAACGCGCAGCTTTTTGAACGAGTCTTCTGTAGTAAGTCATAAATCCTGCCGGAGGCGCGGCGCTGCCGAAAAGCGAGAGAAGATATTCCGAAGAGTATTTTTCGGCAATATCCCGTATCTCTTCGTTTGTGCCCAGCCCTTCGGCGATCGCATGCTCAAGAATGAAGTGCATGTAATTGCCTGTTTCAAGCGCACCCAGAAGGTTGTCTCTTTTCTTTTTCAGCTTAAGCCCGTATTCGCAGAAATATGAAAAACCGCATTCATAATATTTTGCAACGCGTGAAGCCGAAAGCCTCATATTTTTTCCGAAAAGCTTTTCCGCAGTCTCTTTTTCGAGATCGGTGCTTTCGGTGTGATGCAAAAACCGTCCGTATTCGGTGGTTTCAATGTAATTTTTCAGTTTCTGGGAACCGAACCTTGTATAAATGTCAAAAGCGGAAGGAAGATTCTGGATCCTTTCCGCAATTACTTCGGGAGCGTTTTGCGAAAGCGGCTGAATTACCCGGACCGACGGAAAGATCCGCATGATTTCTGTTATTGCAGATGACGGGCGCGTCTGAGCGGAGGATGATGACGCGTACGAAAGATAAAGCTTTTCGGTAGAGGCTGTAAGCGCTTTGTATGCAAGATACTGCTCGTGAATAAGCTTTTCTTCTTCCGTTTTGCCGAGAATTATATCGTATTTTTCGAGAAGCGCTCTGTCGTTGTCGTCAAAAAGCGAAAAACCGCTGTCTGTTTTCGGGAATTTTCCGTCGGAAAGTCCGAACACAAATGCGACTTTAGGCATGTTGAGCGGAACGGAATCTATTCCCCCTGCCGTGACTTCGTTTACTGCTGTGGGAATGATGCCTATATCGTTCTCTTCGATCACGGCAAAAAGAAGTTCGCGAAATTCGTCAAAAGAAACGATATCGTTTTCTGCAACTGACACAAGCTCGTCAAGGGCGTTTATTATAAGATCGTAAATCTGCTTCTGTTCTGAAAAGAGCGCGTCTTCGCCGTATGCGGCATATTCTTCGCCTGCTTTGTCAAGCGCTGATTTAAGCGAAACAGAAACGAAAAAACAGTAAAGCGCTTCTGCGATCGTCTTTATGGTCCCTTCACTTGCGGCAGCTCTGAACGATTCGATTTTAGAAACAGCATATTGTCTTACTTTGTTTATTCTTTCAAGACTTTCCGCTTTGCCGTCTTCTGCCGGAAGAGTGAACTCCGAAAGGAATGCGCCGTATGATATGCGCCACTTTTCCGTGTATCTCTCAAAAGCGGCAACATCATCGTCGTCAGGCTCGGTAAGCCCCGTTTTCAGAAACGCGAGCACGTATTCGCGCCTGTATCCGTCGCATATGACAGAAAAAAGCGCGTCAACAAGCGAACAGAGAGGTTTTATTCTCAATGGAACCCGTCTGTGGCAGAAAAGCGGTATGCCGTATTTTTCAAAGGCGGGTTCAAGCACCGGAGCGTATATGTCGCTGTCACGCATAATGATCGTGAAATCGCTGTATTTATATCCTTTATCGCGCACGAGGGAAACTATTTTTGCCGCGGCAAAATCCGCTTCGTCTATAATATCCGAAGCTTTGTAGATCGATATGTTTACCGGCAGACATTCTGCGGTTTTTTCTCCGTAGAGATGTTCCTTTACCGCCAGCAGATCGTCAGGCTTCTCATCGCTGCCTTCAAGAACGGTCGTTTCAAATTCAAGACCGGACTTTTGAGCTTTCGCCCTGAATGCGGCGGCATTTTTTGAAATAACCGAAAAGAGAGAATACTTAGGCTCGTTCAGAGAGGGCGTCGGGAAAGAAACGCACAGGTTTGCCCCGGTTTTCGCAAGAGCAAGCAAAACCTCTGTTTCGGAGAAAAGAAACACGGAAAACTTATCGCAGATGATATCGGCATCTCTGAAAAGAGATGTATTCTGCAATTCTTTTGCAAGAACGCCCAAACGGTTGTCTGCCTCAAAACTGCCTTCTTCAAGCAAAGCGCGGTATGCTGAAACAAAAAGCGAAATATCGTGAAGCTTATCGTTTTTTTCTGTTTCTGCCGCCCGCATCAGCTCTTCAGGCGAAAGACCGCTTATCTCCATTTCGGTTATCGCGCCCGAAACAAGAGAGATAAACGGATACGAACGCACGCTTTCGGGATAATATTTCAGTAACGGTGCAACTTCAGCCACCGCTTTCAGAATAACGGCGTTTTTTCCGCCGTCACCTATAAATTCGTGGCGCAGCGCCCCCATATCCGCAAATATCAGATTTGCGAGCCTTTTGAATGAAACGACCGAAATTCTGCGTAAAGCCCTTTCCCCGAACAGTTCAAGAAAACGGCGCTCCGTTTCGAATGTATACTGTTCGGGTACTATGACCGTGATTTTTTTTCCGTTGTCGGGCTTTTTAAGAAGCCCTTCGATCTTTTTTTCAACAAACTCTTTTCGTTTTGTTTCCGAAAGACCGAGAATAAGCTCGTTCATATTTTTGATCTGATGTGTAAATTATATAAAAGCGTGTTTTGTTTTTATCCGATGTTTTCTGTGCTGAAAAACATATCGGAGTTTTCTTTGATCTTTTGCGCGTTGCCTACGCAGCACTTGTAATCCTGCGAGAGAACATCTTTTATAAGCTTTGCCATTCCGCGCATTTTTTCGAGCGTAACGTCAAGGATCTGTTCGCGTATTTTCTGAACATCTTCATACTTTCTGCCTGTGAAATACGCTGAAAGCGAATAGCCTATCTTGCCGCTGATCGATTTCGGAGTATCTATGCCGCTGAAAGTGCCGATGATATACTTCGTCAGC
>JAEEGL015933466.1_pt1 | contig 25105 bp, 26 predicted proteins | sample 9134231 | NCBI WGS metagenome assembly JAEEGL01 (sample SAMN16246548, study PRJNA631951) | gut metagenome | biome: gut microbiome; feature: rumen; material: fiber-attached | host: Bos | place: Iran: Karaj | collected 2018-10 | reverse complement strand
CTGCCTGCATAGTTGTTGAGAAGCTCTGTAAGCTCCCTGTTGAACTCGGGATCGTTCTTATAGTGGTCGTAAGCCTCTTCAAGCTCAATGACCGCATTCATAAGCGTTTCGGGGATATACTGTCCGCCGTGAACGCCGAATCTTCCTTTTGACTGTGACATGATATCTTTCCTTTCGATTTATATTTTACGCAGGATATCCAGCGTATGATTTGAAGCACCTGTCAAGTCCTGTCTTTCACAGGTAGCGAAGTGGTACTCCATGAATTTTTCAAATGTGAGATCGTCCATGCTGTCAATACATTCGCTGATGTAATTTGCCGCTCCGTCAGCCGCTATGAGCTTTATCCGTTCAACGGGGAGCTCCGCATTAATAGAAGCTATATCCTCTGTTCTCACCAGCTGAAAGAGCTCCTTTGGCTCGCTTTTGCAGTGCCATTCGGAAGTCAGCATATCGTTTTCAAGGACTTTTTGCAGGTTCCCGTGGAGAAATGCGTGCTGTATAACAGCGGCTTCGTTCATGCAGTAGGCAACAAGTATGTGACAGCCTGTTTTAGTGACTCTAACCGCCTCCCTCAGGGCTTTAAGCATATCCTCACGGGAGTAAAGATGATACATCGGACCAAGCACCAGAGTCATATCGAAGCTTTTATCCGCAAGCACTGATAGGTCAAGAGCATTGCCCTGTATCGCTGTAAGCTTTTCACTGCCGTCAAGCTTTGCCCTCAGCTTATCAAGGTTGCTTTCAACAAGCTCCACAGCGGTGACATTATGTCCCTCACGGGCAAGAGCTATGCTGTAGCGCCCCGTGCCTGCACCCACTTCAAGGATATGGACCTGCTTTGCTCCGCCGAGGAAGTCGTGAATGTACTTCATGGTAGTCAGGTACTCCACCTGACCGTGACGGGAGAGCAGCCGCCCTTCCTCATCGTATGCATTGTAAAACTCTTCAAGGTAGTTCATAGTCTCACCACCATTCATATGTTTAACGGACGGGACTACTCACTACTTACTAAGCTCGATAAAGTTTCTCAGCATGATATGTCCGTCGGGAGTCATAATTGACTCAGGGTGGAACTGAACGCCGTATATCGGGTATTCCTTGTGCTGTACTGCCATTACCTCGCCGTCATCGGCTAAAGCTGTGACTTCGAGACAATCGGGAAGTGTACTTGCGTCTGCTGCAAGAGAATGATATCTTGCAACAGGAGCTCCCTCGTCTATTCCCTTGAATAACGGACTGTTGTTCATAAAGCTTATAACGGACTGCTTTCCGTGCATAAGCTCCTTTGCGTAGGTAACTGTTGCGCCGTATGCTGCGCATATTGCCTGATGACCGAGGCAAACACCGAGAGTCGGTATCTTCTTGCATACAGTCCTTGCAGCCTCGATGATTATGCCTGCGTCCTCGGGACGTCCCGGACCGGGTGAAAGGATTATGCGCTGCGGATTGAGCTTTTCTATCTCCGCAACAGTCATCTCGTCGTTTCTTATTACCTTTATATCAGGCTCTATAGCTCCTATAAGCTGATAAAGATTATAGGAGAAGCTGTCGTAATTATCTATGAGAAGTATCATGCGTCTGCCTCCTCTGCAAGTTTAAGGGCGTTGACTACTGCCGCAGCCTTGTTTATGCACTCCTGATATTCCTTTTCGGGAACTGAGTCTGCAACTATTCCTGCGCCGCTTCTTACGAATACCTTGCCGTTCTTCTTATATGCGATACGGATAGCGATGCAGGTATCAAGATTTCCTGTGAAGTCTATATAGCCTATTGCTCCGCCGTAAATTCCGCGCTTGTTGTTTTCAAGCTCTGCAATGAGCTGGCAGGCTCTTATCTTGGGAGCACCCGAAAGCGTACCTGCGGGGAGTACGGCACTTACTGCGTCTATGCCGTCAAATTCTTCCCTGATCTCTCCGCGTACTGTAGATCCTATGTGCATTACGTGGGAATATCTCTCGATGCTGTGGAGCTTTTCCACCTCAACGCTTCCGAACTTGCTTATCTTGCCGAGATCATTTCTTCCGAGGTCAACAAGCATATTATGCTCAGCAAGCTCCTTCTCGTCCTTGAGAAGTCCTTCCTCAAGCTCCTTGTCCTCTTTTTCCGTCTTTCCTCTCGGTCTTGTTCCTGCAAGAGGGAATGTGTGGAGGACTCCGTCCTCAAGCTTTACAAGAGTTTCAGGCGATGCACCTGCTATCTCTACATCTGTTCCCGAAAAATAGAACATATAAGGCGAAGGATTTATAGTTCTCAGCACTCTGTAGGTATTGAGGAGACTGCCTTCAAACTCAGCACTGAGTCTGTTTGAGAGAACTATCTGGAAGATATCTCCCTCATGGATATGATGCTTTGCCTTTTCCACCATATCACAGTACTCTTCCTTGCTGAAAAGTGCTGTTACTTCGCTTTTAAGATGACCTGCGGGTTCTTTTTTACGGTCGCCGTTCCTGAGCAGATCAGCCATCTGCTGAAGCTCAAGCTTTGCCTTGTTGTAGCCTGCTTCGCCTTCATCAAGCTTCATATTTGCTATAAGTATCAGTTTCTGACGGAAGTTGTCGAATGCGATGACCTTATCGAAAAGCATCAGGTCTACGTCCTTGAAATTCTCTGTATCCTCGGTCTTTATACGAAGTGTCTTTTCCGTATAAGCAAGGAAATCATATGAGAAATATCCCACAAATCCGCCTGTAAATGCAGGAAGATAATCGAATTTCGGGCTTCTGTACTTTGCAAGTATCTGTCTGATCTGTACAGACGGATCATCTGATGTCATTTTTACATCGCCTATGCTGAGTTCATTTCCGCAGGCAGTTATCTGTGTTTTCGGATCAAAACCTAGGAACGTATATCTGCCCCATTTTTCCTTTTCGGCTACAGACTCAAGCATATAGCAGTGTGTAGAAACGTTTTTCAGAGTCATTATAGCTTCGATAGGAGTGCAGATATCAGACATTATCTCGCAGCTTATCGGAACAATGTCGTATTTTCCGCTCTTGGCTATTTCTTGTACTGTCGAAAATTCGGGTAAAAATTTCATAAAAAGCACCTCCGCTGACCTGTCAGGAATAACAAAAAAGTCCTTGACAGATCGTATTGATCTGTCAAGGACGAATATACTTATATCCGCGGTACCACCTTGATTCACGGCTTTGCCGTGCGCTTAACAGGATACTGACATACCCCTGATGATTAACGCACATCATAACGTTGCAGAATACTCTGGAAAATATCGCAGGTTTGACTTCCTGCACCGCGACAGGCTCAACCCCCTGCATCGCGTTCACCCATTTGACTGCACCCTCGGCGGTCCATTTGCTAATCTGTTTTTCACCTGACTCTCAGCATCGCAGGCTCTCTGTGGAAGCATAATTAACTTTATCTCCGCGTCAACGGTTTACTTACGTAATAATTATAGCACTTGGATTTTTTTATGTCAATAGAATTCAGATATTTTTTATATTTAATCAAAGATCATATGATAATGCCGCTGAAATGGTCTATCTCATGCTGTATTATCTCTGCCTCAAAATCGCGGAATATACCGCGGCGGCGCTTGAACTTCTTATCAAGATACTCCACTGTGATTATATTATGGCGCGTAACGGGACGGACTCCGTCAAGCGAGAGACACCCCTCCTCGGTATCGTAAGTCTCCTTGGATTTATCGACTATCACAGGATTTATCATAGCCACATATTCATCGCCTATCAGTGCTACAAGTATGGTCTTATGCACACCTATCATATTCGCAGCCATGCCCACACAGCGTTCCTCATTGGCTTTCACCGTGTCAAGCAGGTCGCGGACTGTCTGCATATCAGCTTTTGTGGCGGGCTCGGAGCTTTTGCTCAGTATCTCCTTATCTCTGACGATTTCCTTTATCATGCTGTTTTTCCTTTCGTTTTTGTTTTATCATACCACACCTGCCCCAAACTGTCAAGGACAGTGCAAAGCCGCATATCATCGGCAGGGATATTTTTGATACAAAAATGTTTACATCAAAGACAAAAAGTGATATAATAATATAGACCATAATTTTTTATAATGGAGAATTATATGGAATTCAAGAAAAATCCGGAACTTATCGAAAAGCCCGACCACGCTCACTATCCCGTGTGCCGCGGAAGGCTCGACGAAATAGAAGAGATAAGCCGAAAGACTTTTTTCTATACACTCGGCACTAACGGCGTACTGGCGCTTTTTTCACTGCTCCAGGTTCCTATGCACTTAGTCGGCTGGGTACCGCTCCTGTTCACCATGCAGGATACATCAGCATTCAACATGGGCGCAGGCTTCAGCCTTTTCCAGCTGATAATGTGTCTGGTCATTGCGGGAATATCGCTCCTCGGCTGCACCAGACACAAGATATTCACTGCTATCATGTTCTTACTGTACGCTCTGACGTTTGTATGTTCACTGATCGCCAGACTTACAGGATTTGATTTCATAACTGTTATTATCGGCATTGGCGGAATGTATAACAGCTTAGGTGCGCTTAAAGGATATACGGATTACAAACAGCTCAGCAACACCGAAGGCTTCCCTATATTCAGCACAGTTCTTGCCGACCATGAGGATATGAAGAAATACAGTCCTAACGGCTATAACAAAAGACATTTTGATAAGCTTCTGCGCGAAAAAGCTTTGCGTGAACGCAATATGGCTCCGAATCAGTCAGGCAGCAGCTCTCCTGTCCCGAATCTTGCTCAGCCGCAGTCTGCTGACACAAAGGATATCGGCGGAATGCCCACGCTGAATGTCACACGCCCTGCGCGGAACACATCAGTTGAACAGAAATTTATACCTAAAGCTCATAAGGAGCTGTTTTTTTCCGACAGTACATTAAAATTGAAATAAGGGGGACATACTATGTTTGCAAAGGTCTCAAGTCTCGGACTCTTCGGACTCAACGCTTTTCCTGTTGATGTTGAGATAGATATAAGCCGCGGCAATCCGCAGTTTGAAGTAGTCGGGCTCCCTGACACGGTTGTTAAGGAGAGCCGTGAGAGAATACGTGCGGCTCTGCGCTCATGCAGCATAAGCTTCCCTGTAGCCTCTGTAATGATAAATCTTGCCCCTGCCGACACAAAAAAGAGCGGCTCTGTGCATGATATGGCTATATTCATGGCGATACTCCGCGGAATGCGCATGATAAACGAGGAGCTTGACGGCAGCTCGTTCATCGGAGAGATTTCCCTCAACGGTGATATCCGCAGGATCAACGGCGTACTTCCTATGGTCATGCTCGCCCGTGAGCTCGGTATAAAGTCGGTATTCGTCCCTGCGGACAATGCAAAAGAGGCTTCCGTTATCGACGGTGTTGACATCTATGCCGTGCATAACGCCGAAGAGCTTATCAGGCATTTCCGCAGCGAAGAAAAGCTTGTTCCCTGTGAGCACTACACTCCGCCCGAAGCCGCATACAACGAGACCCTTGATTTTGCAGACGTAAGAGGGCAGCAGTCCGCTAAAAAGGCTCTTGAAATAGCTGCGGCAGGCGGTCACAATGCGCTTCTTATCGGCTCGCCCGGAAGCGGAAAGAGTATGCTCGCAAAGCGTATGCCTTCCATACTTCCTCCCCTTACCTTTGAGGAAGCACTTGAAACTACAAAGATACATTCGATATCGGGACTGCTTACTCCCGAAACTCCCATAATAACAAAAAGACCGTTCCGCTCTCCTCATCACACCATTTCCTCGGCAGGACTTGCAGGCGGCGGAAGTATACCACACCCCGGAGAGGTGTCACTCGCCCACAATGGACTGCTGTTTCTGGACGAGCTTGCGGAATTTGACCGCAAAACTCTGGAAATACTGAGACAGCCCCTTGAGGACAGAAAAGTGACTATAGCCCGTGCATCGGGAACTATCACATATCCCTGCACTATCATGCTCATAGGCGCTATGAATCCTTGTCCCTGCGGTTATTACGGACACCCCAAGAGAAAATGCATATGTCCTAAAAACAAGGTGGCAGGCTATCTTTCCAAGATATCGGGTCCGCTGCTTGACCGCTTTGACCTTCATATAGAAGTGGCACCTGTGGAATTCGGCGACCTTTCATCAAAGGTGAAGGAAGAGAGCTCCGCTGACATACGAAAGCGTGTTATGGCAGCAAGAGCTGTACAGGAGGAGCGCTTCAAGGGTACGGGCATAACCTGCAATGCCCTGATAACTCCCGACAAATTGCAGGAGCTCTGTCCTATGGACGATGCTGCCGAAACACTTATGAAAAATGTATTCGACAGACTGGGACTCAGTGCAAGAGCTTACGACCGTATACTGAAGGTCTCAAGAACTATCGCTGACATCGACGGCTCTGAGGTCATAAAGAAACAGCACGTTGCGGAAGCAGCTCAGTTCAGAAGCCTTGACCGCAAGTACTGGAACGAATAAACATCGTGTAGGGACGCCCATTGGGCGTCCGAAACGCAGCATGAATATTTCCTGCGGACGCCCAATGGGCGTCCCTACAGGCATAAACTCAAAAAGAAAGAAAAACTAAGGAGAAACAATGAAATCGGCATTTAAAAAATTACCATCAGGCAAACACAGTATCGACGGAGGACTGCTTTTTGCAGTCACTCTCTGCGCTGCAATAAGTACCCTGCTCATCTATTCCATAACTCAGAACAAGGTGCTTGAATCAGTCGGTTCAAGCTACTGGAAAACCCAGCTCTTTTCAATGTGTGCAGGTATAGTTGCAGCTGTCATAATCTCATTCATTGATTACCGAAAGCTGGTAAAGCTATGGTTCGTATTCGTTCCCGTTGCGATTGGACTTATGGCACTTACCTTTACCTCACTCGGTTACAGGCGAGAAGGTGCTGATGACCAGGCATGGCTCAATCTCGGATTTATCCAGTTCCAGCCATCAGAGGTGCTGAAACTGGCATTCATACTCACCTTCGGCTATCACCTTTCACGCGATGAGGAGGAAATGAACAAGCCCCTGCATATGCTGCTGATAATCATTCACGGCATGATACCCATTGGTATCGTCGGATTGCAGGGCGACTACGGTACAGCTATCGTATTCGCTGCTATATTCGCATTTATGATATGCTCGGCAAAAATATCGTGGAAATATCTTGTGGCAGCTCCTTTCATTATTGCTGCTGGAATCGCGGGAATGTGGTTCTTCGCACTCAGTGAGTTCCACAAAAAGCGTATCCTCATACTCTTCCACCCCGGAACAGACCCGGAATATATCGAATATCAGCAGGATCTTGGACTTGCAGCCCTTAAATCCGGCGGCGTATTCGGAAAAGGACTCTTCGGCAAGCCCGAGGATTATATCACAGTTCCCGAAATACACAACGACTTTATTTTCACCTATGCAGGACAGGTTTTCGGCTTTGTGGGCTCTATAGGAATAATCATAATCCTTGCATATATCTGCCTTAAAATATTCGGTGACAGCCGCGTCTGCCGCGATCATCTGGGAAAATTCATATGCATGGGAGCTTTCGGACTCCTACTTTCACACTGTATAATGAATATCGGAATGGTGCTGAAAGTTGCTCCTGTTATCGGTGTTCCGCTGCCCTTCCTCAGCGCAGGCGGTACTGCTATGATAAGTATGTATGCTATCATAGGACTTGTCCTAAGCACATACAGTCACCGCGCAGTAAACTACAACGTATTCTACGATGAAGAGGACGAGTAAATATCTCACATAAAAGAAAATCGCGGAAGCCTTTCGGCTTCCGCTTTTATATATATAAATATCTCTCTAACCTTAGAAAAGAATGTCCTTGAAACAGACAAGGGGCTTGTTATTGTCAAAATCCCAGCTGTGGAAAGCATCGCCGTGACAATAATCCTTATGGAAGCACTTTGAGCAGGTCTCGTTCTCGTCTGCGAGATCGCGTCTGAACACCTGAAACTTATTCTTCCATACCTCGCTGAATCTGTCCTTGAGGATATTTCCCTGAACAAATTCAGGTCTGCGCTCGATATCAAGACAGGCAATGATATCACCGTTTGCAGTGATACTTGCTGTATAGAGTCCTGCTGTGCAGAGATAGTACCAGTCGCGGACTTCTCTCTCGTACTCCATGCCAAGATAATGACTGCATCCGTATGTAACAGGCTCACCTGCTATGCGCTTATTTCTGATGAACTCAAATATTGTCTGATAATCCTCTTTTGTAAGGATAAGCTCGGGGTGCTGTTTTGCACGTCCCATAGGCTCGATATTGATAACACGCCATGAGTCGATATCCATTTCGTTGAATATCTTGTAAAGCTCATCAAGCTGTCCGATATTCTGATGAGTTACAACAGTTGTTATCTGTACATTCTCAAATCCGCCCACGCGCAGAAGGCTCTCGATACCTTTCATAGCCTTTTTGTAGCCGCCCGGAGTTCTTCTGAACGCATCGTGAGTATCCTCAAGACCGTCTATACTTACGGAAATAGTTCCCATGCCGACTTTCTGAAGGTCACGTGCAACACTGTCATCAATAAGTGTAGCATTACTTGTCATTCCCCAGCTGAAACCAAGCTCATGAGCAGCCCCCATGATATCGAAGAATTCCTTCCTGAGAAGCGGCTCTCCGCCTGTGATACAGAGCATTTTTCCTGCTGTCGTCATATCCTCCTTTACCTGAGAAAGGAATGTGCGGTACTGTTCAACTGAAAGCTCCTCCGAAGTAACGTCACCGCAGTAGCTTCCGCAGTGGAGACAGCGCTCATTGCAGCGCAGAGTAAGCTCAAGGAAAAGGTTGCGGAGCTTTGGGTCTTTCATAAGTTGTTTTCTGTATTCACGCATCTGTTCAAGATGCTTGCGTTTCATATCAATACTGAGCATTTTACTTCTCCTCGGATATCATTTTATCAGCCCCCGGCTGTGTTTCAGAAACATTTGCTGTAGTTTCAGATGTAGGACTATAGAACAGCCACGGTGGTCCGTAAGCAGTCTGTATCCTGTCTGTTACAGGATCATAGGTAGTTGTAACAACTGCCTCATAGTCCTCTTTCATTGCAGGATAATTTTCAAGATCCTTTATTTTTCCGAGGAGATACTTATTCAGTATAACAAGGTCGCCTACACTTATCTCGCCGTCTTTATTGAGATCGGCAAAATATCTGTTGATATTATTATTTGAATAATCATCAAAAAGGATAGCCTTTCTGATAGCTATAGAATCAAAGATATCAACAACACCGTCCATATTTGCATCACCCATATAAACAGGTGCAGGTCCGTAAACAGGCTGAGGTACCATAGTCGTGGTCAGAGTTACAACATCTTCCTGCTCGGCAGTAGTAACAGTGCTTGTTGAAGTAGGACCGTAAACTGTTCTCGGCATCGTAGTTGTCAATGTTGTCGTAGTTGAGGTAAGCGTTTCTAATGCTTCGGTAGTTGTAGTTTCGTCCCACATTGGAATACTTGTGGGCGGAGGTCCGTATGCCCCATAAAATTCCTTGAACACATCTCGCTCAGTCTCATTGTTGAATTCCATGCGAACAGGTTCCCGTCCTTCTGCTACGGCAGTCATTGCAGACACACCTGCTGCTGCGAAAGCTGCGGCTGTCAGGACAGTACGTATAGTTTTTTTCATCTCATAAACACTCCTTTCAAATTTTTCAGTGCTGTATAATAAATGTCGGAAAAACTCTCAGTTTTTCCCTTAGCTATTCAATTTTGGATATATGCACAAAGCCGATATCTATTCATTGTGCAGTTTTACTCCTTAGGCGGACCATATACCAGCTGTACCTTGTCCTTTTCGGGCTTGTATTCAGTCGTTGGCTCAGCTTCGGTGACAGGAGGTCCGTAAACGTCCTGTACTTCGTCCTTTGCAGGATCGTACTCCGATGTCATGGTAGTATTTTCGGTGACGGGCGGTCCGTAGACAACCTGTACGTCGCTGTTTCCGTGGTCGCAGCCTGTAAGTCCCGCAGCAGCCGCAAACATAGCAGCCATAAGTTTGGTCTTGCTCGACTTTTTCATATCCATGCCCCCTTTGTGTACTTACTATTATTTTACTCCATATATGGCGATTTGTCAACCATTTGGAGCATTTAAAAAGCATTTTACTAAAGAAAAAGCGGAACTAAAAGTTCCGCTTTTTTATCATTTTTCATCAGGAAGATCATCGAAGCTCTTCAATGTTCCGTGAAGGAACCTATTCAGACGAACAAGGTCACCGACACTTATTTCGCCGTCTTTATTGAGATCGGCAAAATACTTATTTATTGTTTCGCCGTACTCATCGAAAAGTATAGCCTTTCTCAGTGCAACTGCATCAAAGATGTCTACAACTCCGTCATTATTAACATCACCCATGAATGCCTTAGGCGGTCCGTAAACAGTGGGCGGGAACGTTGTTGTGGTCATTGTGGTCAGGTCTTCAAGATAATCCGAAGTTACCGATACTGTGGTCATAGGACCGTAAAGACAAACTGTCATTGTCATCGTAGTCGTTACCATTGTCTCTACAGGCATAGTAGACGTTGTTGTCAGCATGGACGGAGGCGGTCCATATACTGCCATAAATTTTCTCTCAACTTCTTCAATAGGATTGATCTCCTTTGGCTGCTCATTGACTGCATTTGCTGCCGAAGGCATTGCACACATATTTGCTGCTGCAAAAGCTGCGGCAGTAAGAACGGTACGTAAAGTTTTTTTCATTTCAGAAACACTCCTCTCATATATTTGCGTTAATATATAATAAATGTCGGAAATATGCTTACTTTTTTCAAAAAGAGTCCGGATTCGTACATTTACACAACTCAAATCTCTCCTGATTGTGCAGTTTTACTCTTTTTTCCAATTCACATTAATCCTTATGGCTTATTCTTTATTTTACTCCATATATGGTGATTTGTCAACCTTGCCCATGTTTTATTAATACTATTTTTACAAAAAAAGGACGGATACTGTCCGTCCTTTAAAGTATTCAATATCAAAGTCCGAGGAATTCCTTGAAGTTAGCCGCAAGTATCTTCTGATTTTCCTCTTCTGTAAAGCCCAGCTTCAGAAAGCGAACAAGCTCGTCCTCGTGGCTCCACATAGGGAAATCAACACCGAAAAAGCAATTTTCTATGCCGTATCTTCTGATGATATTTGCAGCCTTTTCGGGAGTAAGGAATGCAAGCGAGCTGCTGCAATCAACTTTTACATTTTCCAGCCCCGGAAGGCACTCCACAGCCTCGTCCCACTGCTGATATCCGCCGAGATGAGCGGCAAGTATCTTGAGCTTAGGGAAATTATCATGTATCCTTCTTATACGGTGAGGAGCAGAATAATCATACCTGTTGTCGCCGCAGTGGATAAGCAGCGGAAGTCTGCCTTCCATAAGCTCATATATCTTGAATGCTTCGGGTGAATCAGCGTTGAACTTCTGGAAATCAGGGTGAAGCTTTACACCGTGTAGTCCATGGCTGATTATCTGGTCAATATCTTTTTCAAGATCCTCGGAATCTGCATGAGTAGTTCCGAAGCCGTAAAAACAGCTGTGCTCAGCACATTCCTTTGCAATAAAAATGTTTATATTCTCTGTCTGGTGCGGTGCAGTAGCCGTCGAGCATACAAGGTATTTTGAAACGCCTATCTTGCTGCCTGCTTCACGCAGTCTCTGACTCATGCCGTTTCCGTCCATTGGGATACCATAAAAATGTCCTATATTTTCTGTCGCATTCTCCGCTATTTTTTCGGGGAAAATATGCGCATGAGCATCTATTATCTCATACTTGCCATATACTTCTGAATTCATTATCTACATCTCCTAATCCAAAAATCCACAAATATTATACTCCATATTTTGAGCTTTGTCAAATATAAAAAAGCTGATAGGCATACAAAAAATCTATCTCGGGGTATAAAAAACTCCCATAGCTTTCATGCTACAGGAGACTTTTCGTTATTTTCTTCTTGTACCGTTTTTTCTGTCGGTACTGCGCTTGAGGTCACACATACGCTCTTCACTTGTCTGCTTGAAGCGTGACATCATATCCTCAAATGTCATTTCAGAAGGCGGGATCTGCTTTTTAGGCTCCCATACAACAGGCTTGCTGCGCTGAGCTCTTTCGCCCTTATCGCCGCCTCTGTCGCCTTTATCAAAACTGCGGTCACCCTTATCGGCTCCCCTATCGCCTCTGTCACCGCCCTTATCGAACTTGCCCTGTCCTTTGTCGAAACGGCGCTGACGCTGCTGAGAGTCACCGTTCTCGGAAGCCTTCTTGATAGAAAGGCTTACCTTTCCTGCTTCGTTGATGCCGATGACCTTGACCTTTACTTCCTGATCCTCCGACAGATGCTCTCTTATGTCACTAACGTATGTATTGGCGATTTCGGAAATATGCACCATACCCGTACCGCCGCCTTCGATATCAACGAAAGCTCCGTACTGTGTGATGCCTTTGACCTTGCCATTGTAGATCTTACCAATTTCCAGCTGCATATTTATTTATAACTCCTTTTTATGGACCTGTCTCCGCAAGCCCTATTAATCCCTTGTAGTGTCGTAGAATCTGCGCTCGTCAGGGTAGGCATAGCCTCTTTCCTCAAGTGCGACTTTTTCCATATATTCATTCAGGTCATCACTGTCAAGAACACGCTGCAGCTCGGCATTTTCAGTCTCATAAGCGTCTATTTTAGTCTGTATCAGTCTGACCTGCTCTTCTTTTTCGGCACAGTCTTTCTGAGTTGTTGCGATAAGGACACCGCAGCCGATTATTACGGCAACTGCTGCAAGCTTTACAAGTCCGCGATTGAACAGACCCTTCTTCTTTTCCTTTTCATGTCTCATTTTCTTCGACAACGCTTTTCACGTTCTTTCTCTTTTGTATTTTCCATTTTATTATACAACAGATGCCGCCTGTTTAGCAATACTATTTTTGCTTTTTTAATAGATTTAACAATAATTTTGGAATTTCTTACAAATTCAGCAGTTGCTTTTTTACGTAAAAATGCACAGCAAGGCTTAAACGGTCTGAAAATCAGCTTGAACAAAGCTCCCATAAGGTTGAAAAGCTTTCGTATAGTCCGCATAACAACGCTGCCTATGGTGACATAATACAGCACATAGCCGATAGCATTGCCTATTACGAAATACAGCCTCATCTCGCTCCTTGCAGCAGCTTCCGAAAAGGCTGTAAGTGAAAGGGCATAAAGCATCAGGAAAAATATGTCCTCAACCGCTGTCAGAAAGCCGTTATGTGCCGCTATAAGCCTGAATACTCTCAGTACATCGTAAGCCGCTCCGACTATAGCTCCCATAAGGCAGGAAAGTCCGAAAAGGCGAAGTTCCTCACTTACAGAGAAGAATGTCTCAGTCATTTTCATCGGAACAGCCTTCCAAGGGCTGACAAAGGACCTTTTCTGTCCTTATCACCGTAGATCATCGCCCATATATCGCCTGTTATGGTCATATCGCCCGTTTCAACGCTCATGGAGTCGATATGCAGTTCCCGTCCCTGTATGGTCAGCTCTCCAAGCTGAGTATAAAGGCTTATCTCCTTTTCGTCAAAGCTGTCAACATCTGTTATCCCCGATATACTTAGATTTTTGCGGTTTTCGAGAATTATGTTCTGATTTTGCTTTACAGTCTTGTCCTGCATGGTCATACCTCCGAAATACTTGATACTTCAAGTATATTCGGAGATACGGTTTTATATGCTGATCGTGTTATTATCCGATGACCTCAACACAGATATCGTGAAGCTCTTTAAATGTCCTCTCATCTGCTTTCTCGTCAGGTTCCGTGTAAGAATCAGCGTCATCGCCTGCGGCAACCATAATGTAATCAGAAGGATAAACGCCTACATACTTCTGATCATCAGAATAAACAACAGAAACATACTCAACGTATCCACCTTTTATCACAGCAAACCATTCCAGCTCATTGATCATATCAAAATAATTCTGAGCTTTTTTTCTGAGGAGCTCCACATCGAAATCTTCGGGAACATTATAATTCATACTGTCATTTGAGCTGACAATAAACATTTTGTCATATGAAGGTATATTTCCCTCTTCGTCCATATCCACAAGTGCAGTATTCAGTGCTTTATCTAAAGAAGAAGCAGTAGCATTCAGCGAATCCTTTCTGTTTGCTTTTACACTGCCACCAACGCTAAGAATGTTTGTCTTCCAGCTGTTTTCGCCTTTAACACGGAAAACTCTGAGAGTTCCCTTTGAAGTTTCACTATCTTCATATTCAACTTCAAATGTAACATAGTAACCCTCTTCGATATCGACTTCGCACGGATATTCGTCATAATCCAGATCTTCCCATGCGTCATCAAGTGCGTCAGGGTCTGCCTTATCAGGTCCGCCGTGTTCATTTATGTAGTTTACTGCCCATTTTATAGTTGAGTACATATCTTTTATTTCTTCCTCTTCGTCTTTTCTCAGAGGTTCGGCACTGATAATTCCCTTGTATGTGACTTTTTCGTCCTCATCATAATTATCATATGCCTCATACTGCAAAAATGTTATGATATCTTCTTCGGTCATGTCTTCGGCTTCATCTGATCTCATAAACAACTTGACGAAATCCATTACGCCTTCAGGATACTGCATTTCGAGAGTCTTCTGACGGTCATTTGCAATATATGCCTCGACAAACTCCTTGACAGTATCTTCATAAGAGCCTATTTCAGCCGATGCACCCGAAGTTACTTCTTCATCAGTCGTTTTCTCCTGTGCAGCTGTTGTTTCTGCCGAAGTTGATGAACTATCATCGGCAGTATCCTTTCCGCAGCCTGTAAGTGTACATAATACTGCTGTTAATGCGATTATCCCTGCAATTAATCTTTTCATTTTTAGTCCTCCGTTTATTTTTTCTTAGCTATTGTATCGACGCAGATATTGTATCTTTCGTCAAATGACATATCGTCAGATATCTTTTCGCCTATTACACTTATAACTTCTTCTTTATCATTTTTAAAGTCAGGGTATGTTTCTATATTTTCGGGCTTGTCCTTGACATATGCAACAGTACGCGCAACACCGTTGCATATTACAGAAAACCATTCCGTCTTATCTATAGCATCAAAATACTGCCTAACCTTTTTCATAAAGTAATCCCTGTCAAATTCCTCAGGCACATTATAGTCCTTACTTTCATCAGAGCATACTATAAAGCAGGTCTTCCAGTCTATATCATAGAACTCTTCGTCCATTTCCACAATTGCAGTATTTTGCGCATTATATATGCTTCTTGCAAATCCTTCAAGCTGTTTAAGCGAATTGATCATAGCAGAGCCAAGTATACAGTCGGCATCTATCTTCCATTTGCCCTTATAGTTCATAACATAAGCATTACCTTCATAAGTGTATCCTGTTTTTTCGTTTTCAAGCTCAATTTTAACGCGATAGCCGTCGGATATGCCGGCCTGCTTCACCAGATCATCGGTATCCAGCTTTGACATTGCTTCTTCTATACTGCTCTCATCAAGATCGGGATCTGTACCGTTTTCATTGACAAACCTGACCATATATTCATACATACCAAAAGCAAACTTACGATCAAGAAGCTCTTTCTCTGTCATTGGTTCCTTTTCAATGATGTTTTTGATCTTTACCTCTATGTGCTCATCATCAGCATTGCCGTATATTCCACGCTGAAACACCCTGATTATCTCATTGGCATCACGTTTTTCTTTTTCATCATATTTTACAGTAAAATCAATCACCTTCATAATATCGTCAGGCATCTGCATTTCAAATGTTTTCTGATAATCCTGCGCATTGTAAGCGTCAATAAATTCATATATAACATCTTCGCAGGAAGCATTACTGATGTCAGCTTCCGAAGTATTCTCGTCCGTTTCCGCTTCTGCTGTGGTTTCTTCCTCTGCAGCAGCAGTTGTTTCCACTGTTGTCACTTCTTCAGCTTTATCGAAAGTCTTCTTTCCGCAGCCTGTAAGTATACCCATTACCGCTGTAAACGCAATTATTCCCGAAAGTATCCTTTTCATCCTCATTCTCCTTTTTAAATGTTCAAAGTCTTTTACTGAAAATAGTAATCCAGCAAGAGATTTACGACCATAGAATAAGCCTTTATACCTTCATCTCTTCCGTTCATCTTTATATTCGTATCAATTGCCGCACTTGAAGCCTCGCTTACTGTCTCGGTGGAGATGACTTCCTTATCCGCATTTTCTTCCCAGTAATTCTCAGGCATGAACCTGAACCAGTCGCTGAGGACTTCTTCGGATATTTCATCGGAAAGAGGATAAGCCTCCTCCACTTCATTGTCCCAGACTGTATTATGTACATATTCAAGTGCATCAAGATAGCCCGAATACTGAAACTCCACATTATCGCTGCCTGTAGCTGCCACAAAGGATATGAAATTTGCTTCATCCTCCTGTATAAAGCCTTTCAGATGAGCAAGCTCATGGCAGACCGTTGACGGCAGATTTGCACGTATCATATCATCGTTGTAGTTTGCTTCAATAGTATAAGGCAGATAAATTCCCGTAAGGTGAGACTGGCTCATAAAATACGAAAACTCAATTGGCTTGGCATTCGGATAATAGCCTCTGAGCTGCGGTGAAAGCTTGCCCGCAGCCTTTTTCATAGCTGTTTTTGCCTCTTTCTGAAAGTCACAGGTAAGCTTGAAACAGCCATTCTCATCACGTGGGACCTGCTTTGAGAGCTCGTTGCATTTCTTTATAAGTGCCCCGTAAAGCTGAATAAGCTCCTCGTTGGTATGCTCATGTGCATCGGGGAAGCATTTTTCAGCAAGAGGAGTACAATGATACATTATGAAGCAGTTCATAGTCTCGGTAGTGGTAATGTAGCAAAGTATCCACAATACAAGAGCACCTGCAAAGGCAGCTGTTCTTTTCCGCTTGCCTTTTCTGAAAATAAGAAGCAGCAGGAACAGCGGTATCCCCACAATTACAAGAACTATTGCCGCAACCGTCAGCATTTCACCCAGTGAAAACGGAAATACTCCCGTAACGCGTGAAACTGCACCTGATATGTAATGGAATATCTTTTCCACGTAAAAATCACAAAAGGCTGTACTAAAGCGTGAAATAACATTCAGTATTACCATGATGACTATGATAACAAGCGGTATGCTGTATCTCTTTTTCATCTTTCTCCCCCTGTTCGTTCAGAAATCACCTAATTATACCATATTTCATTAAAATAATCAACAGGAATTTTTTACATAAACAAGAAGCGGACAGCAAAAGCTGTCCGCGCAAACTTTATGCAGTTGTAGTTACCGTTGTCTGACTATCAGCAGACGATGTAACAGAAACAGCAGTTGTTACTGTTTCAGAGGCTGACTGCTCCAATGTTATCTCCGCAGTTTTCATCTCGGTAAATCTCATGGTCAGCTTATTGTTGGGCATATCAAATCCGCTGAGCAGACCGTCCTTGTCAACGGTAAGAGTATAATCTCCGCCGTCAAGAGTGCCTTCTACTTTCAGCATATCGCCGTCCTCTTTGCCGCTTAGCTCTTCTGTTTTTGCGTTTTCATCAACTGCCTTCATAAGATTGAGCATCATAGCCTTTACGGGCACAGCCGACTGCGGAACAGAAAATGTAAGCCCCTTATATGAAGCTATAACGCTTCCCTCGCTGAATTCCAGCTTTACGCCGCTGAGAGTATTGGGTTCGGAGAACTCTATCTCCCACACGCCCTCGCCGAAGCGTTTGATACTTCCCTCGGCTTCAAGTCGGTCAAGAGTGATGCTCACAGCCGCAGAAAACGGACTTGAAAGTCCGTTCTTACGCGAAGTCTTACTGCCAACGGGGACTGCGCAAGACGTCATGCACAGCACCGTCACAAATGTCAATACGAATGTAAAAACTCTTTTCATAATACCAGCTCCGTTCATAGTAATGAAAATACATTTTCACATCCTGCCGTATTTATACGGTCATATTTTTCTTCTTTTCCTTTAAGATACCGAATGCATCAGGAAGATTGCTGATAATATCTCTCGGCAGCATTGCCTCCATACTCAGCTTCTGTGCCGCGATATCGCCTGCAAGTCCGTGCATATACACACCTGCGCAGGCACCGTCAAAGATGCCGCAGCCCTGTGCTACAGCAGAGCCTATGATACCTGCAAGCACATCACCGCTGCCGCCAACGCTCATACCTGCATTTCCTGTGTGATTAGCCGCTGTATAACAGTTGTCAGCCACAACAGTTCCGCCGCCCTTGAGCACTACGGTAATCCCGTACTGCTCCGCATACTTTTCCGCAGCAAGCAGCCTGTTCTCGGATATCATACGTGTATCGCAATTGAGAAGTCTTGCCATCTCTCCCACATGAGGGGTTATAATGATGTCCGTGCGCTTCTTCAGTAAAATATCTATGTCCTTAGCTATGCAATTTATTCCATCTGCGTCGATTATTACAGGACATTCCGCATTCTGAGCCACAAATTTCGTAAGCTCTATGGTGTCGGGAGTAACTCCCATACCGCAGCCTATAACTACTGCCGTAGCCTTTTTCATAGCCTCTGAAATAGGCTCACAGCTGCTGTCATAGAGCATATATCCGTAATCATCGCTGTCGAGCTCGATAAATGTTGCCTCGGGTGCAAGCACTGAAACTGTGTCTATGCACTTTTCAACGGAAGCCACACGGACAAGTCCGACACCGCTGCGAAGTGCGCCAAGAGCTGCAAAAGCTGCTGCTCCGCGCATTAATGAGCTTCCTGCAATGACAAGAACAGTACCGAAATTGCCCTTATGGGAATCTCTCTCTCTTTTTGGAGGATATGCAGCAAGGAAATTACGCTCTATCCTGAAGTATTTACGTTCTCCGTCAAGTATTTTCAGTGCTTCATCAGGTATACCGATATCCGCGATAGTCACCTTTCCGCAGTATTTCTTCAACGGGAACTGAGACATACCTGATTTTATAAATCCGAAAGTCATTGTCTCATCTGCCTTGAATATTCCCGGCGAAACAGTACCGAGGGCGGTATTTCCGCCGCTGGGAACATCAACTGCAACACGGTAAGCCGCAGTACCGATACCGAATATGCCAATAGTATCCTTATCAAGATTTCCGTGGAAGCCTGTTCCGAAAACTCCGTCCACCAGCACCTGTGCACCTACTACAGCGCCCTTTATGAGTCCCATGCGCTTCTTTTCGGCATTGAGGATATCATCGAGAGGATTATGCTCATGCCTGTCATCGGAAGCATCGGGCTTTCTCGGCTGTATGGTCATATAGTCAAGCTCTGCCGCCTCTATAGCCGCTTCAACATTTCCGCTGCGGAAGCCTTCGATAAAAGTTATCCTTTCTCTCGGAAGTCTGCTCATCATTTCCTGAGCAAGAGGAGTTTTCGGCAGTCCGCCTATGTGTATCACGGTCAGCTTATACCCCTTATACAGAAGTATATCCGCCGCCGCAAAGCAGTCTCCGCCGTTATTTCCCGTACCCGCAAGGAATACAACCGAGCATTCCTCGGGACTCAGCTTCGCTTCATTCCGACAGTAGCCGTCTATAAGCTCTGCAAGCTTTCTTCCTGCGTTCTCCATAAGCTTCCTTTTTGATACCCCCAGCTTCTCGGAACGCTCCTCAAGTCTCCCCATTTGCTTTGGTGTTACAATCTGCATATCCATACCTCCGTTTCAAATATTAAAATGGAATCATTTTCTTTCGTAGATATTTCCCCTCTGATCGTCTATCCATCTAAACTGAGGATATTCATCAAACAAGTCCTCACGTATGTATAAACGTTCATAAAAAATATTAAAATCCAACTTATAGAATATATTATATTCAAGCAGATACACAGGAAGATACTTTACCCCTTCAAGTGTTTTCTCGTCATATATCTCATCAATCGGACAATAATCAATTATAAAATCAGGAAGCCCTTTTTCGCGCCATTTTTGCATTATTGCTACGCTGTCCTCTTTATACTTATAATGCATATAAAGATCATCCGGACACTCAACGTTAAAGTTCATAAATATATTTTTATCGAAATACGGCAGTATCATGGCAGGATCGTCCATAAGATATGTTCTGTTTATTGTTATTTCACCATGTTCAGAAGGTATCTCAAGAACCCTAAATAAATTCATATCAATAATGCCATCATCATCTGAAGATTTTTCGTATTTACACTCCCATGATACCATTATCTTTTTATTTTCAAGATGATTTTCCTTTATTATTTCCGCAAATTTGCTTGATCCGCATTCACCTTTTATATCCATATATGAAGTGCCGACGCTGTATACTACAGGCATCAGACATATGATCCCGCCTACGCCATAAATTATCCTGCGTATAACAGGCGTCCTGAAACTATTATTTATTTTTATAAATAACTTTGGTATCTGTATACCACCATCCTGTTCTGCCATTATCCAGAATATAAACACATGATAAAGAGCACTCAGTCCTATATGATGAACCGACATATAATTGAATGACATAAACAGCGTCATCATCGTATATGGGACAATGAAAGTAAACAGCTTTTTATTCTTCTTTGTCAATACTATAAGAAATAACCAGATCAACAATCCTATTGCTGCTTCAGCGATCAATACAGCAGTATACTCCTTTATTTTATACATTCCAATGACAGCACCGCTCCAGCTTTCAACAGGAAATATAACCAATATCACATAACTGCCAAGATTAGTTATATCTTCTTTAAATGATTTTTTATCATCAAGTCCGGCATAATAGCAGTCATCAGCAGGAAGAATCGTAATAATAAGAATAACCGCTATCGCAAGGATAAAGCATAGTGAATAAAAACGCTTATCCTTCCAGAAAAAAACAAACTTTTTATTTCTATAAAGCTCTACGATGATCTCAAAGGTCCATACAAGGCAAAGTCCGCCTGCAAGCATAATGCCATAGGAATGTGATAAGCATAGCAACACAAGCGTAAAAATATACCGCCACGGCTTTGTATTTCGTTCTTTATAAAAAATCGCAATAAGCATGAATTCAAGCATTATCATCGAATACGGACGTGAATACACACCATACTGATAAAAGAAAAAATATGTAAATGGAAGAATATATCTGACTGCTTTCGGAAACGGTGAACGAAAGATCAGAAGCGCCATTGCCGCAGTACTGAATGTAATATTTATCGCCTTTAAAGTCAGATCAACAGGTGCTCCGTTCTTGGCAAACACAGTAAGCAAAAGATGCCAGAACGGAGGATGTCCCTCATAACGCGGTACAACCGTAAGTATTTCCTTAAATGAAGCACATCTTGCTATCTGCCATGCCTGTGTCTCATCAAACCACAGTTCATGGAAACAGCTGACAAATATAAGTCCCCCTGTATAGAGAATAAGAACAATGAGACCGACAAGCGATTCTCTTTTTCCCCTTTTATTTATCATTATTTTACTCCGGTCACGAAAGGCTCGATCTCAGCTTTGCAGGCAGGAATTTCGTGATATTCTCCAGCATTCTCTCATCGGGAGCAAAGACAAGTCTCGCCGAACCTACAGATTCGTCATTGAAATCAGCATAATACTCATGCGAAGCGATATTATCTGTCGCAAATATTATAGTCATATCATCGCTCTCTTCAATGTCATCGCTGTATTTTCCGAATGCGGTGAACTGTCTGACATTGGTCGAAAGCATCTCATGCCTTTTCTTCTTGGCAATTATCTTGTCAACATCAAGCTCGCCGTTGGTGAAGGAATACTCATACTCAACATATGTATTCTGAACGAAATTGTAAGTTCCGTAGCCTGCTGCTGCAGCAAGGGCAAATCCCAGAACAGATATGATCGGATTTCTTATCTGAAGCAGGGAAAGAGCTAAAATTGACAAGGTAAACAATCCTCCTACAATAAGAAACATTATCCTTCTGGTCTTGTCTGAATTCGTTTCGTTCTTTTTTACGAGCTGTTCTGCAAAATTATCCATTATATTATCTCCATTCGATATTTTAAAAGTGATACATATTAATAATAACACATTTTTAGTCAGAATGCAATAAATCATATCATTTTTTTCAAATGCTTCATCTTTTTTTCACAAGTTTGCTGTGAGCTTGGTTTTTTTTGAAAAAAAGCTTGATTTTTTTGAATTCAGCGTATATAATTGTGTTATAACCCGTTGACTGAGAGAGTAAGTGTGCATAAGCTCCATCAGAGAAGGACGAAAAGGTGCGAGCGTCCTGCTGCTTTACATACCGAAGTTCACTCACGAGGGGCAAAGCGGAAGCGCGATAGAAATACTGCGTAGTAGGCTGAGACGTAGGTCTGCGTTAAAGACAAGAGAGTGTCGGCTCTCCTGACAATGGGTGGTATAAAAGCAAGGTAAGTCTTGTCCTGTTGGACAGGGCTTTTTTTAATTCGGAATTAGGAATTCGGAATGCGGAATTGTTTGTAACGGCTTTTTTATCAAATTCAAACGACCGATATTTCTATTTTATTATCATCGCCGTAAGGCGACACTTTAATTCCGAATTATGAATTCCGAACTCCTAATTAATATTTTTTGAGGTGAAACAATGAAAGAACAGCTTGAAAAGATCGAGGCCCTGGCTAAGCAGGAGCTTGATGCCTGCACTGAGATCAAGGCACTGGACGACCTGAGGATAAAGTTCCTCGGAAAAAAAGGTGAGCTCACCGCTATCCTCAAACAGATGGGTAAGCTCTCCGCAGAAGAAAGACCTGTTATCGGTCAGCTCGCAAACAAAGTAAGAGCAGATATCGAAGAAGCTCTGAACACTAAGCTTTCTTCACTGAAAGCAAACGCACAGGCTGCAAAGCTGGCTGAGGAGAAGATCGACATTACTCTCCCCGGCAAACACGCTCCTTTCGGAAAGCTCCACCCACTCACTAAGGTGGAAAACGAGATAAGAGAAATATTCATCGGTATGGGCTTCAATATCGCTGACGGTCCCGAGATCGATGACGATTACCACGTGTTCGAGGCTCTTAATCTTCCTCCAGATCACCCCGCAAGAGATACTCAGGATACATTCTACATCGAGGGAACAAACGATTCTGTACTTCTTCGTACACAGACTTCTTCCGTACAGGTACACGTAATGGAGAACCAGAAGCCCCCTATCCGTATCATCTCACCGGGACGAGTATTTCGTTCGGACGCTGTTGACGCTACTCACTCTCCTCTCTTCCATCAGATAGAGGGACTCGTAGTTGACAAGGGCATCACAATGAGCGACCTCAAGGGCACTCTCGAAATGCTTATGAAGAAGCTCTACGGCAACGACTGCAAGCTCCGTTTCCGTCCTCACCACTTCCCGTTCACAGAGCCAAGCTGTGAGGTAGATATAAGCTGCTTCAACTGCGGCGGAAAGGGCTGTTCAATGTGTAAGGACGAGGGCTATATCGAGCTTCTCGGCGCAGGTATGGTTCACCCGAAGGTGCTTGAGAACTGCGGTATCGACCCCGAGGAGTATTCAGGCTTCGCATTCGGTCTCGGTCTGGAGCGTATGGTAATGGGACGCTACGATATCAACGATCTCCGTCTCCTCTATGAGAACGATGTGCGTTTCTTAGAGCAGTTCTGAGCATGGAACGCTACAGAAAGGCACTGAAAAAAAGCTATTTGCCTAATATCATACTTTTCTCTGTTATCATTTTGTTGATAGTATCCTGGATAATCGAGCTCAAAACTATTGGGGCAGATCTTGATATGCTGTCTTTCGAATACTTTTTATTGGGACTACTTCTGCTCATCGCTTTTCTCACTTGGCTATATTTCTTTATTTACAGCCGCCGTCTGAAAAAGATAAAGGAAGAGCTCCCCGATATTGAAGAGCAGATTGAAAAATGTTCGTTATCATTCAACGATACCCATTTCTTTCTGAATGAGTATTTCGTCAGCTTTGAGATACCAGTGGCTGTCAGATATGACGATATCAGATCTGTACTCCCGATACCATATATCTTGTATCGTAAAGGTAGGAAATTTGATAGGTCTTATATAGAGTTAAAATGCAAAAACGGCAAAAAATGGCGCATAAGAAAATTTACAGGAAACCGCCTCTTCTGCAGTCAGAAAAAATCAAACCTGGAAAACAGAAGGATATTCAGAGCGGTATCGAAGCAGCTGAATCAGTTCATCAAAAACTGAATACCCGAAAAGTATGATGATATTTCAAATAAATCGAAAGGAAAAAAGATATGAATTTATCTATGACAAATGCAGTATTATTCAAAAACACAGCAGTTGACAAGAGGTAAATCCATGTATAAGCAAATTAAAAAGCATATATATGCAGAATATAAAGCATTAAAAATTGTATTATCCTTTTCTTGTCTGGTCTCACTCATAATGATAACTATGATTTTTAAAGCTGACGACTGCAATATATGGCACAGACTTATAGTATGTTCTTTTTGTGCGATATTTATCTCCTTTTTGTCAGTTAACTTAATAAAGCAGAAACACAGAATAAAAAAGTTTTTCACGGAGCTGGCGATAGAAAGTGATGAAGACGCAGACGCTTTGCTTGAAAAATCTGAACTTATCTCAAATTCATCTTTTATCTTTCTGAATAAAGACGCAGTTATTGATTTTTCAACGCCAGAGCTTATCAGAATACCTGACATCGATCAGGTCAAAATGCTTGATACTTATCAAACAGATAACGAAAACAACAAAATCCCCGAATACAAGATAAATATCAGAATAAACAGTCACGATCACAGCTCTGCTGAAAAATCACTGGATTTTTTGGACAGAGAAGAACGCGATGAAGCTTATAAAAAGCTTATGAAAGCTTGTTCACAATATGGCAGTACGGACGATCTCCGATGATACCGCCATCAATAAAATGAAAGGAAAAAAAGATATGAATTTATCTATGAAATGGCTCGGCGATTACGTAAAAGCCGATATGCCTATAAAGGATTTCTGCCATGCCCTCACAATGAGCGGCTCAAAGGTAGAGTGCTACGAAAAAGAGGGCAGCAATATCTCCAACGTAGTAGTTGGTAAGATACTCTCAAAGGGACCTCACGAAAATGCTGACGCGCTGTTCGTATGTCAGGTGGACATCGGCGCAGAAGCTCCTATACAGATAGTTACAAACGCTAAGAACGTAAAAGAAGGAGACCTGGTTCCCGTTGCTCTTGACGGAGCTGTTCTCCCCGAGGGCAAGATAAAGAAGTGCAAGATGCGCGGAGTTG
>JAEEGL013064094.1_pt1 | contig 25108 bp, 18 predicted proteins | sample 9134231 | NCBI WGS metagenome assembly JAEEGL01 (sample SAMN16246548, study PRJNA631951) | gut metagenome | biome: gut microbiome; feature: rumen; material: fiber-attached | host: Bos | place: Iran: Karaj | collected 2018-10 | reverse complement strand
TTTCTTTCCAGAAGAAATGGTGCCATCTTTTAATTTGACATTAGGGTTTTTCCAGAGAATTATATAACCAGTAGGGTATCCTTTATAGAGTGAGTCTATAAGATCTCTTACTTGGCTGCTCTTCCATACGAATGGTCGTTGGATTTCAGGTATGGCAATATCTTTTGCCTCGATTAACCCCAATAGACCTTTGATTGTAATTGAGGTGTTTGTGAATTTTTCTCCTTCCATATTATTTTAATTAACGTTTAAATAGAACTGAAGTAATAATCTATCCTATTATCATCACAATACTTTTTAGATTGTTGTAAGAATGTAAAATTAAACTTTTCTCCAAACGTGATTCAAACTCTTTCTTTGGTGAACGTTGTATGAGATCTCGGTACCTATGGATATAATATGTAATCTTGTGGCATTGTTAAGAAGGTATCTGCCTATGTTCTGATTACATGTTTGCTCATTTTGGCGATATTGAGTTACGAGTTGGTCATATATATTGTGATGTTCTCTGATAAATGCATTTATGAAATCATGAGACGAAAATATGTCGTCATCAAAATTGTTGATTATTTCAACAAAAAAATCATGGTGTGGGCTTATGATACTCAAAGTTGCAAGCTTGATTCAAACGTTTATATTAAAATAAAATGAATCCACCCAATGGCAGATCATACTCTTATGACAATCCGCTTTCAGCGTGGATTCACTATGGCAAAGATAATTATTTATTTGTTAAAAACAAATTTTCCAAGGGAGTTTAAAACAGAAAGGGGAGATTTGCTCTCCCCCTTGTGAGATGCTTCGCTTTTCGCTCAGCATGACGTGCGTGTAAATGCTTATCGGCCGCAGTTACGTACCATTTCGCTTATCTTGTTGTTGAGGTCATCATGGCTGATAAGCTCCTCAAGGCTCAAGTGCATGCGGTAGCACCAGAAGTGGTGTGGGTCTGACGGAATGTTGATACGCTCCTCATCCTCGTTAGGGCGGCGATATTCAGCGCTGATTGACAGCCAGTCTTGCAGTGGCAGGATTACCAGCATGGCAGGGCTGTAGAGGTTGCGGTTAAGTATCTGCTCGCAAATCCATGGCTCGCACTTCTCCGGAGCCTCACCCCAGTTGCCAAGACCGTTAAAGTAACGCTGTGTCAGACCGCGGTCCTCTTTCCACCACATACGTATTGGCGCCATATCGTGGGTTGAGGTGGTGCATACAGAGAGGTATGGAATGCTGTGTAGCGGAACAAACTCATCATGCGGGTCTTTAGGCATACGCTCAATCTCAAGGCTGAGCATGTAGAGGCTCTTCATAACTTCTGGAACGCAAGTTGGAATCATGCCAAGGTCTTCAGCGCAGCAGAGCATGTCTGTGGAGCCGAGAAGGGCAGGGAGCTTCTTCATAGCCTGCTCACCCCAGAAATAGTTGTGACGGCGATAGAAGAAATCATCATACAGGCGGTTAAGTGCCTGCTGAACGTTCCAGTCAAGTTCACGGAATGAGTATGTGTTCTGCATGCCAATGCGTGGGTGGAACTTGCCTTTCTCATGGCAGTCCTCTATGAACAGAACCTCTGTGAAGAGGCTCATCACGCCTCCGTAGATCCATTTCTCATCATCATAGCTAAGGTCAAGCTTGCCGGCGTTCTTCTGGAAGAACTTCTCCACAGACTTCTGGTTAGGGAAGTCACTGCGGAAACGGTAGATGCCTTGGGTTACCATTTCAAGGAATGTGTTCTTTACAAACTGTGCGTTTGCGCCAAACATCTCCATGAGCATATATTCACGTATGAACGGATGTGTCATACGGTGATACTCAAACCATGTGCCGTAGCTGCAGATTTCCTGTTCTGTCATTGGCAGTGCTGGGTCAAACTGGCCGAGCAGACCTTGTACATCACCCTCATTCATACGCCAGATGCGGAAGAATCCAAGCACGTGGTCTATGCGGTAAATCTTAAAGTAGGTCTCCATCTTCTGGAAGCGTTTCATCCACCAGCTGTAACCGTCACGGCTCATGGCCTGCCAGTTATAGGTAGGGAAGCCCCAGTTTTGACCTGTCTCTGAGAATGGATCAGGTGGAGCGCCCGCCTGACTGTCAAGGTTGAAGAGTTGTGGGTCTGTCCATGCCTCTACGCTCTCAGGGCTGATGCCGATAGGTATGTCACCCTTGAGTACAACTCCGTGCTCACTTGCGTATTTTGTAGCGTTAGAGAGCTGTACGTGTGCCATGAACTGCAGGAACAGGTGTATCTTAAGTTCATCAGCGTGCTTCTTTGATTTTACGAGCATTAGGAAGAACTCTTTGTTATAGCGTGAGTACTGCTCCCATTCATGGAAGTTTGCTGTGCCGTAGTAGTCTCTGAAGAAACAGAAGCAGGCGTAAGGGTAGAGCCACTCCTCATTTGCGGCTGCAAACTCCTTATACTCTTTGCTTGCCAGTGTCTGTTTGCCTATCTGTTTGTAGATTAGTTTGAAATACTCCCATTTCTTGGCGCATACTTCCTGGTACATAACAGTAGGGCTCTGATTGAACTCATCGCGGGCTGCATAGAACTCGTTCATCTTGTTCTCATCTTCAAGTATGCCTATTTCAAACGGATTGATGTATACAGGGTGAAGTCCCATTACGGTTATGGCGCTGTATGGATAGGAGTCAGCATTGGTGCGGAAACGGGTGGTGTCATTGATAGGCAGGGTCTGGATAATCTTCTGACCGCTCTTGTTTGCCCAGTCAACCATTTTCTTAATATCTGAGAACTCACCAATACCAAAGCTCTCATTTGTACGGAGAGAGAAGACTGGTATAGCCACACCTGCGCACTTAAACTGTCCTATGCCATAGCGCAGCACCTCATCACGTCTTACATACACATCAGTAACGTCTGCTGTGTTCATGTAGCGGTTCTCGCCCCATTCCCATGCAACAACTTTCTTCAGGTTGTTATCATAAATCACATATTTGTACTCTATGTTTTCTGGAAGCTTGTTTGCGTTTATACATACATGCCACATTGGGTAGTGGTTGTCATTCATCAGCTTCACATTCTCTTCACTCCAGTCACCAAGCTCTTTGCAGTTGCCAAGAACACCCACGCTGTATCCATCAGGAACTTGCGGAGCCGCTATCTTAAAGCAAAGTACTTTGGCTGATTTAGGAACAGGTACTGCTTTCTTTGATGGAGTGTGAACTATAAGGCCTTCTGTAAAGGCGCATGAGTAGTATGTCTTGTCAATGCCGTTTACTTTCCAGGTGTCATCAAGAATGTAGTCAGCAGTCTGAAGCAGATAGAATTTTCTGTTATGCCCCCATTCTGTTTTGTAGCTCTTGTCTCCAGAGAGCACGTAATATCTGTAGGAGAACTCCTTGCTCTCATCAAACTCAACTGTGGCTGTCCAGTTACCATCGTCAGAGTAGGTCATTGGGATGGCTTGCGAGTACTTGTTGGCGCCAAGTTCAGGTACGTTGCCTGAGATGTAGAGGTTCTCGCCCCAATTTGTCTTGTAATTAATCTTGAATGTGACTTTCATAAGTTTTTTATATTAAGTTGATAGTTTCTGCTATACATAAGGAAAAAACTTATGAAAGTCTTTTCCTTAATTTTTTCGCTTCGCGGCAGGCAGAAGCCTGCTGGGGCGGAGCCCCATTATATAAATCCGTATGCAAATATAAAAAATTAACTTTACAAAACAAACACTTGCAATGCTAATTTCTTTGCATTTTGGATATCAAACGTTGTCATTCAAAAGAGTAATCTCTTGAATATCTAAGCATCTGGTTTGTATAGCTTTCTGTGTAGTCTGGCTTAACATCGGCGATGCGGCCGTCTGCATCCTTAATCAGATGATATACAGGATTTACAAAACCCTTGTATGGCGCAATGTTAAGCGTTTTATGACGCTCATGAACTTCATGGTGCAGTTTGCTGTCTGGCGTTACTCCGTATGTCTCAACAAGAGCCTTGCCAGCCTCGTAGTCACCCTCAGACTTTATGCGCTGAACCTCTGCGAGCAGTTCTCCAAATAGCGTGCGCATCTTGTCATAATCATACACCTCAAGGTAGTGTTTGCCGTTTGACGTTATCCAGCGCAGGGCTCCCTCTTTCTCACCACGCTCATACACCCATGCGGCTATAAGCTGGCGGTTACGCATGTGGGCCTCCTCCACGTTCTCACCAAGCGGTATGCGGATAAGCTGTGTCATCATGCCGTTAAGTATATATCGGTAGTATGCTGGCTTGTATGCCTCCATATTTGGGAGTATGCCAAGCTCCACCATCTTTGGGTCTGCCATGTAGTAGAGTCCGAAAAGGTCCGCGCGTGCCTCCTCAAGTGTGGCACCGTAGTTTTTTAGTGCATCCTGCGATACGCCCTCAAGCAGCTGTCCTGAACCGTGGCCAAGACATTCATGAAGGTCTGTATGCAGCACATCGGTGATGAAACCATATTTATAGAATGCGTCGATGTCCTTTTTATGCAGGTAGAACTCCTCTGCAAAACCGTTGCCTTTGGCAGCCTCACTGTAGGCGTCCATAATGTTCTCAATGGTCACAGACTTGGAGCCGTACACCTGGCGTATCCAGTTGGCGTTTGGCAGGTTGATGCCTATAGGGGTGGCAGGGTAGCAGTCACCAGCCAGAAATGCGTTGGTGATAACCTTGGCTGAAACTCCCTTCACCTCCTTCTTCTTGAAGCGGACATCTGTAGGGGAGTTGTCCTCAAACCACTGGGCGTTGGCGCTTATTGTTTTTGTGCGCTCTGTGGCCTTCTCGTTCTTAAAGTTCACTATTGACTCCCAGCTTGCCTTGAGGCCCAGAGCATCGCCGTAGGTCTCTATAAAACCGTTCACAAAATCAATGCGAGACTCTGTATCCTTAACCCACGCTATGCTGTAGAGGTCAAATGTGCGCAGGTCTCCAGTCTCATAGAATTTTATGAGCAGGTCAATGATTTCACGCTGCTTGTCATTCTCAGCGTATTCACGGGCGTCCTTCAAGTGGCCCACAATCTTGGCTATGGTTTTGCCGTAAACGCCGTCCACTTTCCATACTCGCTCCACGATGTTACCTTCAGCATCTTTCTCCAGACGTGAGTTCATGCCGTATGATATTGGTTCACGGTCAGTGGTGTCTGTCATGGCTGCGTAGAAATCCTCCGCCTCCTTCTGTGTGACACCGCTATAATAGTTGTTGGCTGAGTTGGCTATCACGTCCACGCTGCTGTCAAGGTTCACACGCTTGGCGTAAAGTGTGGGGTTGAAGATGGCCTCCTTAATCTCTGGCTCGCACTCCAGTGAGCAGCTGCTGAGCAGGCTCTCAAAGTAGTCACGTGAGAACTCCGGCGCAAACTTGAGCGTGGAGTAGTGATGGTGGATGCCGTTAGAGAACCATACTCGCTTCAGGTAGGTTTCAAACGCCTTGAAGTCTGCTGTGGTGCGGTCTCCGCTGTATGTGGTGTAGATGGCCTCAAGCAGACGTCTGATTTGCAGATTGTGTTTGAAGTTCTGGTCAAACAGAATATCGCGGCCTGTGGCGGCTGCCTCCGTAAGATGGTAAATGTAAAGTTTCTGATTAAGGCTCAGCTTCTCAAACTCAGGCACTTTGTAACGCAGTATCTCCACGTCAGCAAAGCGGTCAATGCTATAATTAAATGTGGTGTCCATATCTATTCCTTGTTCTTTATATCTATATCCTCTGTAAGGGTCCAACGTTTTTTTTTTAGTGTCAGAGCATCGTATGTGAAGTCTGGACCATAATACTGGAACATCCCTTTCAGGTTGGGGTTCTCAGGGCTCAGGTGGTCAAAAACGAATCGTTTCTCTTTTGGTTCATAACTTATGTTCATAACCGCGTTGTTGCTGTATTCAAACACGGCACGGCTCTCTTTTTTCTTCCCCGATGCGACCTTTTCAAACACGTCGTCACCTAATGTAAAGCGTTCTCCATTTATGTTTAGCGGCTCTATGATCTTTACACGGCTTATGTCCCTGTATGTCTGGTAGCCAAGCAACACATAGCCTCCTTTTACTGCGACTGCCTTATAGTACAAGCAGCCATACCAATTGTTCGCATTGTATTTGCCTTTGTTTTTTGGCAATGCTGCGTTTTTAGCGGTGAACTTCTTTACTGTGGGTTTGTCTTTGCTGCGTTTCTTGTATATGAAGTAATTGTAGTACTCAAACGTGCCGTTTTCACTACGGTTGTTCCATGACACTATACGCAGTTTGCCGTCATCGCTCATAACTGAGCCCACGTTCTGCATGGCGCTCAAGTCTGCCTTGAACGGGTCTGTGGCTTTGAATATTGAATCAACTTTCTGCTCCGTTACATCCGCTACCGCTACAGACGAGCTCAATAATAGTACTCCTAATAATAATTTAAATATCTTCATAATTCGTATAAAATGTTTTTACGCTTTTTCGTCTGTCTTTCACCCAGGGCGTGGTCTTTATCCCTTGAAAAACCTGTTAATGTTCACCTACTCCTAAACTCGCTACGCTCAAACAGACGTCGTAGGCTCCAATCACTACGGTTTTTCTACGGGGACACTTATGGGTTCAATACAGACGAAAAATCATAACTTTCAATTTTCAACTTTCAATTTTCAACTATTATAAATCTTTTTAATTAAGTCCGTGCGTCCTATCTCCTTGAGCTTCTGAATGATGCCACGTTTCTCCTCCGGCTTGTACCAAAAAAAGAAACTGCGCTGGCTCTTCTTTTGCTCAGGAGTTCTTGCACATTTGACCGGCTCCAGTGTATATGGGTTTAGCCCCGTGTAATACATTTCAGTGGAGAGGGTCATTGGCGTAGGCGTAAAGTCCTGCACCTGCTCCAGGTGAAAATTCAGGTTCTTGGTAATGGCCGCCATCTCCGCCATGTCAGCATCGGTGCAGCCTGGGTGACTCGATATGAAATAGGGTATAAGCTGCTCCCTGAGCCCGTACTTACGGTTTATCTCATTAAAAAGCGAGTCAAACTGTATGAAATTGCTGAAATCCGGCTTGCGCATAAGGTTCAAGACTGTGCTTGACGTATGCTCTGGCGCCACTTTTAGCCTTCCCGATACATGATAACGCATAACCTCCTCAATATATTGCGCTGTGGCAAGGTCATATCTTATTCCGCTGCCAATAGTGGCCTTCTTAACGCCCTTCACTTCTCTTACCATTCGGTACAGCGATATAAGCTCTGCGTGGTCTCTGTTCATATTTGGGCATATTTTTGGGTGCAGGCATGATGGTTTGGAACATTTTTTGCAAGCCTCTAAATTTTTGCCTGTGAGGCGGTACATATTGGCTGAAGGTCCTCCAAGGTCACTTATGTAGCCTTTGAAATCAGGGTCTGACACTATCTGGCGCACCTCACGCAGTATGGACTCCTTGGAGCGCGATGCTATGTATTTGCCCTGATGAGCCGATATTGTGCAGAATGAGCACCCTCCAAAACAGCCTCTGTGCATGGTTATGGAGTAGCGTATCATGTCAAATGCCGGAATGCGCTTGCCTTTGTAGCGTGGATGCGGCTGGCGTGTGTAGGGCAGGTCATATATGCTGTCAAGTTCCTCTGTAGTCATTGGCGGGAATGCGGGGTTGCATATAACCATCTTCTTCCCGATGCGCTGACCCAGCACCGCTGTGGGGGCGTACTTGTTCGACTCTGTTTCAAATATCTTGAAGTTCTGAGCCTCTGCCCGGCGGCTTTCAAGGCATCTCTCATGCGATGCCAGCTCTATGTCAACTTTTTGAACCTCACCAAGATATGCAGTTTGATTTATATCTTTTATGGAACTGAACGCCTCACCGTTTTTAAGCCTGCGGACCAGTGTCTGCAGCTGTTTCTCTCCCATGCCGTACACAAGCAGGTCCGCTCCTGAAGTCACAAGAATGCTCTCACGGAGTTTGTTATCCCAGTAGTCATAATGGGTGAAACGGCGCTGAGAAGCCTCAATTCCACCTATCACAATGGGGGTGTCAGGGTATATATCTTTTAGGATTTTGCAATAGACGTCTGTGGCGCGGTCCGGGCGGAACCCTGCCTTGCCGTCAATAGAGTAGGCGTCATCACTGCGCAGACGCTTGGCTGCCGTGTAGTGGTTCACCATGGAGTCCATGGCTCCTGCGCTTACAGAAAAGAAGAGGCGTGGTGCACCTAATTTCTTGAAGTCTCTTAAATCATCACGCCAGTTAGGTTGCGGCACCACAGCAACCTTAAGCCCCTCTGCCTCCAACACCCTTGCAATAACCGCCGCACCAAAGGCAGGGTGGTCAATGAAGGCGTCGCCTGTGATGATTATCACGTCCGCCTCATCCCACCCAAGGGCGGTCATCTCTTTTTTAGAAGTTGGAAACATCTTTCCTTGTCATTAATTAAGTCTATCGCCTGCTTTATCTCCTTGTCATGCTTTACTGCGTATGCAGCAATGCCTGTCTCGTAGTAGTAGCGGCTAATAATCTCTGATGTAAGAGCCTTGCAAATCTCTGCTTTGGCTGAGTCCATCTCTGAGGCTATATCGTGGTTAAGAGCTGTTGAAAGAGAGTCAAACAGAGCCTTGTTACGCTCATACACACCTTCAAACTTGGCGCCTTTTATGCACTCGTCAAGCAGTTCCTTGGTTGATACTTTGTAGGTGAACTTGCTGTCAAGCACGTACTGCTTGAAGGCATTGTAGTCTTCATCAGTTATCTCAAACTCATTGACTGGGGCAATGCTCTTGTGGGATGCTGCGTATCGGGTAGCCCAGTTGGCAAACATATTCTCAACCAGCAGGTTGTAGGTTATAACCTTACCTGTGTCTGATTTTAGTTCCACGTCTGGTTTAATGCCACGGCCGTCTCTCACAATTCTGCCGCCACGGGTCTTGAACTCATGGGTGAGGCTGTCTGGAATCTCCTTGTTTGTCTCACCGTCTTTTGTGGTGTAGTTTATCTCCTGAATGCAGCGTCCGCTTGGGGTGTAGTATTTGGCTATGGTGACTTTCAGCTGGCCTCCGTATGGCAGTGGCGCGGCTGTCTGTACCAGACCCTTGCCGTAGGTGCGCTGACCCATGATAACGGCACGGTCCTCATCCTGCAGGGCTCCGCTCACAATCTCACTGGCGCTGGCGCTTGAACCGTTTACAAGCACAAGCAGTGGAATCTCTGTGTCAATAGGCTGATATGCAGTCTTGTACACCTCCTTAATCTTGCCACCCTTGCCCTTGGTGGTCACTATGGTCTTGCCTTTGGGCATGAAGAAGTTGCAAATGTTCACCGCCTCTGTAATTATACCGCCGGTGTTATCTCTCAGGTCAAGAATGAGAGCCTTCATGCCTTGTTTCTTCAAATCAAGAAGCGCCTGCTTAACCTCTTCAGCACTCTTGCCGTAGAATGATGAGTACTCAATAAGTCCCACACCGTCTGCCACCATGCCGCTGTAGCGTACTGCGTTGAGCGATATCTTCTCTCTTGTAATCTCAATTTTTAGAGGCTTCTTCTCTCCGTATCGCCACACTTTGACCGTGGTGGTTGTGCCAGGTATGCCTTTTAGTGCGGTGCTGGCATCGCTCGGCTTCTTTTTAATCATATCCTTTCCGTCGATGCTTAAGATGACATCGCCCGCCTTCAGTCCGCTCTTATGGGCAGGACGTCCGCTGTAAATCTGGCTTATGACTATGCTGTCTCCTTTTACCCCGATGAGCGCGCCTATGCCGCCGTATTCACCCATGGTCATGAGTTTGAAGTCATTGTCCTTGTCCTCTGGTATGTAGGTGGTGTAGGGGTCCAGTTTCTTAAGCATTCCGTTAATGCCTGCGGTCATGATTTTTTCCACAGGGATGGTGTCCACATAGTTTATATATAGCTCCTTGAACAGTGAGTTGAATATGTCAAGGTTTCTGGACACCTCTTCAAGCTTGTCTGCCTGAGCGGCGCTTATAGGTAGTGATAGCAGGGCAGTTAGTGCTATAACACACGTCATTTTGGGCGAAGCGAAAAATCTCATAATGTTTTCAGTATATTTTTATTCTTTTTGAAATATAGGTGCAAAGATAAAAAAAAATCGGAAACCACTGATGTGTAGTCTCCGATTTCTGCGCTCCCTCATGGACTTGAACCATGGACCCTCTGATTAACAGTCAGATGCTCTAACCGACTGAGCTAAGGAAGCAATACTTGCTTTTTCAAAAGCGATGCAAAGGTAACATCATTTATTGATATGTGCAAGTTTTTATGCGCTTTTTTTGAAGAAAATACTATTTTTTCTCTTCCTCTTTTTCCTCAACAGGGGCGAACTCTGTGATGCCGGCGCCAATAAGGATGTTATACCATTGTATAACTTTCTTAATGTCACTGTTATGCACTCTTTCACGGTCAAATGTAGGCAGCACTGTGCCAAACCACTTCTTGAGCTCCTCACCTGTAGCGGTCTTAACATCGATGGTTACAGCCTTGCCGTCTGAAACCTTAGATACTGACTCAAACACCTTATATAGAGGTATGTCCTCATCATCTGTGAACATTGAGATGTCCTTTAGGGCAATTACCCTGTCATTGGCGTATGCCGGGAAGCGTTTTTTGTCAATGAGAGATTCAACAATAATCATGTTCTTATTGCCTGAAATCATTTTGAACAGGCCGCTCTTGCCTGATATTGAAAGAATTTTTGAAAGCATAATTTTTTAGATTTTATTATTTAGTCCCGCTCTTAGAGCTTTAAGATTCATATTAACGACTTCTTCTCCTTTACGTGCAAAGATTGCTTTGATGGCGTTCTCTATGTACTCAGCTGGGATGCCAAGATAGGGGAGCGCTGCGCCAAGAAGCACTATGTTTGAACAGCGTGTGTTGCCCACCTCACGTGCTATGGCCTCCACGTCAAGCAGAACGTGGTTCTTAACCTTCTCTATCTCTGCTATCACGTCAGTGTCCTCCGGATAGTTTGGTATGTTCTTGAATGGTGCGCTGCTTGTTACTATCCAGCCGCCCTCCTTAAGGTATGGCAGGTAGCGAAGCGCCTCCATTGGCTCAAGTGAGAGGATAAGGTCACACTTGCCGCTTGGTATAAGGTCTGACGCTATTGGCTCGTCTGATATACGCAGGTTACTCTGTACATCGCCGCCGCGCTGGCTCATACCGTGAACCTCAGACTGCTTCATGTAAAGGTTGTTCTCAAGTGCGGCCTCACCAATAACTGTGGCTATTGAAAGTATGCCCTGGCCGCCTACGCCTGAAAGAATTATATCGGTCTTCATTTCTTCTTACGTTTTAATGTCTGTAAACATTCACGGCGTGGAATAATAACTGATACGCCGTTGTACTCAATCTCTTCACGTATAACCTGTGTCATCTCCTCAAAGTTCTTCTTTAGAGGAACCACCACACGCACGTGCTCAGGAGCTACGCCCACGCCACGGCAGATGTCCTCAAGTTTGCCTGTGCCGGCTGAATCCTGACCGCCTGTCATACCGGTGGTGAGGTTGTCTGAGATAACTACGGTTATGTTGGCGTTCTCATTAACTGCGTCAAGCAGGCCTGTGATGCCTGAGTGGGTGAATGTGCTGTCACCAATTACAGCTACGGCTGGGAATACGCCTGCATCAGCGGCACCCTTGGCCATGGTTATTGATGCGCCCATGTCAAGGCATGAAGATATGGCTCCGTATGGAGGCAGAGCTCCAAGTGTGTAGCAGCCTATGTCACCAAATACCTTGGCGCCTGAGTATGTCTTAACTACTGCAAGCAGAGCCTCATACATATCACGGTGACCGCATCCCTGGCATAGCGCTGGCGGACGCATTCTAACCACATCTGGTATAGGCTGTGGCACTACCTTGTTGCCTGAAAGAGCTACGGCTACGCTGTCTGGATTAAGCTCGCCTTGACGTGGCAGTGTGCCGTCCAAACGTCCGTGAACTGTGATGTTACGGCTCAGGAAGCCCTTGATAAGCTCCTCAATAAGTGGATAACCCTCCTCAATGCAGAGGATGCTCTCACACTCGTTCATTATCTTTTCAACCTGCTTACGTGGTAGTGGATACTGACCAATCTTGAGAACAGGGGAGCCGTTTATCAGCTCTTTGTTCTCCATAAGGTAGTTATATGTAACACCGCATGCTATAATGCCGCGCTGCTTGTTTGGTCCGTCAAAATACTGGTTGAACTGTGACTCCTCAGAGCTCTCAACGTATGTCTTCTGGCTGGCAAGCAGGTCAGCGTAGTTCTTCTTGGCTATGGCTGGAAGCAGAATGAACTGCTTTGGATTGGCTGTGAAGTGAACCTCATTTTGTGGCTTTGGAGCCTTGCGCACCACGCCTGAACGTGAGTGGGCCAGACGGGTGGTGATTCTAAGTACGATAGGGCGTCCCAGTTTTTCAGAGAGTTCAAAACCGTAGTAGGCCATATCGTATGCCTCCTGCTGGTTTGACGGCTCCAGGCAAGGAACCAGAGCAAACTTGGCGTAGTAGCGTGAGTCCTGCTCGTTCTGCGATGAGTGCATTGAAGGGTCATCAGCTGACAGCACAAGCACGCCGCCGTTTACGCCTGTGATGGCTGCGTTCATGAACGGGTCAGCAGCCACATTAAGCCCCACGTGTTTCATACACACCATGGCGCGTTTGCCTGCAAATGACATTCCCATGGCCGCCTCCATTGCGGTCTTCTCATTGGCACTCCATTTAGAGTGAATGCCACGCTCCTTGGCATCGCGGTTCATCTGGATATACTCCGTAATCTCAGTACTTGGTGTGCCAGGGTAGGCATACACGCCTGAGAGTCCGCCGTCAATAGCTCCAAGAGCAATCGCCTCATCGGCAAGTAAAAGTAATTTTTGCATCTCTTTTTTGTGTTTTTAGAACGGCACGCTGTTATCAGGTACTAAATGCTCCTGATTTGCAAAAGGCTCATTATCAGCGCTGTTATTATCTGATAATACGCTTTTGTATTCAGAGGCCGAATCTGCGTTATTTAAGTTTGCAAATTTAATATAATTCTTTTGAAAACGCAACCATATATCATCAATACTTCCGCTACGGTGCTTGGCTATGATTACCATGGCCAGACCTGTAAGGTCATTGCCCTTGCTGTCTTGCGTAATCTTATAGTATTCCGGGCGGTGGAGCATTATGACCACATCGGCGTCCTGTTCTATGGCACCAGACTCACGCAGGTCAGAAAGCTGCGGGCGTTTGTCATCATTAGACCTTGACTCCACACCACGGTTTAACTGGGCCAGCGCAATGACTGGAATCTGAAGTTCCTTGGCCAGCGCCTTTAGGGAGCGTGACACAAAGCTTACCTCTTGCTCACGTGTGCCGTTCTTTATGGTGGCGTTAACCAGCTGCAGGTAGTCAATTATTATACAGTCCAGATTTTCAGTACGTTTCAGCTTACGAGCCTTGCTACACAGCTCAAATATGGTCAGACCCGGGGTGTCATCAATGAACAGTTTGGCGTCTGACAGCAGCTGCGCCTTCTTGCTCAGGATCTCCCACTCGTAAGGGGCAAGGTTACCTTTCTTTATCTTCTCACCCTCAATCTCACTCACATTCACCAGCAGACGGGTGGTGAGCTCCACAGTTGACATCTCAAGAGAGAATACGCATACTCTCTTGCCGTAGTCCACAGCCATGTTCCTTGCCATTGAGAGGGCGAACGCTGTCTTACCCATGGCAGGACGCGCCGCTATTACGTTCAGTGTGCCTGGCTGCCAGCCGTAGATAATGTCATCAAGCCCGGTGAAGCCGCTTGGCACGCCTGTATAGTTGCCTTTATTGTTTCCTGCGGTCTGAATCTTGTCAAACACCTCTCTAATAACATCATTCACTTGCACTGCGTCTTGGCGCACATTGGTCTGTGTCACCTCAAAAACGTTACGCTCTGTATCTGCTATAAGGTCTTTGACATCAGTCTGAGGGTCGTATGCCTGGTTCTGAATCTCTGTGGCCACACGTATCAGCTCACGCGCCATGTATTTCTGTGCCACTATCTCTGCGTATGACTCAATGTTCACCGCCGATGATATCTTTTCAGAGAGCTCCGCCAGAGCCAGCTTGCCGCCTGCCTTCTCCAGCGTGCCGTCTTTCTGCATCTGGTCACTCACAGTAAGGTAGTCAATGGGCTGGTGGTTGTTTGAGAGCTCAAACATGGCCTCAAATATATATTTGTGGCGGTCACTGTAGAAGTAGTCTTTTCTAAGTATCGCTGCCACCTCATAGAATGCTGACGGCTCCACCAGAAGTCCGCCTATCACCGCCTCTTCACAGTCAAGCGCTTGTGGCGGCAGCTTAGCCGTCTCCACCGCTGACACCTCTTTTTTTCTTGTAGTACGTTTATTTTCTTCTGCCATAATTGGGTTGTGTTTTTTAGTTAGGGAGTGCAAAATTAGTCAATTTGCCCTTACCCCGATGTTAATTTTCACCGAGGTTATTAACCGTTTTTCAACAATGGAGGTTTTTGCTTTCTGGTGGAGGCAGAATTACTTTTTGAATATTCCAAATACGGCTGAGCCGCTGCCGCTCATGGCTGCATAAACGGCGCCCTTGCTGTACATCTCCTCTTTAAATTCTTTTATTTCAGGGAACTGCGGAAAAACTGACTCCTCAAAATCATTTTTCACATAGTCTTTCCACTCTGTAAGAGGTAGCTTGCTTAGGTTAAGCAGGTTAAATTCAGACGGCTTGGGCGTAATGCCACGATAAGCCATTGCTGTGCTTACATTAACATCAGGTTTAACCACTTTTATACGGTAGCCGCTCAGGTCAAGCTCTATGGGGTGGAACTCATTGCCTATGCCGGTGGCATAAACGGGCTTGTTCTTTATGAAGAAAGGGCAGTCAGCACCAAGGCGCACTGCATATTGCTCAAGTTCGGCATCGCTGAGCCCTAAAGAGAACATAGTGTTAAGAGCTTTGAGTGTATTTGCGGCATCAGAACTGCCACCGCCCAGCCCTGCGCCAAACGGCACGTTCTTTTCAAGTACAATATCCACTGCGGCGATGTCAAAATCCTGCTTCAGTAGCATATACGCCTTATAAACCAGATTGTCCTGCATACTGCTATCCACCTGAATACCTTTAACTTGCAGTGTGGTTGCATCGCCCGTGGCAGGCGTTATCTCTAAATAATCACACATATCCACAGGGTAGAACACAGTCTCCAAATTGTGGTACCCGTCAGGCCGCTTGCTCACTACATTAAGCCCTATATTAATTTTGGCGTTTGCTTTTATTTTCATGATTCTTTTTCTGTCAATTCTTGATACATCTCAAAGAGGCGTGCAACGCATTCACTTTCTGTCATTTTTGTACTAAAGCCGTATGCTGCCATAACCGCACGGTCATTAGCTTGGTGTGCTTTGCGTAGTTCCATGGGCATAGTAACTTCATCATATAAATCTGCTAAACTGCTATCTTGGTACATAGCACGTGCGTCAAGAATTGCCTGAGCTGTACACTCAATACTCTTGCGTTGTTCTTCAGTAGGTGTTGGCCATGGAAAATTATTATATACTATGTCTTTTGAATAACGATAATCTGATTTTAATCTGCCACAGACCACTCGCATCCATGCCATGTGTACGTTGCTTGTAAGAATGCCAAAGTGGAATAATGTCGCTGTTGGCATAAGTCTAATAGCGTTACTGCACAAAACATCAGGCGTCATAAATCCCATAGGAACGTATCTTCTTCTTTCTGATGAAGTCTCTGGAATTACGATATAGTTACTGCTGGGCATATTCTCAACGTGAAAACGTGTTGGACGGTCAGCAAGTCTCCTTGTCCCTTCGCTTTTGCTTGCAAGTCTAAAGTTTCTTACTGCAGTGACACGTTTTAAACATTCCGGCATGCTCCTTAGTTGAGCTGGAGAACAATCTCCAAGCCATAGACAATATCTATATCGGCGATTAATAAATTCATCTGCTCCAATCCATTTCTTGAAATATGGCTTAGAAGCAGGTTCTTTTTTTATAAATGCTAACATCTCTTCTTCTGTGAAAAGATAGTTCCCTCCATCTATAGGTTTGTTACCAATGCCAATTTCAGGTATGTCATTTAATGGGTGGTTTCTGCTTTCAATAAATGCGGTAGGAGCGTCAATTATATATGGATTTATTTGTTTCACAAATTGAGGCTTTCCTCCATTAGTGAAAATCAGTTTTGTATTGCTAACAGATGTTTTGGAAAAACTTATTATCACACAATGCACATGAGCCTTAGATTCTGATTCGCTATCCCAACGGAAGGTACGGTATGCAAAATCAATTTGAATGCCCATATTCTGCATTAGAGGCTTCCATAGAATTGCTACTTGTTCTCCTTGTGAAACGCTGTTGGTAGAGACAAGTGCTGTGCGTGTTTTATTGCATAGTGTCATTACTTCTGCTGCGCGTTTATACCAGCAGCATACGTAATCCATATTACCTACATTTTTCCACTTTGGACCAAATACGTGAATCACGTCATCTTTTTGCTCTTCACTCATTAATCTAGCGCCAACAAAAGGAGGGTTGCTAATGATATAGTCAAACTCAACATGACGTGTTAGTTTCTCTTTTGCTCCTGCATGTACAGACAACTCTTTACTATAGAGGTCAATATTACCGTATTTAACTACTGGTTCATCAACTTCAGGAAGCAGTGGAGTGTTGTCTATGTACACATTGGCCCTGTCGGCTATGATAACTGTTGTGTCATCATCATGCACGTCCCATTCTGTCCAGCTTGTGCGTAACGCGTTGCCCTCTTTTATATTGTGATAAGCTTTTAACGGCAATGGTTCTACATTAAAATGAACCAGCTTTGCCGTTTCTTGTAGCATCTGTTGTTCGGCTATCCATAGAGCGGTGGTTGCCACGGATACTGCAAAATCATTGATTTCAATGCCGTAGAATTGATGAATGTCAACTTTAATAGGATTGGCAAATTCACCTATGACTATTTGGCCTTTGTTTTTTAGTGCTATTACATTATTCTCTAATCTGCGCAGCGATACGTAACTTTCAGTTAAGAAATTGCCACTACCACATGCAGGGTCAAGAAATGTTAGAGATGCAAGTTTATCTTGGAATGTGTCAAGTTTCTTAAGTCTTTGCTTTTCTTGTGTTATTTGTTTGATAGTGTCAAATTCTTCCCTAAGCGCATCAAAGAAAAGTGGGTCAATCACTTTATGTATGTTTTCAATGCTGGTGTAGTGCATACCACCACTACGGCGAGTTTCCGGGTTTAGTGTGCTTTCAAAAACTGCACCAAATATAGTTGGGCTTATTTCGCTCCAGTCAAAATCATCTGATGCTTTTGAAAGAATTAGTTCTTTTAGTTCATCAGTAAACTGTGGAATCTCAAGTCTTGTATCACGGCTGAACAGACCACCGTTCACGTATGGGAATGCTTTAAGAATACTATCCAAATACGGGTCTCTTTCTTCAATAGGGGTATCAAGGACCGTGAACAAATCTATTAGAGCACGGCGTATATCCTTTGCTTGATATTGTGCCAAATAATCATGAAATGCTGTTTTCTTACCAAAGAGATGCGCATCTTCAGCATATAGGCAGAAAACAAGCCTTACACACAAGATATTTAGGTTGCGGAGTGTTTCAGGTTTGTTTGGGTCTAGGTATTGCTTTTGCAGTTCGTCATAAATTTTTGCTACAAGTCCACCAGCTTCAACAGATATTTGCATTTCACGTTTAATGTGATCATTGCCGGTATCTGTTAGGAACAAAAGTCGTTCATATTCTTTCTCTAAGTCGCGTAGCAAAATCTTTTGAGGTTCGCTGTTTGGTTGTTCCATATCATAAACCCAAAACTCAGAAAAGTTGCATGTGACAATCCATCTTGGACGCTGTGAATAGGGTAGTTCTGCAGCATATCGCTTGGCTTGCTGAAATGGATTGAGCAGACTGCCGTCAGATTGTTTGATAGGAGCACCTAAGTCCTTCCCAAGTGATTTTTGTTCAATCATCACTTTGGTTGAAGGTATAAATGCATCCACGAACGATGTGTGGTCAAGATGAACCTGTTGCTCAAATGTTATGAACTTTTCAGGGTGCTCTATGCCAAAAACTTGATTTAACAGAGTAAGCCAAAATGTCTGACTTTCTCCTTTTTCATATCCTTTCCCTTGCCAAAATTCAGCAAAACCTTTGGCGGCTTTTTGTTGCTCTATAGTATTCATTTTATCGGCTTTCTTAAAGCAACAAAGTTACTCATTAAATTTGAAAAACGTACTATTTTACATGTTTTTCGGAGACAATTTCAGCCATTGTGAACACATAGATGTTGCCTTTAAAAAATTAAGTTTTTTGCCGATATCGGCAAAAATCACTCCCATTACAATGAAATTTGTACAAAAACTTGCAGATATTTTATTCCTCTGCTACTATTTGGCGTATCGCAGCTCTAATTTTGTGTCGTATTAACCAATTTATTAACCTCAAAATTTATTATTATGGCACTTTGGAAAATTACAGCCAAGTACAGCAACAATGCTGCCTGCAAGGACAAAAAGCAGAAACTTGAAAAAGGTATGTTTGTAGAGACAAGCACTATGACATCTACGCCACCACTTAGTGTACAACGAGAACAGCCAATGCTGGCACAGCTCTTTATGAGCAAATACGGCATTGAAGTTGACCCCAAGCACATGAACAACGCTCATTTCACGTGTGAGAAGGTGGGGTAGTATGTAATTATTTCAAGATTGCATACTATTGTTCAAACTCCAAGGTTGTGGCGATATTACATCCTTGGAGTTTTGTAATGATTATCAAATTGGTATTTGTAAAAAAGGACTTGCTATTTGAAATCTATTTACAGAAAGAATTGTAGCATAAAAATAGTGTTCCTATCAGATTTATTATTATTTTTGTGTACCAGTCTGACTAAAATACAATCCAGAGTGATAACTTTAAAATATAAATTATTATGGCAAAAAATTATGTTAAGGAGAACCAGCGTATTCTAGATGCATGGAAAAACGAGTATGAGAAACGGGGAAAGGATATATGTTTTGCCCCTGATGGAATTATGTACAGAGGTCCGGTTATTATGGATAATGGAAAATGGAGACATGAACCAAGTGGACAGGAAAATGATTTGTGGGCAAATTGTCCTATCCGTATTTTGTATCTTACAAAAGATCAAAACGGAGGAAAAAATCATGATGATTATTGGGATTTAAGAGGTGATGCATTTCATCATCCCAATAGTAATGTTGGAGATAATGTATTATACAACGCTCGCGGTAGGTTTAATGGGAATTTAGTCAGAACTTTATATGGATTAGTTACAGCCACTCCTGATAAAATGATTGAATTTGAGGATATAGATGTTAAAGAAGCTGTTAAAATATCAGATACTTATCCCTTTGCAAGAATTAACTGCAAAAAAGAAGTTGGAGGCAAAGAATGCAGTGATTTATTGTTAGGGAATGCTATAAATGAGTATCAAACATTCTTATCACAACAAATACTTAATTTGGAGGCAGATATCTTTGTTTGTTGCGGTAATAGTAGTGGGGTAAATTTAATTTTAAACTATCTAAATACAATTGGATATAACTTTGAGTTTGTTAATAATAATGATGCGTATGATATTTATTATGATTCTCAAAGAAATATAATTGCCATTGATTCGTATCATCTGAGTTGTAGGTATGCTAACTCCGATGTGTATAATGATATAGTTAAGACTTATTATAATTTTCTGAAATTACATCCTGACTTTATCAAATCACACAGATAAATTTAAGTTGAGTTTGTTTTTGCCTATGCCCCTTTGGACATAGGCTTTTTTTGCAGAATAGATAACTATTACGAGAAAAACTCATCCGCCCCCAGATGTGAGTTGAGTATGAAGGAGCCTATTCGGATATTTCATGGTATAGTTCATACATCATTTTAATTTCCTCGGCGATGCCCTTACGCAGCCAGCTGGGTTCAAGGACCTCTACAGTGGCACCGTTTTTGAGTATCTCTTGCTTGAAGTCAAATGCTCCAGGCCACATTTTGTATTTGAATATGCTGAAATCACTATTCTTTTCCTCTTCTACCTGCGATGCGTGCAGAGGCAGGCTCCGGAAATAATTTGCTTGACTAGCATCCACTTTCAGCCTGACGCGCTCAACGCATGCATCGGGGTTGACAATTATTCCAAATGCGTCCTTGAAAAAGTCTTTTGAATTCCAATCTTCTGGCAGTTTGAATTTTTCATCCAGAACTTTCAGCTTCTCAATTCTATCAAGAGCGAATGAACGTATTTTGCCGTTAGGAGGAGCTATACTGGCAATAAGATACCATCTTTGGCGGAACATTTTAATGCAGTACGGATGTATTCTGAGAGTGCATGCATGTTTTCTGTGGAAAGAGTGGTGTGTCACTTCTATGGCACGGTTCTCTTTCATTGCAGTTAAAATGTTTGGTAGCAAGTCCTCTCCTTTTGGCACTTCTTCAAGCAGAATTCTGTCACTGATACTTTGGTTGTGAATTAACGCACCGCTTACACTGAAGGTGTTGAACATCCACTTCTTCAGCTCATCGTTGTCTAAATCGCTGGTGTCATCTATATAGTAGCGATATCCGCCGCCAGCGTGGTTGTTACATTTAATGTCAATGCCAAATATGTCATATATGGCGTAACGCCAGTTGTCAAACGTGCGTTTGGGCAGTGGATTTCCATTGCTTATATCAGTGTATCTTTCCCAAGCATCGCTGATTTGTGCAAATGAGAGTTGGTTTCCTCTGATTTTGTTTATTATCCAGGTGTACTTATAAAGTAGCCCTGGACCTTTCTGGTGATCTATCATAGAATTAAGTTTTTTCACAAAGATAATGAAAAACCTCTGCCAAATTAAGGCGGAGGTTTTAAAAAGTTAAAGATTGGTGCAAATTTTTTATCCTCTGCCATCATATTACATAGAGATTTAGTAATTTTGTGGAAGATAATCCAAGAGATGAAAGACTTTGCCGCTATAGATTTTGAGACTGCCAACTATAAACGCACGTCAGTGTGCTCTGTAGGAGTTGTGATTGTGCGCGGTGGAGAGATAAAGGACTCATTTTATTCGCTAATTCAGCCCGAACCAAATTACTATAACTTCCAATGCTCAATGGTTAACGGTTTGTGCTGTCAAGATACGGACTCAGCCCCTCTTTTTCCAGATGTCTGGCGACAGATAGAGCCAAAGATAGCAGGTCTTCCGCTTGTGGCGCATAACAAAAAGTTTGATGAGAGCTGCCTGAAGGCTGTGTTCCGCTGCTATCAGATGGATTATCCTGACTACAAGTTCCACTGCACCTACATAGCCGCCCGCCGCAAGATGCCGCATCTTGAAAATCATCAGTTGCACACTGTGGCTGCCGCCTGCGGCTACAATCTTGAGCATCATCACCACGCCCTCGCCGATGCCGAGGCCTGCGCCTGGATTGCAAGAGAAATTCTGTAATTATTTTTCATAAAAACATAAGCCTCTGCCACTATTTGGCAGAGGCATTGCTTTTCTTTGCGGGAAAATTGAGATGATTTTTAACAAATTTTTCTTATCTTTGATGTATGATAATTGAGAATTATGGAAAAGAATACTAATAACATTGATGAAATATATTTGCAGGGGCAAAAAGCCTTTTATGCTTTAAGAGAAGAAGCGCAAACCAGCGGCTGTGCAGGAATGTCTATTGATGAGATTAACGAAGTGATACGGGAGTGTAGGGAAGAAAGAAGGCAGAATAAAATATGATATTTACGATGTATGATTGAAAAAGAAATTAGTGAAACATATTATTTTAATCCGGCTGATTATAATCAATCAGGGAGACGGATTTCCGACGGAAAAAGATTTCGTGATGTCATAAAAGGTTTTGAGCGGGAGTTTCATCGTTACCATTCAACGGAGTATGCGTTAAATCTGTATGCGAACTATCTGACTATGGATTTACTTTCCAAATCATGCGATGTTACTCCTAATCATGTATATGGTATGGATTTGACACAAGGAAGAGGTTTTGACGCCAAATGTGATCCATATTATAATCATCAGATGGATATTTATAGTAGCCACATTATGGTATATGCAATTGACTCTGCTTTTATGGACGTGTTTGAGAATGGATACCCTGTCATTGATTATGAAAAAATGATATATCCGTTGACTTTGTTAATTGATAATGAATTGCAAAACGGAGTTATTAGACTATCAGTCCCTACTATTGATGATGGAGATGATTTTGAGCCGGTTACCGTAGATAATCCTAAATTTGAATATGCATAATGGATACAAAACAAAATGATAAAGAATGGGGGTTGATTCGAAATAATAATGGCGAATGGGTAAGTGTTGATAACGCAGTGTTTGTTTCTGAACTAGAGAAAACTATCATAGAGATACGGGCTGCACAACTCGGTAAGAAAATAACTTTTCACCATGGCCCAGATAATAGTCTATGGTATTACAAGCAAGAAGCTGCGGATATCTTTGCTGCAGGATCTCATCGAACTAAAATAACGTATAGAAAATTAAATATAAAAAAAGCTATGGATTCAAAAACTTTCCCTCTTGAGTACTTTGGCGATACCCCATTTAAGAGAAATGCAAGAAAACATCAGTCTGACTTCAGAAAAAATGTTTTAAAGGTGTCATTTGATCCAACGCACAAGTGCGGTAAATATGGTGCATTCCTTATGCCAGAGGATGCTGAAAAAGGTCTAAATTTTTGCGAGGAATTTAGAATAGATATACTTAAGCGTTTAGAATCCATGGGTTTAACCCCTACAGGCGATAGGGATGATGTGTATGCAAATATGCTTCGCAGTGAACATATACCGTGGAATTTGTTTGTGCCTATGATGCAAGACTATAAAGCAACCGCTCAGGTTTTCAACGATATTATTGGTAAGGCAGAGGTTGATGAAATTACTGATATTAGGATTGAATGGGCACCAGATAAAACTGTATGCCTCAATGATGGAACAGCGTTTGATGCTTACATTGAATATTTGCACGATGGAAAGAAATGTGGTATTGGTATTGAGGTAAAATATACAGAGGAGGGTTATCCTTTTGGTGTGAAGGAACGTAAGGAGGTGATGGAAAATGATGATTCCGATTACGCTCGTATCACAAGATCTTGTGGTTATTTTACTCTAGATATTGCGAATAAACATATTAGAGAGACTAAGCTAAGTGAAGATGATTATCGGCAGATATGGCGCAATCATATACTTGGAGCAAGTATGATCAATAACAAGGAACTATCAGACGATATGATTGAAAATTTTCACAGCATCACAATATATCCCAAAGGCAATCCACATTTTGGGAAAGTGCTGCCTGAGTACGAAGAATTACTGACCGATAAAGGAAAATCATCATTTGGTTATATTACCATTGAGGATTTAATTGACTTGATTGAAAAGTATTTTCCAAAAACAGAGAAATTCCAGAATTGGATACTGTATCTGAAACAAAGATATCCGTTCTAAGGAATTTATGATACGACAGTAGTGTCAGGATTGTAAGGAAATATTATAAAATACCATATCACATGAAAATTATGGAATCACTATCAGATCGAATTAAAAAAGAAGTTGATAATAAAACTACTATAAGTCTTAGAGAATACATCAACCTTCTATGTAACGAAGGCAGTTTTGTCATACCTGATTATCAGCGTGGCTATGTATGGGGACAGCGAAAGAAAGATGAACCGATAGACTCTGTCACCTATTTAATAGGAACGCTGAAAGATGCTTATTCTCTTAGAAAAGATGTCTTTTTACAAGGAATAACAGTGCATGGGGAATATAATTCCTACGATATCAATTTGGTTGACGGACAACAACGCACTACATTCTTTTACTTACTACTTAAATTTTTGGGGTATGATGGAGTGCTAAGAATTAAGTATCAAATTCGCAAACAATCTAACGAATTTCTTTCTAATATCGATTTGGAATCGATCTCCAGAGATGAAAACGAGCTTTTCCAAGATATCTTCTTTTTTAAAAGGACACTTCGTATTTTTACAAGAGAACTTGATGGATATGATAAGCAAGATTTCTTAACCTTTATATTAGATCATGTGAAGTTTTTGTTTGTTATCATTCCAGAAGAACAAGCAAAGATAGTATTCACAATGATGAATGGCAATAAAGCCAAAATGACGGATGAAGAGCTTATAAAGGCAGAACTATTGAGATGTGCTTCACTAAAACACGATATCATAAAAGAAGCTGAACACTCAGAGATGCGTAGTCGTTTGGCTCGTGAATGGGATTATTGGCTACATTGGTGGAATAATGATAGTGTTGTGAAGTTCTTCCGTACTGATGCAAGGCAATTGGGGTGGTTATTGCCCTTAATAGCCAACAATAATAAAACCTCTTTCAAGGATTTCCGTCATAGAATGCTTAGTGAGCAAAGCATCAAACAGTCGAAAGCTGTATTTAAGCGAATGAGACTTCTTCAAAAGAGTATTGAGGATGCGTATAATGATTCGGAATCGTATAACTTTATTGGTATGATCCTTTATATTCGGAACAACTCAGAACAGCGTTTTGCCTTTCTAAGATGGTATTTTGGACAGAATAATCAAAATGAAGTGACTCATGCAAAGTCAGAGAAAGAGTTAAAACGCTATTATGATTGGGCTATCATTGGCGTAAATCATGAGGATATTGTTTCTGGTAATATTGAGAAGTATAATGATGCTAGAAGGGCATTCTTGACAGCACTTGAAAGTAATTTGTTGTTCTTGCAAAATTATGAGGTTGCTTATAGATGGCTTATTCGGCAAAATATTAGACAAGATAATCAAATTAATAGTAAAGACCAGAAATGTAAAGGACGCAAATTTAATTTTAATATCGAGCGAGACCGTTCTTTAGAACACATATATCCCAAATCTAAGATTGGGCATAAGAGTGATGATGGGGAATCGCTTGGTTGGAATGATGAAAAATTAGATTCAAAGCATCTATCAGAAATAAAGTTATGGCGTGAAGACATGACATGGACATGTCCTGAAGATAATCACGTCTATCATGGTTCTGAGCATTGCATAGGAAATTTAGTTTTGTTGTATAAAAGAGACAATTCCAAGTTTAATGATGCGGATTTCAGACAAAAGAATAATTATTTCTTTAGG